>Ga0187785_10000062_pt1 | contig 38749 bp, 29 predicted proteins | sample 0815_BV2_4_20_MG_FD_132466 | JGI IMG/M metagenome (GOLD analysis project Ga0187785, IMG submission 132466) | Tropical peat soil microbial communities from peatlands in Department of Meta, Colombia - 0815_BV2_4_20_MG | ecosystem: Environmental > Terrestrial > Soil > Wetlands > Peat | place...
GGTGACATATGGCCACCCTAGAGGTCTCTGCGGCAATTTGAATACAACCACTCCAAGCAGCCTTTCTTCAATGAAGGAATACTCTTCGATAGACATGATGTCTCCGTCATCAAACAGTTTTAAGCCGCTATTACCCTCATCGAGTGCGTCAACGACTCGGGTTACATTAAAGAGAAACAATCTTTCTCCATCGCAGGTTATGGGCAAGAGCTCCCCGTTTGGTTCTAATAAATCTCCCAAGATGTTCACGGCCTTGGAGTTGAATACGGGAATGTGACTGCTCAAACTTGGCGTATCTCCTCTAATCAAACGCCTCGGAACGAATGCGAATCTCTCTTGGCCTGTCCAGGATTTCTTTATTGGGGTTCCGTTGAAACGCTGATTAAACTCGATGATGTCGTCCTCGTTTGTATAATAGATCCCTCGATACTTGTTAGCGTCTGCGTCAAGGATGTAAACTTTCATAGAACACCTCCTATTCAGGGAATTTATTTTTCGATAGCTGTTCTCCAATATCTTTCAGCACCTGAATCGCCTTCTCTCTAGTTGTGGCCTCACGCAACAAATCCAAAACCTGCTTGTAATAATTGCTTGTATGAATTTTAGGATGATATCCGCCTTCGGGGATTCCGGGCTTGTTGGGCAACGCGACGCCATTGGGAGAACTATTCAAATCTATCTGATATTTTTCCAGAATCCTTCTTGCCTCGCCAGCCTCAGGAAAACGACGGTCATACTCGGGGACAATGTGGTGTGCGGCATGATCATCGGGTATGTGCCTGTTATCCTTTATCATCTCTCGGCGAAGCTTTCGAGCGGACAAGACGACGTACAAAGGTTCCAACGGATCATGTCCTTCAAACGAGTTCCGTATTCCCTTTAGCACCGAGTCCAAGACGGAATCTTTCCTCTCATCCTCAGGCTTCTTGCCATCTGCAGATTCATCTTCCGGGTTATGTTGCGCCTCGTCCAGGTCCGTGCCGCGAAAAAGAACATCCAAAGGCGTGGGGCCGTCGTTTGTGCCTAGCCCCCACTTGAGCGCTTTCAGCAAAGCTGCAACGGGTCCTGTGGGGAAGTACTTGAGTCCCTCAGCGACGTATGCGTCTATTTCCTCTGGAGAATGCGCGGGTGGCTCATGTTCTTCATGCCCATGCTCGCCTCTTTGTATCCCTCTGCGGCTCCAGCTATACTCGGGATGAGTAGCAAACCACCATCGCCTCTGTTCATCAGTCTCTATCATAATTTCCTCCTGTTATTAAGGAATCCGGAAATTTCGCGTCGGAAAGCATTCAATGCGCCCTTTCACCAGAGAGTCCGGCATATTCTCTTGGTGAGATTCAACGCCATGCTTCGGGAAGAGGTCTTGCTTTGTCAGTGACAGGCTATTCGCCGGGCAAACCAAAAATCATCCCAATGTTTGCTCTGGGATTTCTGGCTACCACGCCGTAGGTTTGAAACGAAACGAGCCAGCGCTGATACCGCCCTTGAGTGGGGATTTCCTTTCGCTCCAGGAAATCGTTGGCAAAATATCCATAACTGAAGGCCTCGAAGTTCACCGCCATAACCACGCCAGGCCGCATGAATCGCTCGGAGAGAATGGGAAAGGCTTTGCCGATTTTGGAGTGAAATTCGTCCACATGGAATCCGATGGAATTGTCCTTCTTTTCTATGCGCCGGTAGGAAATGTCGAAGTCGTGAATGTATTGGTGTGTGCTCGGATGACAGACGATCCACCAGTCGCCTTTGTTGTAGTCTGCGTGCTCGTCCAGCCAAAGATGTCGCACGAGACAGTCCAAATCTGCTTTACACAAGGGTTGCCCCCCTTTATTGAGATACACGTTGGGATTGGGAAACTCACTCTGAGTTACAATGGGCCACGTGCAGAGCCCACACATTGTGGGTTCTTCGGTCTTGTTTGCCCAGACGAACTGTGATCCATCGTGGAATGGCCGTGACCTGAGCACTGCATATGCCAGCTGCCGCCTCAATTTGGCCAGCAACGCAGCTATCTGGTGCTCCGTCTCATATCGAACAACAGCGTATGTTGTGTTCTTTCTGGTCTTGGGAATCTCAAAGGTTTCTGCGAATATCTGGGTCCCTACCTCGCGGAAAGCTCTGTCCAGTGATCTTGGCCCATCTGCATCGCGAAAATCGGACCAGACCTCTGCAATGATGTCCCATACAGCAGGTTCAGGATCGTCTGTTAAGTGCGTGTTTCCGTATGCAGCCACCGATGCGGACAACCCATCTGCGCCCGTAATCTTTACTTGGCATCCACCACGAGTTCGTTCGAGGATGGTTCCCTCCCGAATTATCTTGCGAATGGATTCTGTGGTGGCAGTATTTCCGAAAAGGTGTCCTGTGAAATGCAGGGTATGCCCGCTCAGTTGAGCGGTGACTTGCGACGGATACCCCCATTCTTCCATCCAGCGTACCAGGGGATTGGGCGCAGGCCGATCCACTTTTATCCTCGAAAGCACATCGCTGTCCTCACTGATTACGGTGTCCAGACCGTAAAGCAGCATCCCCTTCATCGTGCGTTCCGACACATGGTCGTGCTGGGTCCAGATCTTCATCAAATCAACGGTGTTTTCGGTCATGATTTTCTTCCCTCAAAGTTGCCTCGGATTCTGTTGGGCTGGGTCTCTCAGATCCTGAATTGGGGATAGACTACGGAGTGCCCCGCAACATTCCTTTCAAAGGGCAAACCATTGCCTTTGGAAGGCCTTTTGCGGTGCGGATACAAGTGGATTAGAACAAACGGCACTTACCAGTACGATATCGCATTTTTTTAAACTGGCTTACTGAATTGCTCCACAGTGTGACATAATTGAATGTACAAAGCGCGCCTCGCGAGAGCACTCATGCAGTTTATGGTGAAGTGTTGCTCATAATTATAGTGTACCATGACTACAAACTGAGTCAATCGCTCAATGGAAAATTGTAGTAAGCTTTTGAAATTACCTTTATATCGATTTCTCTCGAATCAGTCAGGGCGGCTGTGAAAATCGTGCATCGAATGATCAAGATTATAGAGATTCCCAAAAGTAGTGTTGGTTTTGATGATGCGAAAAGATTGGAAGATTGTCATTGCGAGGGCAAAGCCCGAAGCAATCTCCAACCGATCAACATCGAGATTGCTTCGTCGCTCCGCTCCTCGCAATGACATGATTGGACCACCGGTATGCGGGCCAGAATTATGAGAAAATCCGGCACAATTTTCGAGAACCGGTATAGAACTGGTCTACGATCCTAATGACCAGGATTAGCGGCAACGAAATCAGTCAGCGGAGCACATTCCAAGACAGAACATCCGCAATTCGCGGCAACTCACTAGCCGATATGTCTGAGCCCTTCCGAAATATTCATGCGGCTTGTGCGAATCGCCGGGGGAAGGGCTGCAGTCAGCCCCACCAAGAAGGAAATTGCCACGATGAGCATCAGGGTGGAATACGTGACCTCGAACACCGGCAGAAAAGATTTCAATTGATCCTGGAATATCTTCCCGCCGGGAAACGTGAGTGCCGCACCCAGTAATCCCCCTAGCACGGCAATGGCAACGGACTCTCCGGAGATCAGAACGAAAAGAAACCACGGCCGAAATCCGAGCGTCTTGAACACTGCGTATTCGCCCGATCGTTCCCGCGCGGTCATGGCCATGGTGTTCGCGAGAACCAGGAGAATGATACCTATCACCACGATGGAAATAATCCTGACTGCAGCCACTATGGCGCCGGTCATGGCCACGAAACCCATCTGGAATGCCTTTTCCGTTTCCGTCAGCGTCTCCGCAAGGGAACTGACGAACAACGAGTCCACTTCTTGCGCGATTTCCGGGCCCCGGTCCGGGTCATTCACCCGGATGAGGTACCATCCCGCGCGGTCAGCTCTTTCGGGAAATATCTTCCTGATGGTTTCATTCAGGTAATCCCATCTGAAGAAAAAGGCGGTCTGGTCGACATTTCTTCTCGCTCCTTCGTAAATTCCCACCAGTACGAGCTCTATCGATCCCGGGTAGATGGTTCCCTGAAGAGGAATCACGTCACCAATTTTCCAGCCGAACCGCTCGACAAGGGACCGGCCTGCAATCGCCGCATTGCGCTCACGCATGAAGGCTTTTTTTTCTGCATCGCTCACGAGAAATTCCGGAAACATCTCCAGGTAATCCGTGCCGCTCACGGCCAACTGGGCAAAGAAATTTTTCTTGTCCTTGTAAATTCCGCCGTACCAGCTTCCGTACGCAACCCCTGAAACCCCCGGGACCTGCACTATCTTGTTCTTGTATGCAACAGGAAGAGAATAGATGAGAGAGATCTTGTTCCTTGTCACCAGCCGGTCTGCCGCCGAGGACTCCACTCCCACATACCAGGCCCCTACCAGGGTCCTGAGCATGCCGAATGCCAGCATGGCGATGGCGACCCCCAGAATCGTCAGGACCGCTCTCAACCTGTGGCGGAAGACATTCTTGAGTATCAGTATCAGCAGATCCATACTACTTTGCCGGTGACCCGTACCCGACCAATACCAATGCGTTTTCAACTAGTTGAAATCGGGGAGGAACTTCTGGTAAGACGTTCCTCCCGCAACCTCACCTCAAGAACTTTTAGCACTCGCCGGCATCTGCCTTTCCGCTGAGGAAATGGAGTTGCCGGCGCATGATAGAAGTTTCTGGGAGGGGGTTTGGGCGGGACACTCTTTACTAAAGAAGGTCCACCCAATCTTACTTTTTTGAAAGCGCATTCGTATCAAACCGAGCAGGCGGCCTCTCGGTGCCATGCGCCCCAGACTTCGGAGGCCGAAACTCCTCATTCAGGACGTTCAGGCTGTCCAGACCTCGTTCGATCCGCTTCAGCAGTTCCTCTCTTTGTTCGCGAATGCCGGCTGCAGCAGACTTGAGTTCTCTGTTCAGTTTGTCGATTGCGTAGTGCGAGAGCGCTCTCGAATAGCGTTCTATCTTCCTCGTCCTCGCAGCGGCAAGGTACCAGATGAGAAGCAGTTCGCAGATTAAAAGGGCCACAAGCCCGGTGAGCCCGTCGGAGCTGAAGATCGAGGTGAGGAAAGTTAAGACCGTCCTGAAGGCGCTGCCAAGGCCAGGATGATCCAGAAAGGAGTTCACTGCGTGCTCGCCCGTCAATCTGAACATCAATACGACGACCGGCAACCAGAGAACGAATTTCTGTGCTGCACGTCTCCATTTGGACAATTTTCCGCCGAGAAGATCCAATCGTGAGGCCAGAGCTCTGTCGAAATGGGAAATCGCCCGCATACGCGCAGTTTCCATGAGATTCCCGTCTCCCGCTCCGCTCATGCTTGTTTCAGCCCCGCGGAAGTTTAACAGAAGCTCCGAGTCGGTGCGGTTTGCCGCATGGTTCAGCTCGCTAGACCAGTGTTCTTCGAGTTTGTCACCGATTTCCCGCAAAAGGTCCTGCAGATCACGGGCCCGTTGACCGCGGCCGATTGATCTGGCGTATCCGAGCAGTCTCGTTCCCGTCTGGACCGGGCTGACGGACCGGTCTTCAGAGGCAAGAACGGGCACGAGTGCAGATGCCAGTTTGTGTTCCAATTCCAGACTTTGCGGTCCGTCCTTGTCCGATGTTCCTGTTTCATCCCGGATTGTTCTGATCTGTGCGACGATGGCTGACTTGCCTTCAGGTTGCACAATCCCGTTCAGGTCCTCCAGCAGCAAACGTGTCTGTTCAACGAGGTTCGCGGTCTTCACCGAGGCGATCTCTTTAGCGTCCCTCCGGACCATGAGGAAGTCTCGAAATCTGCCAAACTCAGTATCGAGGACATGATCTCCGGTCTTCCCGTGAAATTCGTAGGCCGCAGATAGGCTGAACACCCTTGGTTGATGGATTCCGGTCCGGTCCTTCAGCCTGAATGTGAGATCCCCGAGCATGTCTTTGAGCTTCAGGTGAGGGTCGCTTCCGTCCCGTCCTATTAATTCGTCCGACTTGTTCAGCACAAAGGTGAAATTTTCGGGATTGATGGCCGCTTGCCTGGCGAAATCATAAAATGCCGCATCAGCGTATTTTTCAGGACTCAGCACCCAAACAATGGCGTCCAATACGGGAATGATTTCCAAGACGGTCCGACGATTGTCAGTCTCTAAGCTGTCGAAATCAGGCAGATCCAGCAGCACGAGGTCTCGTATGGTATCCGATTCGTGCAGAGCGTCCGGTTTTCGGAGCAGGTGAGCAATTCCTTCCAGTCCCTGCCGTGTATCGGTGTGACGGTAAACCACCGCTTTGTCTGTAAACGGCCTTTTGTCCGATGCATGGGAGATTTCCGCTCGTGCCAGGGCGTTGATGAGAGTGGATTTTCCCACTCCCGTGCCTCCGAGAATTCCCACGTACAGGACTTCTCCGGGTTTACTGGCCTTGTTCAAAAGCTCCGTCGCCTTATGCCCAAGCGCGGCCCTCGGCCCTTGCGGCAGGAGAACGGGTCCGTCCGTTTCCAGGAAACTCATGAGCTGTTCGAGGGTGTGAGCAATCGTTGAGCGATTCATGATCCTTTTCGAAGTGGGCTTGCGGAGAAAATCGTTTGTATTAGTCTCCCCACCCACGTTATGGCGATTGCCAAAACTTCCGGCCGATTCGTCCAGCCGATCTCAGGGGTTCCCGAACGAAGGTTTGACGGCTCTGCGTTGTCCGTACTGTGGGACCCCCTGAGATCGGCGCCCACCCAAACGAACAATATTTTCGCCAATAGTTATAGCAGTTCTCGAAAATTCTGTCGGATTCGTTCATGACTGTCGCCCACATTCCGACTATCCGATCATGTCATTGCGAGGAGTGGAACGACGAAGCAATCTCTGTTTTGGTTAATTGGAGATTGTTTCGGGCTTCGCCCTCGCAATGACAGTCTTCGAATCTTTTCGCGTAATCAAAACTGACACTACTTTAGATACGCGTTCGCCAAAAGACTTATGAGATTCCAGGGCTGGGGGCTCTCCTGAGCGAAGTGATGAGACGGCTCTGCGTCGTCCGCAGCGAAGGAGGGCCCCCAGCCTGTGCCCGGAATCGAGTTACCTGTAAAGAAGCGAATCCGTATGAGAATCCCCGTAAGGTTCCTTCCTGTCACGTTGTTCGTACAACAAACCCTTATCCCTTGCATATGTCAATGCCTTTTAACATGCAAGCGGTGTGGCGAACGGATCGGCAAAGCACGCAGTGAATCGTGCGCTGACAATAGTTGACTTGAGAGAAGGAATGATCTGTTGTGGATGCAGCGTCCCCGCGTGAGCGACAGGGACGGCTGCCTATCGTGAATGGGGTGACAACATCAGGGTACTTTGCACAGATCGTTGTCTTTGCACTCCACATCAAGAGGCCGCAGCCAAGGGAACCAGACGGGAACGGGTTTCAGCGACAAAGACAGGGCGGGAAATTCTATCGCTTTGGTCGAGCCCGGCAGGCAAACTGAGGCTTTGCCCAGGCTGATCCACGGGAGAATGTGAAACTCCGTCTTGATGAGCGTCGGCCATATGGGCAGGTCAAAAGGAAGGGAAAGTGATCCCACGCTTTCCGGAGGTATCGGACGATCGGGAGCGCACCCTCGGACGCACGGATCGGCTGCGAAGGCGATCGGCGCTACGGCCAGCAGCATTATCGTGAGCGAGAGAGACAGAACGGTCCTGGAAATCTTCATGTCCATACCTCGAGCAAAGCAATACCGGAATGTGCCCGGCCGTGAAAAATCACTTGAATCCTAACATCCGCGATCTTTGCCTGTCAAGAAATAGCGCGGCCCGGACCGGCGGCGTTCGGACGCGATTCTTAAGCCGCTCGGCCGACAGCGGAACATTTCTGCGACGATGCGAGAGTTGTTTAGAACCCTCGATTGTTCTGGCAATGCGTCTATATGCGCCGTCTGGGTTTAAACGTCGTACGATTTTTCCAGCATGGTCGCGTGCGCAGCAGCCAGCCGGGCGATGGGCACTCGCGGGCCCGAGCAGGAAACGTAATCCAGGCCCACATGGTGGCAGAAGCGTATGGAAGCCGGGTGTCCGCCATGTTCTCCGCATATTCCTATTTTCAGGCCGGGCCTGCTCTTCCGGCCGTTTTCCACCGCCAGCTTCATGAGACTGCCCACGCCCTCAGTGTCCAGAGATTCGAATGGATTCTCCTGGAGAATGCCTTTCTGCTGGTAAAATGGCAGGAACTTGTTTTCCGCGTCTTCCCGGCTGAACGAGAAGGTCGCCTGGGTGAGGTCGTTCGTGCCGAATGAGAAGAATTCCGCGACTCTGGCCATTTGTCCTGCGGTGATGCAGGACCGCACCACTTCGATCATGGTTCCGAATTTGAAATCGAGCCAGACCCCGTATTTCGTTTCCACTTCCGCTCGGGCTTCGTCCACGTACTTCTTGACCCATTCCAGCTCATCAACGGAACACACCTGAGGCACCATGATCTCCGGGTGAACTTCGGTTCCTTGCATCACGCATTCTGCCGCGGCCTCCAGAATGGCCGTAATCTGCATGATGTAGATCTCCGGGAAGGAAATCCCCAGGCGCACTCCGCGATGCCCCAGCATGGGGTTGACCTCGCGCAAATTGCGGGCCCGTGCCAGCATCAGTTCTTTTTTCGCCACAGCAGCGTCTACCTGCGCCAAATCCAGGTTTGCAAAGAATATGGGCAATCCTTGCCGCTGCTGCAGGTACGTGCTGTGGATCTGAGGGTCCATTAGCCTCAGGCTTTCCACGAGCTTCTCGGTATATTGAGCGTGGTTGCGAAGATTCCTCAGATCCTCCAGCTGTTGCACAAGCTCGTGCTCGAACGGAAGAAATTCATGGATCGGCGGGTCCAAAAGTCGAATGGTCACGGGGTACGGCGACATGACTTCGAATATGCCTTTGAAATCCGCCTTTTGGATGGGCAAGAGCCTGTTGAGAGCTTCCTTGCGATCTTCCGGTGTATCCGCAAGAATCATATCGATGACAATGGGGAGCCTGTCAGACGCGTTGAACATGCGCTCCGTACGGCACAGCCCTATTCCCACTGCTCCGTACGTGCGGGCTCTGCGAGCATCCTCCGGAGTATCCGCGTTCGCAGTGACGCCAAGTTTGGAAAACTCGTCCGCCCATGCGAGAAGCGTATCGAGATATTCGTTGAATTCAGGCTCGATCGTGGGAATTTCGCCCAGATACACGTTTCCTGTGCCTCCGTCGATGGTGATGACCTCACCTTCATGAAAGACTTTTTCGCCCACAATGGCAAGCCGGTGCTCGATCTCAACTTTGATTCCCTCAGCGCCGGCGACGCACGGTTTGCCCATTCCACGCGCGACCACGGCCGCGTGGGAGGTTTTTCCCCCGCGGCTCGTGAGAATACCCTGGGATGCAAAGAAACCGTGGATGTCGTCGGGCTTGGTCTCTTCCCGCACCAGTATCACTTTTTCACCGGCTCGTCCCAACCGCTCCGCGCTATCAGCGTCAAAAATACACTTTCCTGATGCCGCACCGGGAGATGCAGCCAGGCCCTGGGCAAGCGGCTCGGCAGGAAAATTGGGATCCAGTCCGGGATAGAGCAGCTGTTCCAGATGCTCGGGATTGATACGGAGCAAAGACTCTTCTTTGGTGAGCAGTCCTTCGTCCACCATTTCAACTGACGTTCTCACCATGGCGGCGGCATTCATTTTTCCGTTACGGGTCTGGAGACAGTAGAGGATGCCCTTTTCAATGGTAAACTCGAAGTCCTGGACTTCCAGATAGTGTTTTTCCAGTCTGTCGCGCAGCTCTTCCAGTTGCTGATACAGGCCGGGCATTTCTTCAGCCATGGCCTGAATGGGTTTGGGGGTTCGGATTCCCGCAACCACGTCCTCGCCCTGCGCGTTCACGAGATACTCGCCGAACATGCGGTTTTCGCCCGTTGCCGGATCCCTGGTGAATCCGACTCCCGTACCGCTGTCGTTGCCCATGTTTCCGAATACCATGGCGACGATGCTGACGGCGGTTCCATTGGCCAGGTCCGTGGTGATATTGAATTCCCGCCTGTAGTCCACCGCGCGTTTTCCCATCCAGGAATTGAAAACCGCCTTGATGGCTATTTCCAGTTGTTGGTACACGTCTTCGGGAAACGGCCTGAAGGTTTGTTCTTCCACCACTTGCAAGAAGAGCTCTGCTACTTCCTTGAGGTCGTCGGTCGTGAGATCGACGTCGGAGATAGCTCCGGAGCGGACTTTCATCGCATCCAGGGCCTCATCGAAATATTCGTCCGGCACCCCCATAGCAATCTTGCCGTAGAGCTGAATGAAGCGGCGATACGCGTCAAAACCGAACCACTCGTTGCCCGTCTGTTTAATAAGACCCTGCAAAGTGCTGGCATTGAGTCCGAGGTTAAGGATGGTGTCCATCATTCCCGGCATGGAAAGCGCCGACCCGGACCTGACGGATACCAGCAGCGGATTTTCGATATCCCCGAATGCTTTGCCCGTGGCCTTCTCAAGAGCCGAGATATGCGCTCGCACCTGGTCCATGAGCCCTTGGGGGAGATCCCCGTTGGACGAATCCAAATACTCCAGGCAGGCATCGGTGGAAATGACGAATCCGGGCGGAACGTTCAGGCCGATTTGCGACATTTCGCACAGACCTGCGCCTTTTCCTCCCAGCAGTTTCTTATTTTTTCCATCTCCCTCTTGAAACGAGAAGACATATTTATTTTGGCTCATGGTGCTCTCCGTAAGAAATGTGATGTAAATCGGCACAACCCAATTGACAGGTTCGATCCAGGGAGACGGCGGACCGTCCTGGAGACTACGAGCCCTCCTCGTACCACATCAACGGTTGCGGAACCGGCTTGGCGGTTGATGCGTCCCTTCGCGGGGCACCCCCAAAATGTATTGAAGTTCCGGTTCAGTATGGTGACTTTTTTTGCACAAAACACTTGCGACAATCTCTGATTTTACCAGAAATGCCTCTGATGTTGCAAGAATTTTGAGGAAAGATTCATCAGGAGGAGGGACCGGACAACCGGGCTCATGTGATACGCATTGGCCACAAGTTTCATGAGATTGCAGCGCTGGGGGCTCTCCTGAGCGAAGTGACGAAGTGATGAAATGGCTCTGCGTCGTCCCCAGCGAAGGAGTGCCCCCAGCCTGTGCCCAGAATCGAGTTACCCGTAAAAAAGCGAATCCGTATGAGGCAAAAGACTTTATGACTTTCTGATAGCCGTTGAGCCGAACTTCAGCGTCAGAATGGTGATGTCGTCCGCCTGGAGAGCGCCGTGGCAGAAGGAGTCTATTTTCGTGAGCAGACTCTCTGAAATTTCCCGGACGTCCCTTGTTTCCAACGATTCTATTGTGTGTTGAATCCCATTTTCTGAAAAAAAACGGCCTTCCGTATCGGCCGCTTCGGTGACGCCGTCGGTATAGGTCAGGAGAACCTCGCCGGACTTCAGGACGAGCCGGTCCATGCTGAAGACTGCATCGTCCATGACGCCCAGGATGGGTCCTCCCGGACGCCCCAGAAACTCGTTTTTCCCGTCCGCGGCAATGAGCAGGGGCGGATTGTGGCCTGCATTGGCATACAAGAGCTCACCGGTTCTTGTATCGAGAATGCCGAGAAAAAGTGTCACGAACATGCAGGATTCGTTCTTGCGAGCGAGCTGGGCATTCACTTTCTTCAGGATCTCATCCGGCCGGGAACTTTCTCCTGCTGCAGCTTCCACCAGATATTTGGTCACCGCCATAAAAAGTGAAGCAGGCACTCCTTTGCCTGAAACATCTCCCACTACCACACACAGATGCTGTTCATCCACCAGGAAAAAATCGTAGAAATCGCCGCCCACTTCTTTAGCAGGCCGCATCAGGGCAAAGATATCGAACTCGTCACGGCCGGGAAATGCCGGAAACTTCGAAGGGAGCATGCTCTTTTGAATCGTCGCGGCTATGGATAATTCACTCTCGATTCTCTGTTTTGCAGCGGTAGTCCTTGTAAGATCGCTGATGTACTTTTTCAGGTCTTCGGTCATGTGGACGAACGCTGAGGCGAGTTGTCCTATTTCGTCAGCTCTTCCTGCATCGGGGAGGTCTATATCCAGGTCGCCGTGAGCGACTTTCCCCGTTGCGTGTGCCATCCGCCTGAGAGGGCTGGTAATGGAACGGGCCACCAGGAAGCTTACCACCAACAAGAGTGCAATTCCGGCGATGGAAAGCAGCGCTATGTTTCTATGGAGTGAGGCCAGTTCCGCAAGTAATTCATTTTTGGGAGAGATCACGCCCAAAGACCAGCCGGTGCTGGGAAGGCGAGCGAAGGCCATAAAAGAATCTTTTCCCGTCATCGCCCGGCCGATGTCGATGAAGCCTGATCCCTCGTGTACCATAGTCCGACCGGCTTGTGCGATGACCGGGTCTCCTGTTTCTTCGGCAAGGCTGAACATGGATTCCCGCATGACCCAAGCGGTGTTCGGATGCGCGAGAATTGTGCCATATTCCGAAATGAGGAATGCATAACCGGTTTTTTGGACCCGGACCGCGGAGACCATTTCCGTGAGCCTTTCCAGTGAAAGATCCGCAGTTACTATTCCTTTGATTTTTTTTACATCTCCAAAGTCATTCTCCTGGAAGAACGGACACGCGAAGGTGGTCATCAGCACATCCGCACCGCCTTCGTCGAAATATGGGGCGCTCCAGATCGATCTCTTCAATTCCCTGGGGATGCGATACCAGTCCTTGATAAAATAGTCATAGGATTCGTTGCCAAGCTGCATGTACTTGAGACCGCTTCCGTTCTTGCAATAATACGGAGCATAGGCCTTGAGGTCGGCACGAAACGCATGGGGTTCAAAAGCGATTGCTGAACCGAACATCTCCTCGTCTTGATGGACCACGCGACCCAGGAGCTCCAGCAATGCCGTTTCATTCCAGGTACCGCATTCCAACGTGATTGCAAGATTTTTGGTTGTTGTGGCAACGGAAGCGAGCGCCACGTCCAAATGGCGGGCCACGGACTTAGCCTGATTCAATGCGCTCGTTTGGGCATTGTCAAGAATGATGTCACGGGTATAGATTTGGCTTGTTACGAGCACGAACGCCAGCACCGCCAGTGTTCCGAGTGACACAAGAAGCGTCATCTTTGTCATGATGCTGGAGCTGGGCCCGAACTGCACGTGGTACCTCCGAATGAGATGAATCAACTCACGGAAACGCTGTTCCTTTGCAAGATACTTGCTTGAGCACGCATCTGTAGTAGTTCTCAAAAATTCTGTCGGATTTTATCATACGTCTCGCCTGTATTCCGGTGGCCAAATAATGCCATTGCGAGGAGTGGAACGACGAAGCAATCTCAGTCCTGATGAGTTGGAGATTGCTTCGGGCTTTGCCCTCGCAATGACAATCTTCCAGTCTCTTCGCATAATCAATACCAGCATTACTTTCGAGAATTCATCTATAGTACTGCGCATTGAATATGGTTCTGTCCGTCCGCAATCAGCCAGGTTGTCTCCGGAGCGCAGTAAGGCAGGCCGTCCGAAGCGAGGGGGACACCTGGCTGATAGACGCATTCTTAATGCGCAGCACTATAGGTATATGAGAAAACGTATATTTCTTCGTCATTCGAGAACCGGCGGAATGTCTCATTTGCTGTTGCGTACACGTCAAACTGCCAGGTTGTATGGTTTTCAGCCATGGCGGAGCGGATCTCCTCAGATGCGACGGGCGATGCCTGATTTGGCTTCGCACGCCCGCCAAAAACCTCTTCGCCCACTGCCCCTTCCTGGACAGCGCACCGGCATTAGGTTGTGGATACCGGCGGTCAGCCTCACGTTCGTTTCAACCCATCAATGCCTCGTCCACGGAACCGTACACGGGGATCAAGCCGGTGAACCCCGAAACGTCAAAGACCTTTTGTACCATGGTCTGGAGAGCGCAGCACGAGACGGTTCCACCCAGAGACCGGACCTTCTTCGCGGTATAGAGTATGGACCTGAGTCCCGCACTGCTGATGTAATCAAGCCGCTCCAGATCCATGACGATCCTCTTGTCGCCCCGCTGGATTATTGCTTCCATCTGATGCTGAAAATCGGGCGCGGAGATCGTATCTATTCGTCCGTCAACGGAGACAATGAGAAGATCTTGATCTTGCCTGACATTGATCTGCACGAGATCCTCCTGGATGAGTATCGGAACGAACGCTCGCGAAAACTGCCGCTCGCGTCCCGGACCGGGCAGCGCTGCCGAATGTTTCGAAGCGGCGCATGAGAGAAGTTTCTGGGAGTGCGTTTGGGCGGGGCACTCTCTGCAAAGTCCCCCCAATTTTACTTATTTGATAGCGCACTTGCGTGGAGGAGCCTGTCGCGGCGCGGCGGAAGTTCGCCGATTCACCGTTTTCCACATGTGCCAGTTTGAGTCCGCAGCCAGTCCTCTTTGACCATGGCGAAGATGTGTTTCGACCTGTCAGAATAAAGTTGAATAGAGTCGAAATCTGGGTCCATCAGAACTTTTTGCATGAGAAATCCGTCCGAATCGAACCAGCGCGGCAGCAGTCCGCCCAGAAAATACCCCTGTTTTCTCAGGATATCTACAGCCGCCCCTACGCAAGGAGAGCCCAGGTCCAGCCACATCTGAATTACGGAAACCCCCTTGTTGAGGGTTGTTGTCTCGAGTTCCCGCACATAATCGTGAAAATCCCCTCCTATGGCGTGTACGGCAACACGGCCGACCGATGCGAAATCAAAGACCGTCGTCTCACCTCGACATTGCATGGCCGCAGGAAGGTTTTCTTCCGAGAGGAGGATCTCCCGTTTATCGTTCATTGCCGAGTACAAGAAACGCAACTCCTGCTCGTACGCCTTCGGGAGATAGACGCGGTGGGGTCGGGGTTTGTAGCAGCGAAAAACGGACAATGCCGCCACCCTGCCTGGTGCGCTTTTTTCCTTTTCATACGCCGCGGCAGGCATGAGGGCTACCTCCAGGGCGTATTCGATATGTTTAAACTGCCCCACCGTTCTTTGCATGTGCAGGTGGTTACAGACAGGTTCACCCCAAAGCTCCTCGATGCCTGCCTGGCTTGGGACCCAGTCCTCGAAAACAAATCGAAATAATTGTTTGGTCAGTCCCTGGTTGCGGTACTCCTTCAGCACCAAACCCGCACCAATTTCATAAAGGGACTTGCAGGGAGCGGACCTGAACAGGTTTTCCACAGCCACAACCGTTGCCGATCCGGTGCGAGCGACCAGAGAATAGTACTGCCCAGCCTCGTTTGCTGCTGTCAGCGCAGCCGGATCATAAAAGAGCCTCACAGGATAGCCTTCCCCGTACACCGATCGAAAGAGGGCCACGATGCCCTCTGCATCTTCGGGCCGGAAGAATCCTATCTCGATGTCTTCTCCGGCTGCATCTTCTTTCCTCAAATCAGTTTGGGTCATTTTGTGTATTCCATTTCGCGTGCGTGCCATTCTTAGCCGGTTGAGCATTCACGGTCAAGATCCTTTCAAGCTTTATGGCGGTTGCAACAGTCTTTCCTTGCCTCGTGCCTGTAAGCTTTCATGCGAGTGACGTTGAAAGGCCGTTGCTTTCAGTTTTTGGCAAGTCGGACTTGCGGCTCCGAGTTCCGAAAAACAGCACGTCACAGCCGAACAGGATTCCTGGCAATCAGTGGGGATCGGAGCAGCAGCGCCGGGATCAATCCCAACATCGAAGCGCAGGCGCAGGCGTAGAACAACGCGGCGTATCCAAAATGCAAGAGAATCGCGCCGCCCGCTAAAGGCCCCAGGAAAAATCCCGCCTGAAACATGACGAAAGAAAGATTCGTGTTCAAGGCCCTAAAACGAGGGGCGGACAGATCGAAAACCAATCCGCTCAAAACAGGCATAGCGACTCCCCAGCCCAGTCCGAGCAAGAGCCCCATGGCATAAAAACCGTTTGCCCCCGATATATGAGCCATAGCTCCGTATCCCGCGGCCAGCCAGGCCAGCGATCCACCCAACATCCATGCCTTGCCCACCTTGTCGAACAGCGAACCAGCCACGAGACGGACGCCGATTTCCGTGAACGTGGACAGTGTGAAGAACCAGCCGGGATTCGGAACACCCAGCTTATCGCCATACTCCCGCAGAAAATAAAAAATCGGCGTGAACGCGGTCCACACGAGAAGAGACAAGAAAAGCAGGAGTATGATCTTGGGGTCCTTCAGATTCTCTGCAATGTCTTTCCAGCCGATCGCAACGGCAGCTGCGTCTTCTACGCCGTCCGATCCCTTACCCACGAGTGCGACGAGAGGAAAACACAGGACCATAGCCAGAGCCGACAGATCCAACACTGCACGAAAATTTCCCGCCCACCTGGTGAGGGGTTCCAGCAGTGGGGGCAACACAGCATATGGCAACAGCGTGATCACGGAAATCAACCCGAACGCCTGGCCGCTCCTGTCTTTGGGAATGCAGCCCACCAGCCTGCTCGTGACCGCGGTTGCCATTACCACGTACGCGGCTCCGTGAACCAGGCGAACTATGGCCATGCTCTCGAAGTCGAACGCCACGTTGTAGAGCAGCAGCGAAAGTATCACCCACACGCAGCTGATCGCAATCCACCGTCTTGAATTGTCCGGCCTGAGAAGCGGGCTGATTATCGGCCTGAGAATCAACACCGTCACCGAAAACAATGCGATCAACAGCCCGGACCATTTCGGGTCTATGGGTAAGGTTCCCAAATAATGGTGGAATTGAAAAAATATCGCGAGATTGCAGAACGTGAGGAACATTACTCCGTTCAAAGCAAGGAATTCGCCGGTAATAAGCCTTGGGCTGCGCATACGTGGTTCCTGACGGATTAATGTTCCTGAGAGGGATTGTTTGCCTGCAACGCGCAAAGCCTCAGGAGGAGGGCTCCCGCTAGTCTCCGGCGATACGAGGCGCTGGCCCGCAGATCGTCTATGGGCGAGACGGCGCTTTCCGCGATGCACGCCGCCTCCCTGAGTGTTTCCATCGATAAAGTGCGGCCCAACACTGCTCGTTCCACTTCGGGTACCACGATCACGGTGGGCCCCACGCTGCCCCACGCAAATCTCGCTCGCCGGATTACGCGGTCTTCGGAGACGTCCACAATCGCAGCCATACTCGCGACCGCGCACGCCTGAGCTTTCCGCTTGCCCACCTTTTCGTAGTGGTGGATATTGAATCCGGCAGTTTTCTTCACCACAACCGCCGCGAGAATTTCACCGGATCCGAGATCGACCTTGCCGGGGCCCCGAATGAAACTGGCCAGCGACGCACGCCTTGTCTCCTTCGCGGACCGAACGACGACGTCCGCATCGAGAACATGGAGGGGGGGAAGGGTGTCTCCTGCAGGCGAGGCTGTTACAATATTTCCGCCGATGGTTCCCATGTGGCGTACCGCGGGAGAAGCGAGCACACGTATCGCCTGCACCAGAACGGGAAACTGCTTCTCGATGATGGGGTTGTGCAAAACGTGTTCAAGTGCGGTTCCGGCTCCGATGTAAACTTCCTCGCCATCGTCCCGCACGCCTTTTAACTCCTCGACCCGCTCCAGACACACGAGCGACCGTGGTCGAGCGTCGGCCGAGCGCACTTTAGCGAGGAGATCCGTGCCGCCCGCGTACACGGCGGCTCGTGGGTCATTCAGGAGAAGAGGCCAAACGTCTTTCAGATGGCGAGGCAGATGCACATCGCTCATGATTCGTCCCCGCTGACGAGCCGTGCCGCCTTATCCACAGCATCGACAATTTTCTGATAGCCGGTGCACCTGCAGAGGTTGCCTGTAAGCGCTTCGCGAATTTGCCCTCTCGAGGGCCGGGGATTCCTATGCAACAAATCTGTCGCAGCAAGAAGCATCCCCGGCGTGCAAAACCCGCACTGCACTGCACCTTGTTCGGCAAAGGCTCTCTGCACGACGTGGACGGATTCCGATTCAGCCAGACCCTCCACAGTCGTAATTTCACGACCCTCAAGTTGAGCTGCCAGCATGAGACACGAAAGGCGGCTCTCCCCGTCCACAAGAATCGTGCAGGCGCCGCAATCGCCTGCACCGCAGGATTCTTTGGTCCCCGTAAGGCCGAGATCCTCCCGCAGGAGATCCACAACCCGGCGGTCCGCAGGCACAGAAAGTTCGATTCGGGTTCCATTGAGCGTGCACGAGATTTTCACTCCAGGTCCTCTCTGTTTCTCGTATTCAAGGCGTCCAGCACCCGCTCCGGAGTAAGCGGTGAGCGGAATATCCGAATTCCGCACGCATCCGCAAGAGCGTTGGCCAGGGCCGGAAGAGGGCCGTTGGTGGCTATCTCCCCGACGCCTTTCAATCCGAAGGGTCCGGTGATCTCGTACATTTTTACGGGTACGGACACGATCTCCGGCACGTCCGCGGATGTGGGAATGAGGTATGTAAAAAAATCGGGGTTCAGGACCTTTCCCCCTTCCACCAGGAGGTCTTCGGAGACAGCGTACCCAAGGCCCTGAGCGATCGCACCCTGAATTTGCTGCTCGTATATTTGCGGATTGAGGATGTTGCCGCAATCACTTACGGCAAGGTATTTCTTTACTTCCAACTCACCGGTGAGTTCATCCACTTCGATCCACGCCGCGTGAGCGCCATAGGAGAACAGCGTGTGCGGCAACCCGTGGAGCTTCAGGTCGGGTGCAGCTCCGATTTCGTCGGGTGCGACCGGCGCACGGAAATAGTGGACTGCCACCCGTTCATCCTCGTTCAGAAAATCAGCGAGTTGAGAAAACGAAATGACTCTTCCCGAGCCGAGGTTCCGGATACCGCCCGGAATCAGCGCGATGTCTTCCTTACGGGCCATCATGAGATCGGCGGCCCTTTGTACCAGGCGATTCTTCAGAATCTCCGCAGCGCCTATGAGCGCATTCCCGAAGGTGTAGGTGCAACGGCTGGCGGATGCTGAGCCGCTGGCTAGAGTGCGATCCGTATCGGGCTGGATCAGCTCGAACATATCGGCCGTCTGGCCGAGTATGGCGGCCGCTATCTGCACATTTGTGGCCGCGTTTCCTTGCCCCATATCCACCACGCCTGAATAGATCCTGATTTTTCCCCGGACCGTCAGTTCCACCTTGGCGTTGGCGAAATCCGGCACCACGGGACCGTACCCGGACGCGTGCATGAGAGCTGCGAACCCTACTCCTCTGCGCTTGAAAAAGGGTGCTGCCGCCTTCCACGCGTCCCGTTCTTTTCCGGTGCTCATCCGGGACAAGGCCTCCAGGCACTTGGTCAACCCGGTGGAAGAGACGAGGGTCTTGCCCACACAATTCCTGTCGCCCTGCCGTACTGCGTTCTTGAAGCGAAGCTCCAGCGGGTCCATCCCGAGTTTTGCAGCCAGGAGGTCCATCATCTGTTCCATGGCAGCAGTCACCTGTGTCACGCCGAAACCGCGAAACGCCCCGCTAAGAGGATTATTGGTGTACACACACCAGGCCTTGAGGACTGCATTGGGAATACGATAGGGCCCGCCCGCGTGCTCCAGACCGAGGGTCATCACCACGCCTCCGAGATGATCGTACGGCCCCGTATCCAGGTATAAACGGACGTTCAGGTAGTGGAGTCGGCCACTGCGGTCCGATCCCAGACGATAATACATCCGTGCGGGGTGGCGTTTGGCCCCCGCCGAGAAGGATTCTTCCCTGCCCCACCACATCTTTACGGGCCTGCCACCGGACTTCAATGCCGCCAGTCCGAGGAGGCTCTGAACCGTTATGCCGTCCTTGCCGCCGAACGCTCCTCCCACGTACGGCACGACGATGCGCACCCGCGTCGGCTCCAATCCGAGCGCGTCAGCCACTTCCATCCGGTCTCTGAAAGGAGTCTGGGTGGAGCACACGATTTCCAGTCTTCCGTCGTCCTTGACTTGGGCCCATCCCGCCTCGGTTTCCAGGTACGCGTGTTCCTGGCGCTGGGTCTCGAAACAACCTTCAACGAGTATCTCGCATTCCTGTTCGGCCGCATCGCCCGATCCTGTTTGCAGCTCTCCCTTGAGCAGCACGTTACCGTTCGGGTTGTCTTCGTGGACCAGAGCGGCGGATTCCTCAAGTGCTTCCTCCGCGTCCAGCACTGGAGTTAGGAGAGGGCAATCCAGAGTTATACGATCAAGCGCTTTCCGGAGAGCGTCCCTGGTTTCGGCTACCACAAGGGCTACAGCATCTCCGCAGTGGCGAATCTTGTCATCTACGAGGACCGGTTGATCCCGTCTGATCACCCCCTGGCGGTTCGTTCCGGAAACGTCCCGATGGGTCAGCACGCACATTACTCCAGGGATGCCCTCCGCTTGGCTCGTGTCTATTTTCGCCACGCGTGCATGGGGGATTCCGGCCCGCTTGACCCCTGCCCAGACCATATCTTCCGCGTAATAATCCGCGGCGAACTTCGTCTGTCCCGTGGCCTTTTCATACGCGTCGGCCCGTGGCGCGGCATCACCGATGGCGAGGACGTTCCGGGGAAATAGGTCCGGCCGAGTTATCAACTCTCCTTGCGCCTCCGTATCAGATTCGGATGACATTGAATTGCAGGTGCCTTCCGGTGTCATCCCAACGTTTTGCCAAGTGCTTCCACAAAGGCTTCCATCACGTCCAGGTGAGATACGGTTATCCTGATGTGATTGGGGAAACGGAAACCTGTCATGGTTCGCACCATGATGCCGTGTGTCATGAGTTTGCGGTAGGCAAGCGTGTCGCTCATTGGGATTTTGATCATGAGGTAATTGCCTTCGCCCGTGATGAAGGGAAGCTTGAGCCGCGTCAGTTCGTCTTTGAGAAACGCTTTTCCTTCCCGAACGAGTTTGCGCGTCCGCACCAGATGATCTTCGTCTCCGACTGCGGCCACGGCCGCTTCCTGAGCCAGCACGTTGACGGAATATACGATGCAGGTGCGCCGAATAGCGTCCACTATTTCCCGGCCTCCCGCAAGATAACCGATGCGGAGCCCCGCCAGGGCATACATCTTAGAAAACGTGCGAAAGAGCACCAGGTTCGGATATTCCTCAATGAGGTTCATGCAGTCAGGGAAATCTTCGGATTCCACGAATTCACAATACGCCTCGTCCACGACCACCACCAACCGGCCATCGATCCTGTCGAGAAAACGTCGCAGCTTGTCCCTGTTCCAGTATGTTCCTGTCGGATTGTTGGGATTGCACACGAAGGCTATTTTGGTCCGCTCGTCAATTCGATCGAGCATGCCCTCTTCATCGAAGCCGTTGTCCTTGAGCGGCACGAGCTTCGCGATGAACCCTGAAAATTCGGCTACCCATTCGTACACGGCAAATGTCTTGTCCGCGGTGATGATGTTGTCGCCCTGCTCGCAAAACGCCTTGATAACGAAGCTGATGACCTCGTTCGCGCCGTTGCCCACCAGGAACTGGTCAGGATGCTTGCCGAATTTCTCGGCAAGCCTGTGGCGCAGATAATACACGTCTCCGCTTGGATATACGGACGCCCGGGGCGGGGGAAAACGCCTAAGCACCTCTTGAGCTGCCCGCGGCGGACCAAGCGGATTCTCGTTGTTGTTCAGCCGGTACAAGCGAGAACAGCCGTACATCTTCATGAGTTCGGCATCGGGCCTGCTGGGGATGTATGCCTCGAATCGCTTGATATAATCAGGCAGGAGCTTTTCCAGTGACCATGCGCTCATGGGACGGACTTCCCCGTGGTGTGCTGAAACACGACAATGTCTCCCGTGCCTGCATGGGGAATGACGAGTCTGGGTTCAAAGCCCGTTTGCAGAAGCGCCGGCGCAAACCGACACTGCCAGGAAGTGCCCACATCCATTTCGAAAAAGATTCCGGCCAGTCCCTCATTTCGCAGGGTGTCCACGTACGCTGAAAGAGTCTCCCGGGAGTCTTTTCCCCACCAGATGGGGTGCAGCGTCACCCGGCCCGCGGATCGGTCGAATTCAGCAGAAAGAACCGAAAACGGGGATCCTGATTCCCCTTCGTCTCGGACCTGTCTGATCTCCCGGGCGAAGAAGAGGCGGCGATACTGATCGACCAAAAAATTCTCGATAAGAGAATGAGCCCAAACGGTGCTCCCGAGATCTTCTTCCAGGTGACGAAAATAAGCCGAGAAGGCAAGTTCCGAACCGTCTTCCATCCGGCTCGTAAGGGAGCCCAGGGGTTCAAAATACTCAATGGGAAGTTCCGCAGTGGGATAACGATTTATCAGGCCAATCGCCTTCGTCCTGGCGGTGGCTGACAAGCAGCGGTCTACAAGGGCCTCGGCCATCCCGGATTCCCGGCTCTGATTGAACAGGTACGGGCCGTAGAATTCCACCAGTTTGGAACCCTCCCAGCGCCAAACGATCCCGCCGCCGATGCGGCCCGCCACATCCACGGCAATTGCTGCGCAACATGCTCCGCATGCAGCCATATCGGCTACTTTACCGGGAAAATTGAAACTCAAGGGAACGACTTGCGGCGCATAGTGGTGGTTCACCAGATGCACAAAGAATTTCAGTTCCTCGGGTCCGGGGACCTTGACCACGAATTCTTTCAAAGGCATCGCGAGGGGAATGACGATTTCCGCTGATTCGGGATACGCTTTTTCTTTGGTGAGCACGAGGCGCAACCCGCCATCTTCCTCAAACAACTGAAACCGATCTACCATGCGGGAAGCGATGAGCAGCCCTGTTTCATCGATGCCCCCCTGTTCGTCAAGATCGGGAACTGTTGTGATGTTGAAGGCTTTCATATTGAAGTAGTCGGCGTGAAAGACGAATTCCTGTTCCACGTAGTATCCGCCGCTTCGGCAACGCATCAGGAGATGACCCGAAGCGTTCACCCGGCACAGGTAGGCAAATAGTTCTTCCGTTGCAAGCATCAGCGACAGAGCCTCGGGTTCTTCCATTCCGAAAGCTATGGCTGATTTCTCTACGAACCATGTCGCTACCGGCAAGAACCGCAGTTCTGCTTGAACACTCAATGTCACTTCCTGCGTGTGGTGTGTTTGCAAGCGAGGGCTCCTATGCGCGGTTGCGCGTGGGTAGGGGGACAGTATCTATCACTTCGCGTTTGTGGACACAAGCTGAACGAAAAATCGGGCGTAAACATTCAGTTTCGCAAGAACAAACAATGCTGCAAAAGAGCAAACCCTTGACAGACAGGGCATCCCGCCTCTCCATATGAACCTCCACGTCGCTCCAGGCATGACCTTGGTTCAGTATGTTCGAATCCGAGAGAGGTTGGCAACAGTTTTCCTTGTCTTGCCGGTCACCTGGGTAACCCTGCATTCACTTTTATGCGGACCTGTTGTTTTCGGTCGGCAGAAAAATTGAAAAGACGCTTCCTTTTCCCGGTGAACTTTCTACGGTTATTTTGCCGTTATGGGCATTGATGATGTGTCGCACGATAGATAGACCGAGTCCGGTTCCGCCGATTTTCCGGCTTCTGGCCTTGTCCACACGATAAAATCGCTCGAATATACGGTTCAAATGTTCTTTGGGGATCCCACAGCCCTGGTCTCCGACTTTTATGACAGTTTCCCGGGGCGTACTCAATGCCTCTATGGTAACTGTTTTCCCCGGATCGCTGTACTTGATGGCGTTGTCCACGAAATTCAAGATGGCCTGTTCCAAGAGAACGGAATTAATGTTTGCCGTGATACTGTCGCTGCACCGGCAGACGAGTTCGATGCTCTTTGCCTCGGCTTTTTTGCTGCAATCCCTAATAACCGCGTCGAGTACGTCGTTTACCGAGCCGGCTTGCAAGGGAACCTCGCCTTTTTCAGTATCCCGTTCTATCCGGGACAGACTCAAGAGATCCTCGATAATTGAGTTCAGGCGATCCGTATGTTTGAGGATAATCTCAAGGAATCGTTCCGCTGTTTCCGTATCACGAATGGCTCCTTCTCTCAGAGTTTCCAGAAATCCTTTGATGGAAGTTATCGGGGTCTTCAGCTCGTGAGAAACGTTCGCGACGAAATCCCGGCGAATATTTTCCAGCGTCTTCAATCGCGTGACATCGTTGAGCACCACCAGTGCGCCGATTCCTTTGGACTGCTCGTCTCTCAAAATCGAGCCATGCGCTTGCAGGAATTTCTCAGGCTCGCCCATAAAAACGATGTCGCCTTCCAGCCATTCTTCCCCGCCTAGAATTCGGCTAACGAAGCGGTGAAAATCCGTATTGCGAATAGATTCTTGAACGCTTCTGCCTTTGACTCTTTCTCTATCGATGCCGAAGAGTTCTTCCGCAGCATCGTTAATTTGCAGAACTCGCTTCTCCTCATCCACCACGACAACGGCTTCCATCATCCCTGAAAGCACTGCTTCGAGTTCATTTCGTTGTTTGGTAATGAGATTGAGCCTTTCGTTCAACTGCGAGGCCATTTGGTTCATTGCCCGGGCAAGCTCTCCAAATTCTTCGGAATCCGGCACTTCCAGCCTGTAATGAAGATCACCCTTGGCAAATCTGGCCGCGCCTTGCTTCAACTGCACAATGGGCCTGTTGATCTTGTAGGAAATCAAATAGCTGAGGGCGGCAGCAAGAAGAAAAAAGATCAATCCTCCCACCAGGATTTCTCGATAGATGCTTCTGAGCACCGTTCCAAGAGGAGGTTGCGGTATAGCAGTTCGTATGGCTGCAATGACACGATCGTTGTGGATCACCGGGACCGCAACGTAGAGCATCTTTTCGCCGGAAATGAAACTGTATCGGGCATTTACTCCCAGTTTTCCCTCAAAAGCCTCGATAATTTCAGGACGCCTGGCATAATTGCCAATCTTAAGAATGTCTTCGTGGGAATCACCCACAATCTGCCCGGAGGGCAAGGACACCGTTATCCGGCCGGAAATTCGATGGCCGATCTCTTTCAAGAGAGTATCAACATCTGCGGCGGTTCCAGCCGAAATTCTCGGGGCGAGCAGTTTCTCCGCAATGAGAGCCTCATTCTTGAGAGCGTCTACCAATCGTGTATTACACAAATTTGCCAGAATGCCGGAGCTATACCAAACCATTGCCACCAACGCGAAGATGAATACCAGCAAATGAGACGGATACACATTCCAGGGTAATTTCGGCCTTCTTGGCATGGACAAAACCTGATGTATCGGTTGTCGAAACGCGTACGGGACATCACACCGGATCGAAGCAATTGTGCACCGGCGTCCGGATGACCCGATTGTTCATTCCTTTTCGCCTCCGAACGAGGCTCGTTCTGGTGCCGATGGAACCGGCTGCCTACTCCTTGAACCTGTAGCCTACTCCTCTGACTGTGTGAATAAACGCGCCTGCTTCTCCGAGCTTTTTTCGAAGTCCCACGATCTGAACGTCCACAGAACGCTCAGTGACAGCGTAGTCTTCCCCTTTTACCGCATTTATTATCTGATCCCGGCTGAACACCCAGCCGGGCCGCCGGGCCAACAGGTGGAGGATTCGAAATTCAGTTACGGTGAGGGCTATCGCCGCTCCGTCGACGAATGCTTCATAGCGAACAGGGTCGATGACGAGCCCCTCTATTTTTATGACGGACGTTTCGTCTTGTTCGGGTTGTTGTTTCCTTCGCAACGCCGTCTTGATGCGGGCAAGCAAGACCCTGGGGCTGAACGGCTTGTTCACGTAATCGTCGGCTCCCAGTTCGAGACCCGCGACGATATCCGCGTCTTCGCCTTTTGCCGTGAGCATGATGAGAGGTATGCCCGCGCTGGCCGCGTTCCTTTTCAGGGCTCTGCAAACATCCAACCCGTCAAGCCCCGGCAGCATGAGGTCCAGCAGTATCAAAGCGGGCGGATCTTCACTGACCCGCGCCAGTGCTTGTTCGCCGGACTGGACACATTGCACCTGATATCCTTCCTTAGCAAGGTTGTATCTCAGCAATTCCAATATGTCTTCCTCGTCGTCGACTACGAGGATCTTCTCTCTGGGCATGACGATACTCTCTTGAAATATGGGTTATCCGCCACTCACCTGGCGTCGCCCAGGGTCTTTATAAGGCCGCGGGCATTATCGGTCAGGCTCCCTCTTCCCTCATAGAACACGTCCTGAACCGTAATCCCCTTTCCGTGATAAACCTCATTTGCAGCGCTGTCGGGTTCGAGAGTCGCTCCGTTCAAAGCGAGGCCCGCAAACAGGCCTTTGGATCTCGAATACGACAATATACCGGATTCAAATCCCATGTTGGTTTCCGCACCTGCGGCACGTCCCACGGGCCCGGCAGCTATGGAAATGTCGGCACCCAAAATAAACTTCTCCTCCAGAAGTCGTTCAACGCCCTGTTCGGTCATGATGAGGAGAATGAGATCCGTGTATTGAGCCCCCAGTTGCACACCCACACTGCCGCCTTGAATCTTGAAAAATGCCGGCCTGCTCCATTCTCCCGTTTTGTCGTCTCGTCTCAGGACAATACCGCTCCCCCGGCTCGCGCCGAAAACCGCCCCGACTTTCCAGACTCCCGGAAATATCACCACCCCTTTTGATCGCCTGATCAAATCCTTGGGAATTCCCCGATCCGGCATTTCGAGGGCGTCTTTGAGAACGAGATTACACTGGGGAATGCGACTGTCCAATTCCTCGAAGGTCACAGCGAAGCAATCGCCAGGCCGCAGCAAAGCCGCGACACAGGTGAACGCAACGACAAGAACATGGATTTTGCTCTTCATGATTCCGACCGGCGGCACAAGGGCTCAGTGTTTGAATGCTCTCTGGTTCGTAAACATCATGGTTACTTTCGGATCAGCCTCGTTGCATGCTTGAATAGATTCAAAGTCACGGTCAGACCCGCCCGGGTGGACAATTGCGGAAATTCCTTCCTTAATGCCTACCTCCACCCCGTCCCTGAACGGGAAGAACGCGTCTGAAACCATGACCGATCCGATGAGACCTGCTTTGGCCTGCCTTGTGTCCTGGTCCAACTCCTGACGAGCTGTCCCGTCCTTCATCTCGCTGAACGGAACTTTGTACCGTTCGAAGCACAGTCGATCCCGGTATTTGACGTACGCTTTCACCACGGCAATTTCAGCGACACCCACGCGGTCCTGCTCGCCGGTCCCAATGCCTACGGTGCAGCGATCTTTGACGTACAACACGGAATTTGAAGTAACTCCCTGTTCCACGGCCCATCCGAATACCATATCCTTCAGTTCGCGTTCCGTAGGCTTACGCTCCACGCCATAATCTTTTCCTTGGTAGACCGCTCGCGCGGGAATCAGGTCCGCAGGGGAGCGTATTGCATTGACCTGTGATTGTTGAACGATGATCCCGCCATCCATAAGACACTTAAAATCGACAAATCGACTGGTTACGAACTCAGCGAGGCGGTCCATACGAGGAATGGCGAGAATTCGCAGGTTCTTGCGTTTCCCGAGCACGTCCACCGTGCCGTCCTCGTAATCGGGTGCTGCTACGACTTCCAGATAATTTTCCGAAATAAGCTCGGCCGTGGCCCTGTCCACCGGTCGTGTGAATACTGCGGCTCCGCCAAATGCAGCAATACGATCTGCCATATTGGCCGCATAATACGATTGAGACAGATTATCATGCATTGCCACTCCCGAGGGATTGTTGTGCTTCATTATGGCGCACGCGGGAGATTCCAGTAAGAACTTCAAGATGTTCAGAGCGTTGTCCACGTCCGTGAGATTCGTTTTTCCGGGATGCTTGCCCGCCTGAATCATTTCCGATTCCGTCAGAGCGCTCACCAAACCGTTTGCCGGCTCTATGAAGCGACAGTCCCCCAGCGTGAGATTCCCGGAAACAAGCTGGTACAAAGCCGCTTCCTGGCCCGGGTTCTCTCCGTATCGAAGCCCCTTTTCGACGAGATTCCCCTGTGAATCCGGTATCTTCCAGGCTCTTTTCCTGTAAGTCAAGGTCTGATCTCCGAACGAAATTTGCATGGTCGCGGGAAAATGGTCGTCCATAACCGTTTTATATTTCAGCTTGATGTCCTCCATGAGCGCCTCCTCGGTGGTTCGCGGATCCGGTACATTCACGGGCTCAGTCGTTCGTTGCGGTGTGGTGGAGCACAAACGGCCTGACTTTACCACGCTTCGAACAATATCGGGAGTGTTCTTGTCCGAACCTCAGGATTTTTTCCGGAAAGCTGCCTCTCCCGCGACAACGGCGGCCGAGCAAACGTGAAGCTTCTCCTTGAAGGCGGCGCCATGGGGAGGACATCGTCGTAAGAAGGTATTTCAGACCGATGCGCGATCAGACAAGTGACGATGGATGAAGCCCGTCCTGGCGGGTTTCCGAAGCAAGTCAGGCCGCGCGGTTCGTAGCGGAGGACTTCTGGCAGGACCGGCCGTGAACCAACCTTTCAATGTGACTCTTTTGAAAGCGCATTGGCATCAGACATCTTGTCGCCTGCACGAGCACTGACACCCATCGTCCCACCCGAACCCGAATGGAGACCAGCGAACAAGCGGCGATCTTTCGGCCGGGACTAAATAATGTTATACATATGTGTGCCGAACCGACAGGAGTGTCCGCTGTGAATAAAACCAGATCATTACTGTCCTGGGCTGCAGTCTTCGTCGCAGGATTCCTCGCGGGAGTTTTTTTTGCCGCTTGGAAGCTGGACACTGTGACCCCGGGTCGAGCTCCCAAGATGGAAGCCCGCGAACAAAACGCACAGACTGAACTGCAAGCCCGCGTTGCAGGCCTTGAAAAAATGTTGGCCGCCAAACCGAACGATCTCAATGCCACGATTCAACTGGGCAATGACTATTTTGATTTAGGCAACCACCAGAAAGCAGTGGAATACTATGAAAAGGCCCTGCATATCGACCCCCGCAATCCCGATGTCATGACCGATATGGGCATTAGTTACCGGAAACTCGGGAAACCCGACGAATCCATAAAAGCGTTCAAGAAGGCCCTGGAAATAGATCCCAAACACGCGATGGCACTGTTCAACATGGGCATCGTGCTGCGTGACGATCTGAAGGACGACGAGGGAGCGCTCGCCGCATGGGAAAGCTTCCTGAAAGTTGCAGAAGAGTCACCCCACGCAGTCATGATTCGTCCGTGGGTCAAACAGCTCAAGGAAAAAATTGCAGCATCTTCGACGACAAAGGGAAGCGAACACAAATAATCGGGAAGGTAATGATTCATACAGATGCGTTTTCAAATACCTGACATCGGGGAGGAACTTCTTGTGAAAAATTCTTCCCCGAACCCCACCTCAAAAACTGTTGGCACTCGCCGGCATCTGCATTTCCGCTGAGGCAATGCCGATGCCGGCGCATGATAGAAGTTTCCGGGAGGGGGTTGGGCAGGGCACTCGTTACAAAGAGGGTCCCCCCAATCTTACTTTTTTGAAAGCGCATTCGTATCTGTCACCCGGGGGAAGTGACTTACCTAGTCGGCCAACCGATGAATAAGGAATTCTGTGAGCGCGGCGAGTCCATGCGTGGGCATATAATTGCTCGCGGAAACGTCGTACAAGATCTTGCTGTACGGAGCAAATTCTTCGTCCTGGTTCCAGTAGACAAATGCCACCGGCAGTCGGGGGAAGAATTTGAACAGGTAGCCCTCGTCCCCCAGATCTATCGGCCTGCCTCCCCACTGCAACACGCGGGAAATTTTTGTCTCTTTCTCCAGGGAAAAGAATTTTCCGAGCAGATCACTGGTTTTCTTCGCGAAGTGAGCTCCCATAACAGAACCGTGACGCAACGTCCGGATATCGATCCACTGTCCCATCACTCTCACTGCTGTCCCTAGATTCTCTGCCGCGGCAATGAAATGCTGCAAAACCAGAACCTTCATGGCTAAAGTATCCACCGGCTCATGCTCGGCTCTGATCCGATAGGGAACAAACTCCAATACAAACCAGCTGTGCAGAAACGGAATCACCACCCGGGGAATACCGTCGCTCTTGTACGCCGCTTCACACGTTTCGGCAATGGTAAGGGGATCTATGCGTTTGACTTTGCGGATCAACTCGTCGTACATGCCCTGAAGTTCATCGACGTTTTTTCCGGTTTTTTCCCGTTCAAGCCACATCGTGTATTCGTCGGGGGGGGGCATGTTCGACTCCGATTCTGTCAATCCCGGATCCGCACTATGGAGCGGATTCTACAAGCGTCCTCTTGGTTACTACACAGCGGGACATCGGTCTCCAAAAAAGAAAGACCCTCCAAAGAGGGCCTTTCCGTCATTTATTCGGCTCTGCAGCGGCTTACATGAAAGGCATGTTGAAATTCAGGCTGAAGCTTCCGCCAACCGTCCAGGTGAGCCTATGCACCGTCAAATCATATCTCGTATTGAGCCCGGTCGGGTCGGTCTTGGCATTCGCCTGGAGCTTGCCCTCGGTTCCGTTCCAGCGTGCGAATACACCGATTGAGCCGGGGCCGAAGCTCTTGGAATACTCACCAAAAAATTCCAGGAAGTAGCCGTTGTTGTAGTTGCCGTGAGCTTCAAAGTCCGCTACCGCATTGTTAAAGGATTCGCGGTACGTCACGTTGCCTATGAGAGTGGGAACGCCCACCGCACGGACAACGAGGTTGCCCATCGAGCTGGAATAGGCAAACTGCGTCCCGAACAACGGGATATACCCATTGGAGGTCACGTCGGCCGTGGAATTCAAAGTGGCGAAACCGCCCTGATCTGTCGGACGTTTGAACTTGATCGTATAATAATCGTACCTCAAACCAGCCAAAAGCGTCAATCCTGCAGGTCCGTTCAAAGCAAACAGACCGTCTACATACCACCACCCGGGATCCACTTCCCAGGTACGATACAATGCACCATCGTTGTAAAGTTCTCTGGAGCTGGTGTTGGACGGCACCAGGTACCATCCTGAGGCGAGAAAGCCGATCCTGTCACTCAGGCAAGCAGTGCCTGTCAACCCCAACCAGAGCCCGCGGTTCGGGGTATTATGATGGACATTGCGTGCAGCCAAGAGAGCCAGCCCCCGCGTGTCTGCGTTGATGCTGGTTCCTTCACGATTCTCCATCCAGCCGACATAACCGACCAAACCACCAGCGGGGCACACCTTTTCTCCGCAGCCGGAATACCCTCCCAGAGGGTTTCCGAAAGACGGCAAGCCGGGCAAGCTAAATAGCCCCTGGCCGGGAGCAAGGCCCGGTAAGAGGGCCAGCATCAGACAGCCAAAAACAATAGCAGCAACACGTTTCATACCCATATCCTCCTAAAAAGAAAGAAAAAACACCAACAAAGTTTATGGAGCCGAAACTCCTCTATAGAACTAGTTATACCATTCCTGTAAACGAAAAATCGGCCTTTGTCAAGAAATAAGATAGCCAAAATAGCATTGAGCATGCAGATGCAGCATTCCTGGACACATGACGTACCGGCCTTTGAGCAGACTCTCCAACACCTGCAGATATCCCGGCGCGAACCATGGAAAATTCCTGAGGCCGTCTCAGGATCCAGGAGCGCCCCGAGTCCGTGTTGGCAAGGACAACATCTCTGCGTTTCGAACCATTTTGACGTGCGACCCTCCGAGTCTGCATGGCCGGACCACTTGCGGCGCGCTCGGTCCGGGACATTCGGCTGGACGACCCGAAAATTCTGAAGGCTCCTGTGGGGCGTGCTGCGTTTGATTTAAATTAAATAAAAAATAATAAGCATGTTATGATGATTTATTAATGTAATGTATAAACAATAGGTTATGTATAATCCGGCTTGACACTATATTTCTTTCATGTTATTGTATTTTTAATACATAACATTTTCCAGTTCAAACAATATCACTTTTGCGTCCTGAGCAAAAGCCAGCAACACAGGATGTATATATCGGTTTCTTCCTGATGCGCATGACGTTTGTTCAAACAACAAAGTGAATAGTTTTGTATGCTTTGTGATTATCTTTTTAGTTTTATGTCTTTTTTTATTTCAGAAGGTAAGGATAGGTATGCTCGCCAGAGGTTTCACGCTCATAGTCGTTTGTCTCTTGGTTCTTGCTACACTCCGTCTCGCAGGCGGCGAAAATTTTGCCATCGTTCTTGACGGATCTTTGGCCGCGCCTGTGACAACCCCGCATTTCCTCCCCTCTGTGGGAATTAAGAAATTCTTGAACAGCTTCACGTCTTACGAATTTCCCAATCCTTTTGCACCCCAACAAAATCCCCTGAGTCGCCTGGAATTTCCCGTAGACCAATGGTTTTTGGGCGTAAAGCAAGCTTACAAGGCTCAGACGTGGTCTCTGACGGGTGAGTTTTGGATCAATGTGAACCGTGAGTCCAGCCTGAAGATGCAGGACAGCGACTGGGATGACGACCTGATTCCTGTTCAAAAGACGGTATTCAGTGAGTCCGATTGCAGGTTGAACAGAGGACTGATGTTCGACGTGGGGGTTACGCTTCCCACGCCTCTCACTGTGTCCTCCTATCTCAGGCCCGTAGCGGGTTGGAGGTATCAGCACTTTTTCTTCACGACTCACGACGGGTATCAGGCTGAGCTGGGAAATGGCGGAAGCAGCCTGCCGGGAGATGGAATCGATTTCAAGCAGACGTTTTCTCAATGCTATATTGGCGGCACCCTGCAGACAAGCTTCAACCCGCCGGTCCTGAGGGAATTTGTGCCGCCTGCGTCCGTAGGCCTGCAATGCGATTATGCAATCGTAAATGCCGTCAACGAGGACCTACACTTGTGGCGAATCGGACATCGTGTTACCACTGAACAGACTCTGGGACACTGCTGGCACGTGTCGGCCAATGTCGGCTGGATGAGAGCGGGGAGTTTCACGGCTCGGTTCGAAGTGGATTTCAAAAGGCTCATTACCCACGGAGACCACAGATTATCCAATCTTGCCCTGGATTTTTCATTCGGCGGGGCACGGGTCTGGTCTGATCAGGCCTCTGTGAGCGCATTTGCAGAATACCTTTTTTGAGAGTTCCCGCCTAGGTTTCCCCCTGAATCAGTCTCAAGCGTTCTCGGAACGAATCGACGGGTTGAGCGCCCACAATTCTGAATTTTTCATTGACGATGAAGGTCGGAACCGCGCTTACTCCGTATGTGGAAGCCTCATGCAGTGCTTGCTCAATTCGGGAAACGTAAACCCCGGTGATTAGAGCGTGTTTTAGATCATCGGAGTCCAACCCCACATCAGCGGCAAGACCGAGCAGGATTTGCATGTCACCTATATCAAGCAGATCGGTGAAGTACGCTCGAAAAACATGGTCGTGAAACGAGTGGAATCGACCCTTGTCCGCCGCATATTCGCCGGCTTCCAGTGCGGCGCGGGAATTGGACAAAAAGGACCGTTCCCCGAAATGTATGCCGTAAGGTTCTCCGGCCTTATTCAGGGTAGCATACCGTTGTTTCATATCCACGCCGGGGAACAATTCGGTAAAAGGCATTCCTTGAGGGGGTGTCAGCGGCCGCAGGTGAAAAGGGAGCCATGTGTCTTCCAGGGGAAATTCTTCTTTCAATTGTTCGACAATGCCCTTGCCGATGTAACAATACGGTCAGACGAAATCGGAAAATATGCGCAAGCGAATGGTCATCGGGGTTCATCCTTTTTGAACTCATTTTTGATAATTGCGAAAATTTCTGAATCGCTGAAAGCCTCGTCCGCTGAATCCAAGCAGTTCTTCAATTCGTCTTCCGTCACGCTCTCGGGTCTTCTGAGTGCATCGAGAGGGCAGATGAATTCTTTTCCCGATCTGTCCTTCACTCTCACGTACACGCCCGGTTTGGTCCGTCTGTCCATGGGAACCTCCGTACCCGATGAATAGAACCCACAGGTATGGGGACACCATATCTTGATCGGGAATCGAAGGAAAGACTTCATGCCGCGGTTCGTGCAAAAAAAAAGCAATCCTGAAGGAGGATTGCTAAGAGGGTATGGTTTAGGATTTTACCAGAAGAGGAGCAAGTCCCGTGCCAATGCGGTAAGGTCTTGAAATAACGGACACTGACACAAGCATTCCGGTGAAAATCCCGGTCAGCCGTTTAATCGCTTCACAGTACTCAGGGCTTTTCCTCCAATACCAGGAAATAATTTCGCACTCCCGGGCAAAACCTCCAATTAAGCCGCAATGCTTGAAACACTTTCAGGTTCAGACCGTATGGTTGCGCGAAAATTACGCATTCTCCACGGCGGGGCGCGCATGACGAAAAACAGAGGCGCGACGATTACCGCTCTTCTATAATTCTCGAAAATTGTGTCGGGTTATCTCATAATTCTGGCCCGAATGCCGGTTGTCCAATCATGTCATTGCGAGGAGCGGAGCGACGAAGCAATCTCTGTCTTGGTCGGTTGGAGATTGCTTCGGGCTTTGCCCTGGCAATGACAATCTTCCAATCTTTTCGCGTGATCAAAACCTACATTACTTTTGAGAATCTCTTATAATGACTACTACGAATGCGCTTTCAAGAAGCAAGATTCGGGGGGACCTCTTTGTGAAGAGTGTCCAGCCCAAACCTCGTCCCAGAACGCGCTAGTGTTGTGTCCCGCAAAAAGCTTTCAAATCACCGACTCGGTCGGGACGCGAATCAGGGTCATTGCGAGGAGCGACGCGACGAAGCAATCTCCAGCCTTTATTCTGCAACTACGCGAGATTGCTTCGCGTCGCTCGCAATGACAAAACCGGCTTCCCTTGCTCGATGAAAACTTCGGGACAGTCCCAGATGGCCGGTCACGTAAGTTACTTGTGGGACAGCACGCTAGGGGAAAAGACCAAAATGTCCCGGGAAAAGCCGCACACTGGAGGCACGTATGTACAAGTCATTGCAGGAGTATCTGAACAGGGAATTGGAAGAAATCAATGCCGCGGGCTTATACAAGCAAGAGCGCACCATCATGAGCGCGCAGGCGTCGAGGATCAGGGTACGGAAAGGTGAAGTGGTAAATTTCTGCGCAAACAATTACCTGGGACTCTCATCACATCCGGAAATCGTGCAGGCCGCTCAGAAGGGGCTCGTGGAACGCGGCTACGGAATGTCGTCCGTACGGTTCATCTGCGGAACGCAGGATATTCACAAAACTCTGGAGCGAAAGATTTCGGATTTCCTCGGCACGGAGGATACGATTCTCTATTCGTCTTGTTTCGACGCGAACGGCGGATTATTCGAAACACTCCTGGGCAAAGAGGACACGGTGATTAGCGACGCCTTGAATCATGCGAGCATCATAGACGGCGTGCGCCTCAGCAAGGCAGCACGCAGGGTTTATCAGCATGGGGACATGAAGGACCTGGAACAGCAGTTGAAAGTGTCATCGGAATCCAGGGTGAACCTGATAGCGACCGACGGCGTGTTCAGTATGGACGGCGATTACGCGAGGCTGGACGCAATTTGCGATCTCGCGGAGCAGTACCATGCGGTGGTCATGGTTGACGACTCCCACGCTACCGGATTTGTAGGTCCAAACGGCCGCGGCACGCCGGAGCATTTCGGAGTGCAGGACAAGGTGGATGTTATCACTTCTACCCTGGGCAAGGCTCTGGGAGGAGCATCCGGAGGATTCACCAGCGGGAGAAAAGAAATAATAGCGTATCTCCGGCAGCGATCCCGGCCGTACCTGTTTTCCAATTCCGTCGCGCCTCCCATCGTGTACGGGTCCATCACCGCTCTGGATCTCATAGGCAGGAGCGATCGTCTCCGTAAGACGCTGCAGGACAATACCCGGTATTTCCGGCAGGGCATCAGGGAAGCCGGTTTCGCCATTACGGACAGCACTCACCCTATAATCCCCATCATGCTGGGGGATGCGAAGATCGCGCAGGACATGGCCCGGGACCTCCTGGACGAAGGTATCTATGTGATCGGATTCAGCTATCCTGTGGTCCCGAAGGGCAAGGCTCGCATACGGGTGCAGATATCCGCGGGCCACACACGCCAGGAGTTGGATCTGGCACTGGAGGCGTTCGCAACTATAGGAACACGCTATGGGGTGATCGGTCCCAGGGATTCTCAAGAGTAGTGTTTGTCCGTCTACGCCCAAAGGTGGGGAGATTGTCATTGTGAGGGCGAAACCCGACGCAATTTCCAATGAGCCAAAGCTGAGATTGCTTCGTCGTTCCACTCCTCGCAATGACATGGTTAGACCATGCGAAATGCGAGCATCATGAGCGAATCCGAAGCAATTTTCGAGACGTGGTTCGGAGGAATCACTTTTTCAAACAGTGGGTCCCACGGTCGGGATCATTTCAGTATGCTTCCCCATTTCCTTTCCCTTACAGGCGGGTCCGGTTTTCCAGGGCGCGGGAGAGGGTGAGGGGGTCCGTGTATTCCAGAGAGCTTCCTATGGGGATGCCGTATGCGATGCGGGAGACCGTAGCTCCGGAGTCTTTCAATTTGTCCCGAATGTATGTGGACGTGGCCTCTCCTTCAACGGTCGGGTTCAGGGCAAGGATCACTTCGGCGATCTTTTCGGTTTGCACACGGTCCAGGAGTTCCTGAATCCGGATATCCTTCGGCCCGATTGCGTCAAGCGGGGAAAGCACTCCGTGAAGGACGTGATAGCGGCCCCTGAAGTGGCCGGCCTTTTCGATGGCCATGAGGTCCAGAGGTGTTTCCACGACGCATACGCGGCTTGCGTCTCGTCTTGAATCAGAGCACATTTCGCACGGATCCACGTCCGTCAGATGAAAACACACGGAGCATAGTCGGAGATTCTTTTTCACGTCCCGTATGGACGAGATCAGTTCCTGGATTTCCTCTCTGTCGGCATTGAGAAAATAAAAAGCATACCGGGTCGCGGTCTTCTCTCCGACTCCGGGGAGCTTTTTCAATGCCCGTATGAGCGCTTCCAAAGGACCGATCACGGACGTACTCCTGACTGCGAAAAAAGCGGGCTCATGCCTCCCCTGATCCGGCCTCGTTCACATCAAACCGGGAATACGCAGTCCGCCAGTGAGCTTTGACATTTCTTCGGACATGAGTTCGCGAGATTTTTTCAAAGCGTCGTTTACCGCGGCTACTATGAGATCCTGCATGAGCTCTTGATCGTCCGAGGCCAACAATTCCTTCTCTATCTGAATGGAAACGAGTTCCTGGGTGCCGGTGGCTTCAACCTTGACCATGCCCCCTCCGGCCGTTCCGGTAACTATTTTGTCTGCAAGCTCTTCCTGCAGTGCGGTGACTTTGGCTTGCAAACCTTGAGCCTGCTGCATTAAATCTTTAATGTTAATGCCAAACACGGACCGTATCCTCCGTACATGTGCTCTGTGTTTGGACGGCGCCCGCAAATTTACAAACGCAGGGTTCCCTTCTTTCCAATTCGGGTGCGCTCGTCGTTCGGATCTTGGAGATGGAAGCTCTCGGTTCCGCCTCTGTGAATATGAGTCGGCAGAGGCGAACGTGTTTTCATGATCGATAAGGAGTATAAGTGTGTCTCCATGACCGAAAAAACCGCTCCAGAAGGTACACACTACCAGAAGCGCACCCTTGAGGCAAACAAAGGATGAAACGACCCGAAATACTCCTCGTGAATCCATGGATCCACGACTTTGCCGCATACGATTTGTGGGCGCGGCCTCTCGGCCTGCTGGTTCTTGCTACGCGGCTCAGGCGCTTGGGCTGGGAGCCCAGAGTCGTGAATTGTCTGGACCCCGACCATCCGGACATGAAACCCGTCAGATCGAGGCTTCACGGTCACGGCCGGTTTCACAGGACTCCCATACCCAAACCGGATGTGCTGCAACGTATTCCAAGGACGTATTGCCGCTATGGGGTCAGTCCCGACCTCGTGCGAAGGGATCTGGAATCGATTCCGAATCCTGAAGCGATCCTGGTGACCGGGATCATGACGTACTGGTATCCGGGAGTCCGGGAAACCATCCAATTACTGCGGGAGGTCTTTCCCGGCAAGCCGATTCTGTTGGGAGGAGTGTATCCGTCCTTGCTTCCGGATCACGCGGGGAGTGTCGGGGCTGACGACGTAATTTCCGGACCGGTTGAATCAGTGCTCGCCGAAATACTTTTCCGCAAGACCGGACTCCTTTCCCGCGAGGTTCCTCCGGGCCCTGAGTTTTTACCGGCTCTGGATCTCATGCGAAAGGTGCGATTTCTTCCTCTTCTTACGTCCAGAGGATGCCCGTTCAGATGCGTATATTGCGCTTCGGACCTCATTTCACCTCCCTTTGTCCGGCGAACGCCCGCACAAGTAGTGGACGAGATCCGGGCCACGGTTGACCGGTATGGAATCTCGGACATAGCCCTGTACGACGATGCTTTTCTTGTGAACGCCCAGTCTCACGCCTTGCCCATTCTGGAATCCGTGATTGACGAGATTCCCGGTTTGCGCTGGCACTGCCCCAACGGGCTTCACGGATCGGCCATCACCCGGAAGGTTGCGTCAGCCATGAAGAGAGCAGGGTTCGAGACCATACGGATCGGCCTGGAAAGTTCGTCTGATGAGTTCCATTCCCGAACCGGAGGAAAAACGAATATCAGGGGATTCGTTGCAGCCGTGGAGAACCTCAAGGAGGCCGGATTTTCCCGAAAGCAGATCGGGGTGTATCTTCTCGTGGGGATGCCGGGCCAATCAAGAACCACAATCGAAGCCGACGTGGAGCGGGTCCTGGCTGCGGGTGCCCATCCCAAGCTCGCCGAATACTCACCCATACCGGGCACAACGATGTGGCCCCAGGCCCTGGAGCGTAGCCGGTACCCTATAGACACGGAACCGCTTTTTCACAATTGCACTCTTCTCCCCGTGGCGGAACCGGATGTTGACCCAGAGTTCCTCCAACTCACCCGAAAACGGATAAGCAACGTATATACCGGTTCTCGAAAATTGTGCCGGATTTTCTCGTAATCCTGGCCCGCATACAGGTGATCCAATCATGTCATTGCGAGGAGCGGAGCGACGAAGCAATCTCGATGTTGGTCGGTTGGAGATTGCTTCGGGCTTTGCCCTCGCAATGACAATCTTCCAATCTTTTCGCGTAGCCA
>Ga0187785_10000063_pt1 | contig 37553 bp, 37 predicted proteins | sample 0815_BV2_4_20_MG_FD_132466 | JGI IMG/M metagenome (GOLD analysis project Ga0187785, IMG submission 132466) | Tropical peat soil microbial communities from peatlands in Department of Meta, Colombia - 0815_BV2_4_20_MG | ecosystem: Environmental > Terrestrial > Soil > Wetlands > Peat | place...
GCCCTGACGCTCTTGAAGTCGTTCAGGGCTTTTACAACCTCCAATCGTACCCGGGGATGTTCGTGCCTTGCTACTGAAAGGATATCTTCCAGGAGCGAGCTATTGCCTATATTGCGCAGGACATACACCATATTTCTAACTACATACCAGGTCGGGTCCTTTAGGCGATCGCTCAGGGCCTTGATGTTATCCTTGCCCAGCAGGATCAGGATGTTGTTGACTATGCGCCGCGCATGTATGCTCTGAAGGTGTTCAAGCAGGGCGATGAACGCGTCCGCCGATTCTCCTCCAAGGTGGCTCGCATATTCCTGCAGAAGTCCCTCGTTGATCTCTTTTGAGGTATCCAGCATATGTCCGAGAATCTCCATGACCTGGGGTGATCCGCAAAAGGACAGCATGTGGTCCAGCTGTTCCCTGATCTCGGCTCTGTCCTCCCCATCAGACTTTACCTGCCGAATCCAGCCCAGCGTTATAAGCGCCGGACTCAGCTCGTTTTTCCTGATGGAGAAGAAGATGACGTCCTCGATCGATTTGGCTATTTTTTCCGCTTCGACAGCGTTGCGCGATTCCATAAGCAGGGTCAGGAGGATTTGAATAAGCTGGTCACTTTTCTCAGCGGGGTCTCTGTTCATTTCTGCGACCAGAAGTTCTCTCTCCTCAGGCGTCAGCTCGCCTATGGACGGCATAACGACCTCATCGCCCGCAAGGGCGTCGTTGTATGCCCTAAGCACATTATCATCCTGGCGGATGCCGGCTGCGGTCCCATCTCCGGCGATTCCGCCTTCAGTCATGACGTCCCCCTGCTCCTGGACGCCCGACAGAAATAGAGTGCCTGCCCCTTCCGACTGGCCGTCCATCGAAGAGAGCTGAAGCGGCAATGTGCCTTCGCCGGGCAGTCCGTCACCGCTGCCGCCCCCTTCGGAAAAGACGAGCTCATCTATCGTGAACTTTATATACTCGAACCCATGCTCCCAAACAGCTGAAAGAAAGTCAGATAAAGTATCCTCTCTTTCATAGTCAACGCCTAACAACCGCAGCAGTTCTTCGAGCTCAGTCTCCGGCAGGCCTTCTTTGAACGCAATATCGCTGATCCCCTCCTTGAAGAAAAAAAGCGCCAGGTTGTCGGTCTTGCCTGTACTCTCATATACCGTCTCCGATTCGAGCTGGATTTCCGACGGCTTTATGCGGCAGGTAAGGTCTCCGTAATGGTTCAGATATTGGGTTGCGATGGTATAGGCTTCCTTGAGGGCGGACCGATATATGATATTGTTCGAGGGATAAATCTGAAGCATTTTTTTTGCTTTCAGGATTGCCTTGAAATAATTCCGCGCGATATTTATCTTATCATCTTCCATGATAGCGCTATAAATAGTCCGGCTGGCCTGATCCCCCAGACAGCAGGCCCTACTAGATTTTACCTGAACGACACGCCTGTTGCAACGCTGCCGGCGCGGGAAATGCACGCCCGGCGGAAAAAGGCGCCTTAAAGAAACCTTCTGATAATTTCCAATGCCCGATCGGTGGCGCCTGCATTTCTGTCGTACAGGGTTCTGGCACTCTTCCCCATGTTGTCCGCCGTTTCAGGCGATGAGAGAAGCTTTCTGACAGTGCCGAAAAGCGTGTCCCTGTCTGCTGAAACAGCTGCGCCCTTCAGGTAGAATTCATTTATGAATGGAAAATTTTCCATGTGCGGACCGCAGACTATGGGCTTGCCCCAATAGGCAGGCTCAAGCGGGTTCTGTCCGCCGTGCCCGATAAAGCTGCCTCCCATAACGGCAATGTCGGCAGCTCCGTATACGGACGAAAGCTCGCCCATGGCGTTGAGTATGATCACCATAGTATGAAGAGGCGCATTGGAAGGCCCACCTGCATCGGACTGCTGCGCGATATTTGTTATCTCAGACCTCTTGACATATCTCAGTTTCCTTTTTCTGACAACTTCTTCCACTTCGTTGAACCTCTCCGGATGCCGCGGCGCAATTATCATGGAAAGGCCAGTGTATTCGGGAGCCAGTCGTTCGAAAAGATCCAGGACAATTTCTTCTTCAGGGTTGTGTGTGCTGCCTACAACGATGACAGGCCGGGTGAGCATTCCGGCCCACCCTGGTGCAGGTGCCGGCGGCCTTGTGTCGAACTTAAAGTTGCCGATGGCAGCTACATTAGCATTTGCCGCACCTAAAGAGAGTATTTTTTCCGCATATATATCGTTCTGCATGCAGAAGAAGGAAATATCATTCAATACGCGTCCAAAAAAGAACGCGAGCTTCCGATAGCCCCGTACCGATTTATCCGAAAGCCTTCCGTTCATCAGCAGCACCGGGACGCCGCGCGTTTTAAGAAAATGAATGATGACAGGCCAGAGCTCGGTCTCCATTATTATGAAGAGGGAAGGCCTCAGTCGGGAGAAAGCATTTGCAACAGCGAACGTCATGTCAAAAGGGATATATATTATCTTCGCGAGGTCTCCGAGCCTCTCATTTGCAACCTTCTGACCCGTATCGGTTACGGTGGAAATAACTATCGGCCTCTCCGGGTGCATCGCCTTCAGGCCTTTTATCAGAGGCACAGAGGCAATGACTTCGCCCACCGATACGGCATGTACCCATATGGCACCGCGGACATCAGGTGATACCGTAGGAAGGCCCAGCCTCTCCCTGAACCATCTGTTCCTCAGCTGCCCCGGCCTTTTGAGGTATTCTCGCGGCAGCATGACAGCAAGTGCCAGGGCATACAGAATGTTATAAAGAAGATACATTGCAGAGCTCATGTACCATCTCCGCGACGCGCGCAGACGCCCTTTTGTCTGAATAAAGCTTCCTGACGGATACGAGCTGGAAAGCCATGTCTTCGCGGTATGCGCGGCTATCGATAATCTTTGTCAGTTCGGCGACAATGTTTTCAGCCGACGCGCTGTCTTGGAGCAGCTCCGCCATCCTCAGGCCTGAATCGTCTGAAACCGAGTTTTCCAGCAGGAGGTTTACCAGCCCTATATATTTGACATTGACTATTAGTTTGCCGATAAAGAAAGTAAGGGGTGAAAGTTTATATACAACTACCATGGGTGTTTGAAGCAGGGCCGCCTGAAGAGTGGATGTCCCCGAAGCGATGATTGCGGCGTCGGAGGCGGCAAGGGCTTCGATGGCGCTGTCCCTGAGAAGGCGGCATGATGGCGGGATCGAGGCGCTTTTGAAGAGGCTGCCGTCAATGTTCGGCGCCAGGGGAATTACGCACTGATAGTCCGGATATTTCTCGTTTATCCCGGCGATTGTTGAGGACAGAACAGGCAGCAGCTTTGATATTTCGTGGCGCCTGCTGCCCGGCATGACAGTGATCAGCGGCTTCTTCGGATCAAGCCCGAGCCTGGCTTTGAACCGTGTCTTCAGTTCCGCTGAGCCTATGTCGGATGCGGCGAACCCTTCACTCCCAATAACATCGCCGATTTCGTCCATCGCCGGATGTCCGACGAACTCGCAGCTCAGCCCGGTCTCGCGATAAATGCCTTCCTCAAAAGGGAGGATCACGGCCATCTTGTCCACCAGCCTGCTGATAGTATTTATGCGGCCTTTTCTCCAGGCCCATACCTGCGGGCTTACATAATAAAGTACCTTGACGGACCTTTTTCTTGCTTCCGCCGCAAGCCTCAGATTGAAATCGGGGTAGTCGATCAGCACAAGCACCTGAGGCTTGAAAGTCGAAAGTGCTGCAACGGTCTTATTAAAAGTCTTTTTGAGTTCCCTGTATGTCCTTATAGCCTCGACCAGTCCGAAAGAGCTTGATATCCTGGACATCAACTCCACGCCTGCCGCGGCCATCCGGTCTCCGCCGACTCCCGCAATCCGAGCCTCCGGAGATATACGTCTGATGGCTTTCGCCAGGTAGGCCCCATAAAGCTCGCCGGAACTCTCTCCGGCTATTATCATTACCCTTTCTGCCGTTAAGCCAGGCATTGACGGATAGTTTCTGAGATTAGGCGGATGTCCTTTTCGTCCAGCTCCGGATAAATCGGCAGAGAAAGCACCTCGCGCGAAACCGCCTCCGTTACCGGGAAATCGCCCTCTTTGTGTCCGAGAAACTTCAGGGCCTCTTGCATGTGCAGGGGTATCGGATAATAAACGACAGACGGCATTTCCCGATCGCGCAGAAATTTCTGAACGTCATCCCGCCTGTTACTTCTGATCGTATACTGATGGTAGACATGCACCGCGCCTTCTTTTTCCACGGGACATGTTAATATGCCGGACAGCAATTTGGTGTACAGGGCGGCCTTGGCCCTCCGGCTGGCATTATAATCGTCTATCCTTTTCATTTTTGTCAGGAGTATGGCAGCCTGTAATTCATCGAGTCTGCTGTTATAGCCGAGGCATTCATGGCGGTACCCGCCTTTGGAGCCGTGGTTTCTCAATTTCCTCACGATCTCTGCTGCCTCGTGGTCGTTGAGGATAAGCATTCCTCCGTCTCCGTATGCGCCGAGGTTCTTGCTGGGGTAAAAACTGAAACAGGCTGCATCTCCGAAACTCCCGGTCTTTCTGCCGTTAAGGGACGAGCCGAAAGACTGCGCGCAGTCTTCGACGACCTTTAGCCGGTTTGCCCTCGCCAGGTCCATGATGCCGCTCATGTCTGCCGGATGCCCGAATATGTGCACAGGCAGAATTGCCTTTGTCTTCTTCGTGATATGCTTTTCCGCCGAAAGGGGATCGATGTTCATCGTGTCTGGTTGGATGTCCGCAAAGACGGGCTTTGCGCCTACATACAGTATGGCTTCGGCAGTCGCAAAAAAGGTGAAGGGCGAGGTAATGACCTCGTCTCCCGGCCCTATCCCCAGAGCGCGGACAGCCAGGTGAAGGGCGTCGGTACCCGATGCCACGCCTATCGCCTCATTCACTCCGTGATATGCTTTAATCTTCTCTTCGAGGGCCGCTCCTTTTTTCCCCAGCACATACTGAGAGCTTTCGAGCACCTCGTTTATCGCCGAGAGGATTTCGTCCTTTATCTCCAGATACTGCTTTTTCAGATCGAGCATCGGTATCATTGTGTTTGCACCCCTTTATGCCGCATTACGGCCTCGGCACCTGTCCTTTCCTGGTTTTCACTTCCGGTATCATTTGCCCGATCATCATGGCGATCTTCAGGGCGTTTCTTCCATCCGCCGCCGAAACCAGCGGCCTGCGCCCGCCGGTTATGCACCCGATGAAGTCCCTAAGCTCTTCCTTCAGCGGCTCGTGCTTCGCCACTGGAATTGTCTCGGACATTATTCTACCATTGTCGTTAGAAAAGCGCTTGATCTCCATGCTTTGGTAATCAACAAGCAGAAACGAGTCACCCTGGAAGATCTTCAGCTTCCGGGACTTCTCGAAAGAAAGTCTGCTGGCGGTAAGGCGGGCCTGCGCTCCATTTTCAAACTCGAACCATGCATTTGCCTCGTCGATGTTGGCTGTAAGCACCTTTGCAGCCGAAGCCTTTATGTCTTTGACATCGGGTGCCGTCCCTCCGTGGGCAAGAATGGCCAGTATAATGTCTATGTCATGGATCATGAGATCCAGGGTTATGTCAACGTCTATACCCCTGCCGAGGAAGGGAGACAATCTCTCGGCCTCAAAGAAAACCGGCTGCGTGATCAGTGAGAAAAGAGATTGGACGGCAGGGTTAAACCTTTCAAGATGGCCCACCTGCACGACGACGCCGGACTCACCGGCTTTGGAGATTATGTCGTCCGCTTCCTCGATGGTCGCTGCTATCGGCTTTTCGATCAGGATATGCTTGCCCGCCCTGAGGCAATCGACCGCGAGTCTATGATGAAGCGTGGTAGGGGCGGCGATGCTGAATGCATCGACGAGTCCCATGGCATCGCGATGATCTGAAAAGGCCGTACCGCCATATTTAGCGGATATCTCCTCCGCCCTTTTCAAGTCGGAATCAACGACAGCAGCGAGCCTCACGCCATCAAGACCGGAATAAATCCGGGCGTGATGCTGCCCAAGGTACCCCACTCCGATGACGCCGACGTTGATCACTTCAGCTCCTCAAGGCGCGACAACTCCCGCATGATCTTTTTTTTTGCTGCATTGAATCCCTTGTTACGGACCAGATTCAGTAGCTTCGGCGACCCTGCAATCCTGAAGAAGTCTTCTCTTTCCTGCTGAGTCGATATGCGTTCAAGGAGTTTTTTCCGCAGGCCGCCGATGAAACTTGCATATTGGCCGATATCCTTCCCGAAAAGCAGATCAAGCTCACGCCTGATCGATGCAGCCATGGCCGGGCTCGATCCACCTGTTGAAACCGCTATCTGCAAAGGGCCGCTTTGCACTACGGCCGGCGCAATAAAGTTTGCCAGCTCAGGGGCATCCACCACATTGACGAGAAACGGCGCATCCCTTGAAACTGCTTTGTTGATCGTTTCATCGGAAGTCGCCGCGATCGCCAGCCATGCGCCCTTTAAGTCGCCTTTCTTGTATGCCCGGGCCGAATGCCTTATGCTGCCGGCAGCCTTGAGCCGCTTAAGCGGCGGTGTTAGCTCAGGGCTTATTGTATAGACCGCTGCGCCGGCTTTTAAGAGCGCTCTTATTTTTCTTTCCGCTACCCTGCCGCCCCCGACGACCACGCATTTCTTCCCTTTGAGGTCCAGATAGGCGGGATAATAGTTCGGCTGCAAACTGTGGGGCCCCTTTGCGATACGCCCCTTGCTACCGGGAAACGAGTTTTGAAGCCTCTTTTGCGGCATCGCTTGAAGGATACTTTTGTATCAGCCGGTTAAAGGTCTCTTTGGCCTTATCATTCATCTTCAGGGCGCCGTATGATTTGCCTATCAGCAGCAGCGTCTGGTCAGCTTTCTTATAGTCGGGATATTTCACCAGCAGCCCCTCAAGCCTGCCGAGAGCTGCCTGATAGGATTCCTTTTTGTAATAGAATTCTCCGATCATGAAGTCGCCGTCTGCAATGGTATTTTGGGCCTTTTCGATCCTGAGTTCCACGATATCGCGGTAAGGGTTTCGGGGATATAGCTGCTTGAGCCGGTTGAACTCTATGAGAGCGCTTTTGGCTGCGCCGGTGCCCCTGTCGGGGGACTCAATCTGTGAATAGTAGGCCATCGCTATCTGATACTGAGCATAGGAGGCGAATTGATTGTCCGGATAATTTTCTATGAATTTGCGGTACTCGGATATGGCGAGATCGGGCTCGCCCTCTTTGGCATAACTGTCCGCTATCTTAAGCTGAGCCAGCGCCCCGTATTTTTTCTGGGAATCCCTGTTCTTGACCTCCAGCAGCACCTTGCGGGCATCGTCATATTTCTTTTCGCTGACCAGGGTATCGGCATTAGTCAGGTACTTTTCCGGGTCATAGGCCGCTTCGGGTTTCACCTCTTTCTTACCGCAGCCCGACAGTAGGGCGACGATCAGGAGTGAGCATACCGATATGAAAACCAGGGATATTTTTTTCATGAAATTTATTAAAACCTTAAAGGCCGGTTTTAGTCAAGCGTTTTGACTTATATTCGGCCCATATTTTAAACTGATATTTGCATTTTTCAGATTGATCGGGGGGTGTTTAACATCCATGATAAAGAAGGTCATTTCTATCTTGCTGTTGGTGTTTTGTGCCTTGACCGTGATGCCCGTGGCCGGCGATGCCGCACAAAAGAGCGAACCGTCCGCTACCGCGCTCGGCTCTTCTCTCAATGCGCTCAAGGATGATATCCTCTCATACTTTGTTCCGCTTACGGGCAACGTTTCTTCAGTAGTCGGACAGTCTGTAGTTATCGACAAGGGCAGGGCTGCGTCGGTTAAGGCCGGAATGAGAATAACGGCCTTCAAGGAAGGGGCGCCGTTTATTCATCCGGTGACGAAGGAGCAGATGGGCAATGTGCAGATGCCGGTCGGCACCTTTGAAGTCGTTGCAGCGGAGAATGTTTCCTCTAAAGGCTCAGTTCTATCCGGCAGGCCCGAGGATTTTGCCGGGGCCAAGATTAAGATCCCGGCACGAAAGATCAGGCTGCTGTTTTATCAGGGCAACATAGACTGGTACCTCGGAGATGCCTACTATCATTTGCTGCTCGACTCGGGACGCTTCGAACTCATAGATACCGCTCTTCAGAACGCCACGCCTGCAGAGGTGATTTCAGATGCCAGGACAAAGGGCGCCGAAGTTGCGCTGGTGCTCAGTTCGGAAGAGGCGAAGACAGCTGTCGAGATGACGCAGAAGTTGTACTGGGTCAGCGACGGAAAACAGTTTTCAGAAGCAAAGACCTCTGTTCACGTAGCTGCCGTCAAGCAGCTGAAGTTTTCTGCAGGGGCGTTTGCCCCCCGCGAGGGCGAGGCCCTGCTGACCTATAAGATGCCTTTTGCGGCCAGACGGCTGACAGTAGGCGACTTTGACGGAGATGCGAGCCCCGACATCGTTCTTGCATCAGGCGACCATGTCGGCGTCTACAAGCCCGACATGGATCTCAAGCTTCTGTGGGAATTCGATCCTCCCGGTACCGGCGAAATATTGTGGACCGATTCTGTTGATGCCAGAAAAAACGGCCGCGATGTCCTTCTTGTGACAACCATGTCCAACGGCAGGCCTGTTACGGCGCCGACGGGTGATTCAATGCTCGCCAAACGCCAGCCGGGCTCGCGCACGCTTGTACGCTCTTATATATATGCGCTGGAAGGCGGTGTTTTCAAGCTTATATGGCAGGCTGACGATATCTTTCTCCGCAAGGTTGAAAACGGTATCGTAGCCCAGAGCTTTTCCGAAGGAGAGGGCTTCGAAGGCAAGATGTATGCTCTCGATTATGATAACGGGAGCTTTAAGAAAGGTGCGGACATAAAGTTGCCGCAGGGCGTCAACATTTACGATTTCCAGTACGTTTATGCTCCGGATGGACGTCGCGCGCTTTTTGCATGGGACGAGAACGGCTTCCTCAACTTCTATAACGACAAGGGCGTCAGGACATGGGTCAGCAATGAGGACTTCGGCGGTTTCGCTGACGCGTATAAGAAGGAATCAGGTAATCTGATGATAGAAAAGGGCAACTGGACTTTGAAAGACCGGCTTGTATCCAACAATGCAGAGGTCATTGCCCCGAAACGCAAATCGATGCTCAACTTTGCCAGAAGCATAGGATATTCTTCGTCTGAACTCAGGAGTTTCTGGTGGAACGGCATCTCGGTGGAAGAGTCAAGTTTCCTTGAGGAGATCAGCGGCAATATTCTCGACTATACAGTAGTCAACGACAGGTTGATCGTGCTTGTGAAGCCTTATCTGCTGAGCAATGCCAAGGACCTGCTCAAAGGCAAAAATCCCATGGGCATTAAGCTCTATATCTTTTCTACAAAGGGCAGATAGCTTTCGCCGCTAAGGTGGTCCGGTGATGGAAAGAGCGATTCCGAATCATGTGGGAATAATTATGGACGGCAACGGCCGCTGGGCTGAAATGCGCGGGCTGCCCCGTTCGGAAGGGCATAAGAGAGGCGTGGAAAGGGCCTCTGAAATCGTGCGCGCCGCATGCGGCATCGGCATTAAAGCGCTCTCTATGTATGCCTTCTCACTCGAAAACTGGAAAAGACCTGAGTCGGAAATATCAGTGATAATGAGCCTTCTCGAAACATTTCTGATCAACGATCTCGACAACTTTATGAAAGAGAATATACGGTTCAGGGTGATAGGGAACAGGGCAAAACTTTCCGCGCATATCAGGGACCTGATAGGGCATGTCGAAAATACCACAGAGAAGAATTCGCGGATGGTGGTGCATTGCGCCCTGAGTTACGGTGGAAGGGACGAGATTGTCAGGGCGGTAAAGAGACTGCTTGTCTCCGCCGGAGACGCCAGCGATATAACGGAAGAAAAGCTCGGCTGCCTGATGGATACCGACGGCGCTCCGGATCCGGATTTGATCATTAGAACAAGCGGCGAGCAGCGTCTGAGCAATTTTCTGTTATGGCAATCGGCATACGCTGAGTTTTTTTTCACTAACACCCTGTGGCCTGATTTCTCCCGCGAGGAATTCCTGGAGGCAATCTATCAGTACCAGATGAGGGACAGACGTTTCGGCAAGGTCAAGGGCGGAAATTTTCAATGCATCTGAAAAGAGTAATAGTTGCCTTAATTGCCGTCCCGCTTTTGTACTTTTATGTTGTAAAATTGCCGCCGGCATTTTTCCTGGTCCTGCTGGCGGTCATATCCGCGCTTGCTCAGCATGAGTTCCACGCAATGTACAGGACGACCGGATCGATGTCTCTGGTCGGCATAACCGGCGGGATTCTTCTGATGGGATCCGCTTTTTTTGTGTCCGGCCCTGATCGCGATAAGACGATGACAATGGCCTTTATTCTCATTTTTATGCTGATCGCATCGGCCAGGCTCTTCATGAAAAAAGGCCCTGTCTTAGCGCTCAGGGACCTTTCACCGGCAGTGGTCGGCGTCATTTATATCCCATCCCTGCTTTTGCCTCTGTGGTATCTTCGGCTTGACGGCTATGAATGGATATTTTTGTTGTGCCTCTGCGTCTGGAGTTCCGACACCTTTGCTTATTATATCGGGAGCGGCATTGGAAGGAGAAAGCTGTATAAGGAAGTTAGCCCGAACAAAACGGTCGAAGGCGCAGTGGGATCGGTTATCGGGGGCATTTTTGCTGCAGTAGTTTTCGGCCATTATCTGGTCATAGGGGTCGGAATGGCAAAGCTGGCGTGGATTGGCGCAATCATCGGTGCTGTAACGATAGTCGGAGATCTTGTGGAGTCGATGTTCAAGCGTGATGCAGGCGTAAAGGACTCCGGCAGTCTCATCCCCGGACATGGGGGCGTTCTTGACAGGATCGACAGCATCCTCTTCGCAGGACCGGCCCTTTACGTATTGAAGTTGCTCATATGAAGAATATCGTCATACTTGGGTCCACCGGCTCCATCGGCAGGAATGCACTGAGCGTAATTGCCCGGTTTCCGGATCGTTTCAGGGTCGTAGGCCTTGCCGCGGGGAAGAACGTCGGGCTTTTAAAAGAGCAAATCCGCGAATTCAGGCCGCAGCTGGTCGCGGTTTCGGATCCTGAAAGTTGCAGCACTTTGAAGTCTGAGCTCACCAGACAGGAAATGCCGGCGGAAGTCCTCTGCGGAATCGATGGCGTCAGCACAGTGGCGGCAATGAAAGACGCGGATACAGTCATATCCTCCATCGTCGGTTCGGCAGGCCTGGTTCCGACTCTGGCCGCTGTAAAGGCGGGAAAAGACATTGCCCTTGCCAACAAAGAGACGCTCGTCATCGCCGGGGACATCATTAATGCTGCACTCGAGAAATCCGGTTCCAGGCTGCTGCCTGTGGACAGTGAACACAGCGCGCTTTTCCAGTGCATGAACGGCAGCAGGAAGGATTCAATAAGGAGACTGATTCTTACGGCGTCAGGAGGACCTTTTTGGGGCAGAAAGGCGGACGAGCTGCTGAATATTTCGGCTGCTGACGCACTGCGGCATCCGAACTGGCAGATGGGGAGAAAGATATCCATCGATTCGGCTACGCTTATGAACAAAGGGTTGGAGGTGATTGAGGCACGAGCGCTCTTCGGCATATCTCTGGACAGGATCGATGTGCTCATCCATCCCCAAAGCATTGTGCATTCGATCGTCGAGTTTGCCGATGGGAGTTGCATGGCTCAGCTCTCGAATCCTGACATGAAAGGGCCTATCGCCTATGCGTTGTCGTTCCCGGAAAGGCTTCATGAAGTCATGGCGCCCCTTCGATGGGAAGAACTCCGGGGACTCACTTTTCACAAACCGGATACGGAGGCGTTCCCATGCCTTAATCTTGCGTATTCTGCAGCAAGAAGTGGGGGCACAATGCCTGCGGTGCTGAATGCCTCGAACGAAGTAGCTGTGCACGCATTTCTGGACGGACTGATAGGCTTTACAGCTATACCTGATATAATAGGAGTGGTTATGGATGCCCACGAAGTGAACGAGGCTATGCAACTGGACATAGTACTTGAAGCGGACCGGTGGGCCAGGGCAAAAGCGGCGGAGGTAATGAAGAGGTGAGTTTTTTACTGGCTATAGTGCTTTTCGGAGTGCTTATTTTCGTCCATGAACTGGGCCATTTTGTCTTTGCCAAAATCAGCGGGGTCAAGGTCCTGAAATTTTCGTTGGGTTTCGGACCGCGTGTTATAGGCAGGAAGATAGGGGAGACTGAATACCTGATATCGCTGCTGCCGCTCGGCGGATACGTCAAAATGTACGGGGAAGACGTCGGCGATGAAGTCAGCACGGAAGATGCGGGACGTTCCTTCAAGGCCCAGCAGCTGGTGAAAAAGGCCATGATAGTGCTGGCAGGCCCTTTGTTCAACATACTGCTAACATTTGTGCTTTATACTTCACTGCTTGCTGTCGGTATCGAAGTGCCTGTGCCCGATCTCAAAAACCTTATGCCCGTAGTTGATGAAGTGGAACCGGGATATCCGGCGGCACTGGCAGGCCTTCAAAAAGGCGACAAGATCATCAGGATCGGCAATGCCGAAATCAACACCTGGATTGATATAGTAAATATGGTGGGCCTTAATCCGGGCAAACCCCTGGAGCTTACTGTGCAGCGGGGACAGGAACAGCTCAAGTATACTGTTACCCCGCTGGCTGTCAGCCAGACCACCAAATCGGGCAAAACTATAAGCGTGGGCCGCATAGGGATTAAGAAGACCGGTCATGGGCTTTATACTATTGTAGAAAGCCGTTCCCCGATAGATGCTCCGGCAAAGGGTGTTTATGCAACTTACAAGATGGGCACGGTCATATTCGATTCTCTCTGGATGACGCTGAGCGGCGAAATATCTTTCAAGAACCTTGGAGGCCCGATCAGCATCTTTTCCGAATCAAGCAAGGCAGCCTCTGCCGGCGCGATAACATATTTTCTGTTTATGGCCCTTGTCAGCGTAAACCTCGGCGTGCTCAATCTGCTGCCCATTCCTGTGCTCGACGGAGGGCATCTGCTCTTCATGGCGATCGAAGCGGTAAGAGGCAGGCCTGTCAGCGAAACCGCTATCGCCGTTTCGCAGAGGATCGGCATAGCGCTGCTGCTGGCCCTGATGGCGCTTGTGATGTACAACGATATGTTCAGGCTGCTTGCGAACAAGGTAGTGCCGTGATGAAGCCGGCTTCCCTCAAATATCTATATTCTTCGGGGGGAGTGATCTTCAGAAAGCGTGGCGGCCAATTCGATGTCGCGCTCATCGCAACAAAAAACGCAACGGTCTGGACGCTGCCCAAGGGCATTATAGACAAGGATGAAAGCCCTGAAATGGCCGCAGTCAGGGAGATACAGGAGGAGACCGGCCTTACGGGTTCGATTATCGACCAGCTCGGTCAAAAGTCATACTGGTTTTATCTGAAAGACGAAAACGCAAAGTGCAAGAAAACCGTGACGTATTTCCTGCTTAGACATGTCTCCGGCGAAACAAACAATTTCAGCTGGGAAGTCGACGAAGCCAGATGGGTCCCCCTTGATGAAGCCCTTGAATTGCTGCATTACAAGAGCGACAAGGAAATCCTTGCGAAGGCAAAAGAGAAGCTGGGCCGGCTCGAATAATGGGAACCATAATTACTTGTGAAGAATTGAAGAAGAGACTTGCTGAACGTAAGGGCAGGAGGGTTGTTTTCACAAACGGCTGCTTTGACATCCTGCATGTCGGCCATATTCGGTATCTAAAAGAAGCCAAGGCCCTCGGGGATATCCTCATCGTCGGACTGAATTCGGATGCATCGGTGGCAAGATTAAAGCCGGGACGCCCGGTAAATCCGCAGGAGCAGCGCGCTGAAATCCTTGCAGCCCTGGAAATGGTCGATTACGTCTCAGTATTCGATGAAGACACGCCGTATGAATTAATAGATCTGCTGAAACCGGATGTGCTCGTGAAGGGCGGCGACTGGAAGAAAGAAGACATAATCGGCGCTGACATTGTGGCCGAAGTGCATAGCCTGCCTTTTACAACCGGCATGTCTACCTCCGGCATTATCGACAGGATCAGGCATCTGAAAGATTGAATTCCCTCGCTTTGCCGTTGCGTCCGCGATTGAAAAAAAATTCTACTAAGCGTAAGATTATATTAAGCAGCACTTTTATGGAGGTATCTTGTGGATGCCCTGATGGCGAGAAAGCCCGACGCTGAACCACCGGCCGGTCCGGCAATCCTGATGAATGAAATATTGCAATTGGTAACCTTCAGGCTCGGCAATGAAGATTACGCCGTGAATATACTCAAGGTCCAGGAAATAAACCGGATGAAGGAAATCACCAGGGTGCCTAATACACCCGCTTTCGTCGAGGGCGTCATCAATCTCAGGGGTAAGGTAATACCGGTTATAAACTTACGCACTAAGTTCGGTCTGAGTGAAAAGGACAGCGATACGCAGTCGAGGATCATGATTATGGATATCCAGGGTATCACGATGGGACTAATTGTAGACGCCGTATCCGAAGTCCTGCGGATACCCGCCGAAATTGTCGAGCCCACGCCTCCCATGGCATCCAACATTAGCGCCGAGTATATTAAAGGCATCGCAAAGCTCGAAGAAAGGCTCATCATATTGCTGGATATGGACACTCTGGTCGGCAGGGCAGGAGAGGCTGCCATGATCGAAGCTGCCAACAGCATAGAATAAAAGTCAGGAATTCCGCCGCATCAGAAGGCAGACTGCGTGTGCAGAAATGCCTTCCCCTCTCCCTTCGAACCCCATCTTCTCGTTTGTCTTGGCTTTGATGTTGATTACGTCATAAGGTATGCCTGTTTCGGCGATAGCCAGCTTAATAGCTTCGAAATGGCCGGCAAGCCGTGGTCTTTCAGCGATTACAACTGTGTCGATCCATGCTATCTCAAAACCTTCTTTCGCAGTGTCGTCTACGATCTGCTTAAGCATGATAAGGCTGGATGCGTCCTTCCATTTGGCATCCGTGTCAGGAAAGTGCCTGCCGATGTCACCCTTTCCCAGTGCGCCTATAAGCGCATCCGTGATCGCATGGCAGAGCGCGTCTCCATCGGAGTGACCGAGCAATCCCTTTTCGAAAGGAATCGTGATTCCACCCAGTATCAGTTGCCGTCCTTCGATAAGGCGATGAGAATCATATCCTATACCAATACGCATGGATTATCCGGCTCCCTGCTTTCGCATCTTAAGGAGGGCTTCCGCAATGAAAATATCCCCCGGCGTGGTTATCTTGATGTTCGTGTATGAACCCATTACTATCTTGACCTTTCCGCCATACCGCTCCACCAGGGAGGCATCATCGGTACCGTAGAACTGTTCGCTCCGCGCCCTGGTGTGGGCTTCCATTATTACGTCGAATGGGAAAACCTGCGGTGTTTGGGCTGCAAAAAGTACGTCGCGTCTGAGGGTACGGCAGACCATTACTTTATCGGAATTGCAGGCATCGGTTGAAGGCGCTGCTTCCTTTATTGTGTCTTTGACCGGTACGCCCGCAACAGTTCCGTCGCTTCCTTTTACCTCTCGGATGGCTGCCCTGATTGTTTCAGTCTCCGCAAGGGGACGTCCGCAATCATGGATAACTACGATTGATTTTGCGTCGGTAATCGCCTGCAAGCCATTATAAACCGAGTCCTGGCGCTTTTTACCTCCAGCCATGATCCTTTTGACTTTTCTGATCCCGTACTCCTCAATCAGTTCGGCTGTGGTCGTGATATCATCCTCCCGTACTACCGGGATGACTTCATCTATCTCGTCCACCGATTGCAGCAGATCAAGCGACCAAATAATTATCGGCTTGCCAGCAAGGAGGAAAAAGGGCTTATTTTTCTCCGCGCCGAACCTCTTGCCGAGGCCGGCTGCAGGCATAACCGCATAAACTTTACGATCAGTGCTGGTCATCTTCCTTGATTTTGGCGAATATCATTCTGCCTGCAGTTGTCTGGAGCACGCTTGTAACGGTTAGATCGACCGTCTTGCCTATGAGTTTGCGCGCGTTTTCAACCACGACCATCGTGCCGTCATCCAGATATGCCACGCCCTGATTGTGCTCCTTGCCCTCCTTGGAGATGAACAGGTTCAGGGATTCTCCAGGCAGAACGACCGGCTTCAGGATGTTTGCCAGCTCATTTATATTCAGAACCGCGACTCCCTGCACCTGAGCAACCTTGCTTAGATTGAAATCGTTCGTTACAACCTTGGCATTGTATAGACGGGCCAGCGCGATGAGCTTGGCATCCACTTCCTTGATCTTCGGAAAGTCCTGCTCTACGATCTTTACCTTTATGTTTGCAAGTTTCTGTATCCTGTGGAGTATGTCGAGCCCTCTGCGTCCCTTTGTCCTGCGGATAGGGTCCGGAGAATCGGCAATATACTGGAGCTCCTGCAATATAAACTGCGGAAGCATGAAGGTGCCCTCAACAAAACCGACTTCGATGACATCTGCAATCCTTCCGTCGATGATTACGCTTGTGTCCAGAATCTTAAGGTCTTCTTCCGGTTCCTGCCCCTTGAATAGGCGCATGATGGCGGGGATAGACATGTTCTTGCCCCTGTTCAGCCCTATGATCAGTCCGCTGTATCCGAGCACTGCGCTCAGTATAAAAAACGCGGGCACCCTGCTTTCATCAGCGATTACATAAGTAAGGGGAAATAGGAGCAGATGTGCTGCAAGTATGCCGATGCCGAGTCCGACCAGCCCGCCGAGGACTGATCCGAACGAGACCTTGTCGAGTCTCGACTCGATTCCAAGAAAAATCCCTCCAAGAAATAACCCCGCTATTGCCCCCTGCCATGGAACCGAGGTTTTGAGTCCATAAAGATAGCCGGCCAGAGTAAAGATTACGATGAATAATGAGCGGACGAATACGATCACTTTTTTCACCTCGTAAGAATATGATTAGGAAAATAATAATGCCAAAAGAAATCGCAACAGCTGATAAAATATGAAAGGTCGGCGCCGCCGGGACGACAGCCGATGATAGAATGCATATTATATACAGATAATTCGCTTGCATATTTTTATTATAGCAAGATCGGAACAGTGAAATGCATTCGGCGAAAATTTATGGCGGGCGGGAGACGGATACGGCGGCCTATGCCATCCTTATAAGAATAAAGTTGAACCCTTTTTGTGGTTACTGTGTTTCGACGGCGACGTAAAACTTTCTGCCGCTGCGGTTGACAAAAAGAAGGACATTGTCGCCCGGTTTGATCTTGGCCACTATTTTATTAAAGTCGTTGAGGTTGGTCACTCGCTGCCTGTTGATCTCGTTTATAACATCTCCGCGCCTCAGGTTTGCTTCTTCACACGGCGCGCCCGACTCAACGCTCACTATCACCACGCCTTTCTCATCGGTCTCGATGCCCAGCTGTTTGGCGACGGTGGTAGTCAGGTCCATAACGCGCATGCCAGCAAGTGCGCTTTCATATGCGTCTCGCCCTTGCTGAGGCCCGGTCTTTGCCTCAATGCTTTCGGCGGGCAGTTCTGCAACAGTTGCAGTTGCAGTTATCTCCTTGTCTCTCCTCAGAACCTTCAGGCTCGCCTGAGAACCAACTTTGCTCTGAGCTACCAGATTGCGGAGCTGCCCCACGTCCTGAATCTTCCGTCCATTATATTCCAGGACAATGTCGCCTCTCATGATGCTAGCTTTCTGCGCTGGCCCTCCGCGAGTTACATCGCTTACCAGCACCCCTGAAAGTTCGCCCTCCTGATATTTAAGCCCGAATTGCTGGGCCAGCTCAGGGGTAAGCTCCTGTATTGTTATGCCGATCCATCCCCGGGTTACCTTCCCTGAATTGACAAGCTGCTCCATTACTGCTTTCACCATGTTGCTCGGAACTGCAAAGCCGATGCCCTGGTAGCCGCCGGTCTTTGAGAAGATCGCCGTATTGATGCCGACCAGCTCACCCTTGATATTCACAAGCGGGCCCCCTGAGTTGCCGGGATTTATGGCTGCGTCCGTCTGAATGAAATCCTCGTAATCTGCAATGCCGACATCAGCCCTTCCCACCGCACTGACAATGCCCATAGTTACAGTATTGCTGAGCAGAAACGGATTGCCTATGGCCAGTACGAACTCGCCGACCTGCAGCTTTTCGGCATCGCCCCACCGTATGAGAGGCAAGTCCTTCGCATCGATCTGAATTATTGCTATGTCGGTTTTCAGGTCTGAGCCTATAATTCTTGCCCGAAAGCTCCGTCTGTCATATAGCGTGACCCTGATTTCGCTTGACTGTTCGATTACGTGGCTGTTTGTGACGATATAGCCGTCATGAGATACAATTACCCCCGAACCGAGGCTTTGTTCCTTAAACTTCCTCGACTTGGCATCGGGCGAAGGGGTGAAATAGTCAAAAAAATCCTCATAGGGAGCCTGCTGCTTTTTTACTATCTTTGTGCTTGATATATTGACCACAGCTGGTGATACAGCCTTGACGATTTCGGAGAATGCTCTGCTGGTCTCTTCGATATGGGCGGGGATCCTGGGTGCAAAAGGACGATACGCAAACTTGCCGGCTGTGCCGATCAGATAATATGTTATCCCCCCCAGTAGAAATCCAGTCAGAAGCAGCGCGGGAACCCACAACAACTTTTTCTTCATTGATTATTTTAACATGAACTTTCTGATATCCCCAATTCTCAGGGTTATTTTGTTGGAATCGAGATATTCGAGAAAGGGAAGGGCGAATTTGCGTGTGGTCCCCAGAAGGTCCCTGAATTCGGCTACGGTCATCTCAGGTTTCTTTGCATAGAACGCTTTTAACAGACCGATCATCTTTTCATACTGTTCCGCTGATACAAAGACGGAGTCATTGATTCGCACCAGAGAGCCTTCCTGGGCAAGAAGCTTCAGCAGGTCGCCGGTCTCGCTTTCGCTGATTGCAAGCGCCTTTGCAAGTTCAGGTTTCGAAAGAGGTTGAAATCCCTCTTTGTTTAGCATCGATACAATCTTTTCCTTTACGTCCTTGTCGGCAGTGCTGAGGGCCACGCTGAAACCCCTTAGCCGCACCATTTCCTTGTCAAGGACGACGTCCTCCATTTTAGGCAGAAGCTCAAAGATCTCATCTCCAGCCCTTGCCTCGGTCTTGAGTCTGGCCTTAAGCTCTTCCTTGGGCATGCCTCCCTTGAGGGGGTTGTCGGCGTGAAATTGTGCAAGGACGGATTTCAGCGCGCTTGTGAATGCATCAAAGCTTTTCCGGTGGAAGACGACATCATGGCTTTTGACGAGCAGGCCTTTACCGACCAGCCTGTCGAGGGTCGAGGAAATCTCGGGCAGGTTGACATGGAACCAGCCTTCGATTTGAGAGAATTTTCCGCCCTGTGCACCGAACCTTTCAACGAGGGTTTCGATTTTTTCCTGAAGGGTGCCTGTTTCGAAAAGTCTCAGATCGTCTATGCCGGTCTTTTTCTTGCGGCGTATGGGATGGGGGTCCAGTATGGCCCCTCCGCCTATGGTTTCCAGTGGAGAAAACCGTCTTATGATGTAACGGTCTCCGGAGAGCGTAACTACGGGGTCCTCCAGTCTGAACTGGCAATAACATGATTCGCCCGCTTTGACCTCATCGCTGCCATATATGATAATCCTGGCGATGGTCTCCGATGTGCCGGCATAGAAATGCACCCTGCTTCTGCTCTTTACAGTCGGCGCATCCTTGAGCATTTCGAGTTTCGCATCCACGGCCGGTGTGGGGACAAACCTGCCCGGCGCAACTACGGTATCGCCTCTGCGGAGTAGTTCCCGGTCGACACCCTGCAGATTCAGGCCGATTCTCTGTCCTGCGAACGCCTTGTCCACAGCCCTGCCGTGAGTCTGCAGCCCCCTCACTTTGCTTTTGATGCCTGCCGGGAGTATTTCGACCGGACTATCAAGCAAGATCGTCCCTGACAAGGCAGTGCCTGTGACTACAGTGCCGAACCCCTTGAGGGTAAAGACTCTGTCAATGGGGAGCCTGAATATCCCGTCGATGAGCTTGGGCCTTACCCGGACAGCAAGGGCCCTGATCTTTTCCTTGAGGACTTCCAGGTTAATCCCGGTCCTGACTGAAACCGGGACGATCTCCGCGTTTTCCAGAAAGGTCCCGCTCACGAATTTTCTGGCGTCATCGGAAACCAGCTGAATCCAGTCTTCATCCGCGAGGTCGGCTTTGGTGATGACGACGATTCCAGCTTTTATCTTAAGCAATTCGCAGATGGCCAGATGCTCGCGGCTCTGGGGCATTATCCCTTCGTCGGCAGCGATGACAAGAAGTACAATGTCGATGCCGCCTGCCCCCGCAAGCATGTTTTTGATCAGGCGCTCATGGCCCGGGACGTCCACTATGCCGACAGATAGATTGTCTTCCGGATAACTTAAATTGGCGAACCCCAGGTCGATAGTGATTCCGCGTTCCTTCTCCTCTTTGAGCCTGTCGGGGTCTACGCCTGTAAGCGCTTTTACCAGCGAACTCTTTCCGTGGTCAATGTGGCCTGCTGTGCCGAGGATGACACTCTTGACCGCTGCATCACCTTGCTTCGGGCCCCCTTTCCCTGTCGCCATTACCGGCTTCCCGATACGAAGGCATTGAACCCTTTAAGAATCTTCAGGCCCGTCTCCTGGCTCTTTTCCGGATGGAACTGTGTTGCAAAGACATTGTCTTTCCAGACCATCGAACAAAATTCTGTCCCATAGTCTGTCGTAGCAGCGACAATATCTTTGTTATCCGGCACCACATAGAACGAATGGACGAAATAAAAAAAAGAGTTATCCGGCACTTCCTCGAAAATCGGAGGCCGTCTTTTTATCCTTGCAGTGTTCCAGCCCATATGAGGAATTTTCAGATGCCGCTTGTCGGGGCCGAGCTGTCCGAAATCAAAACGGACTACCTTGCCGGGGAAAAGGTCGAGGCCTCTGCAGGCGCCGAACTCTTCGGATTCGGTAAAGAGAAGCTGAAGCCCAAGGCATATGCCCAGGAAAGGCTTGCCTTTTTTGATTTCTTCGAGTATTACATCGATGAGACTGAGCTTATCGAGGTTCGCCATGCAGTCCCTGAATGCCCCGACGCCGGGGAGCACGATCCCCTTTGCATCCGCTATTACTCTTCTGTCTGCAGTGATCCTGACATCTGCGCCGACCTTCTTAAGGCCTTTCTCGACGCTCCTGATATTGCCCATTCCGTAGTCTACAATAGCTATCATGAAGTCCATTTTACCACAGCAAAAGAAGATTTACGAAGGCTTCTGGGCACCTCCGTACAATTCCTTTGTTTTGGCCCGGTCCGGCGAACCGTCGGTCTTCAGCGGCAGTTCGGTTACGAACTGCACGTATTGCGGTTTTTTGTAGCTGGCTATTTTTGTCGCGACAAACCTGGTTAATTCCTCAGCCGTCAGGCTCGAACCTTGCCTGAGCCGGCAGACCGCCTTGATGCCCTCCTTCCATTTGGGATCAGGGACCCCGAAAACAATGCATTTTTCAACCGATGGATGCTGGAGTATCGCATTTTCGACTTCAGCCGGATATACATTTTCTCCGCCCGGCTTAATCAGTTCTTTTTCAGGTTTTCGGCCCGTATACCACAAATATCCGTCTGCATCAAAGCGCCCAAGGTCTCCGGTATGGTGCCATCCGTTGCGGAAGGTGTGTTCGTTGTCTTGCTGCAAGCCCCAATAACCAATAAAGACCATCGGCCCTCTCATGACTATTTCTCCGGTTTCTCCGGTCGCGACAGGTTGGTCGCTGTCATCCCTCAGCTGAACATTACCGAGCATTATGGGGCGGCCTGCAGCCCCCGGACGTTCATTGTACGGACCGATAGTCGCAAGGCATGATGTTTCGGTTTGCCCGTAAAAGGTGTAGAAAGCGCCACCGGTAATTTGCTGGTACTTTTCTATTGTTTCCGGAACATCCAACCCGATAACCGCCCTGAGCGACCTGATGTTCTTACCGGTTTTTGCCTGCTGGTCGAGTATATTGGACAGAATCGGGGTGAAATCGAAGAAGAAAGATACGCCCATTTTTTCGATCAGGCCGACGGCCTCGGCCGCATCGAATCTGCTCATATTCAGGTTCAGCGCGCCTGCATGAAAAGCGCTCGTCATGGTTGCAAGCCCCGCAACATGAAACATCGGCAGCAGATTCAGATGCACGTCGCCGGATGTCAGCTTGAGGCTGTCCATGAAGTGCATATGCGAACATATGAGGTTGCCGTGGCTAAGAAGGGCGCCTCTCGGCCTGCCTGCAACCGCAGCTGTGTGAATTATTACAAATCCGTCGTCTGTGCGGACGTCAGGCCGCTCGAAATCCCCCTCGCTTTCGACCAGCGATTTGAACCCGACGAAACCGGGGGAAGACTCTTTGAAGCTAAGAAGGTTCTGCACGCTCGCAAGCTTGTCTCTGGAACTGCCAATAAGCGAGTGATATTCGGGATCAGCAAAGATTATCCCTGGTCCGCTGTCGTTGAGATTGTAAAGTATCTCGTCGAGCGACAGCCTCCAGTTGACCGGCATCATTATGGCGCCCAGCGCAGCAGACGCGCCGTAAAGAAGAAAATATTCGGTGCTGTTCTTACCCAAGGCCCCAATCCGGTCGCCCGGCTTCACCCCGGCCTTCTGCAATCCCAGCGCCAGGCGGTCCACTTTATGTTTGTAATCAGCGAACGTCAGGCTGCTGCCGCCTTCGGCTTCGTGCAAGGCGATCTTGTTTTTGTAACAAAGGGCATTGCGGCAGATGAGATCGTAGAATGTCAGATCGTAAAGTCCCATGTTCGACCTCCTTGAGCAAGTCGTTTTCAGGGCCTATTCCGGCGGGTGCGAAAAGAACAGGCGTTCTTATTCTTTCGCACAATTATAACATGGCGCAGCAAGAGGGTTTGAAGGGGGAGAGGGCTTGCATGCCTTTTTTAATGAATGTTGTTTTTTAGTCTGTGATCTATTTGTAATAGCCGACGGCACAGACCTGGTCGCCGACCTTTGTATAATAGGCCACTTTCTGGACCGGAGCATTCTCGTTCGGGCGGGGCCACATATAGGCAATTTCGGAGATTGCACCCTCTTTTGCCTTTGAGTAGATTTCTTCGCCGATCGGCTTACCGGCCTTGTCCTTAAGACCCTTCAGGCTCTTTCCGACCAGACTTGGATGGGCTGTAAAGTTACCGTCGGGGCCTCCGCAGTACGGATAGAGGTCTCTGTCCTTGAAACCGCCATCTCCCTTGCTGAACATCGCAAGCGCATTGGTCTTATCCTTCTGGATCTCGGCTACTGCCTTTTCGAGCATCTTCTTGGCCTCGTCCGGTGTGCCGTAATCCGAGGCCCAGGCCGCGCAAGCGACCAGGAACATCACCAATATCGACATACAGAATATCCTTCTTGTCATGCATACCTCCTTGGGCGATAGTTTGTGGGGCTGTCTGATATCCCCACATGCTACAGTTGCATCCAGCCTGCGAATAAGCCTCTCCCCCTTTTGGAAAAGCTGTGCGTACATCGGACTAAAGAACAGGCTTGACGGTATGATCAGCAAGATATTTTTTAGATCGAATGTTACTGTTTATGTAAACATACTGATGGCTTTCAGTCAATTGTGGAAATTACTTACTTGCAGTTGCGGAAATCTTTAGGCAGTAAGGAGTGAAAAAATCTACCAGACCCAAAAGAACCGGCGCAAATTCATGGTCTCGTCACGCCATGTGCTTGCCGTTCCGAGAATGAAATCCCTCGCAATTCTGACCTGTTCGGTGCCATCGTCACGCCATGTGATCCCGACGGCACCATCCCGGTCGGTCCTGAATACAGCGCATCGGGAATATGCCTCCAGGGTTTCTGGATGAGGGTGGCCGAACATATTTTTCTTTCCCGCGCTGATGACAGCTGTCTCGGGCGAGACGTAATGGAGAAATATTTCATCGAGCGAGCTTTTGCTTCCGTGGTGGGGCACCTTGACGGCGCTGCTTTTCAGAAGTCTTCCAAAATGTGACAGGTCCCGCTCCGAGTCTTCGGAGATGTCGCCTGTAAAGAGAAAGGAATGTGTTTTGTCATCTATCCTGAGGACGACGGAATAGTCGTTGTCTTCCTGACTTTCGGGAAGTGAGGAATAAAATCCGTGATAAGGATGCAGGACCGTCACCGAATATCCATTGCCTTTCAGGATATTCCCTCTCTGCACCGTCGTGCGGGATACAGTTGCCTGATTGCGATCCTGGCACGGAAATAGTCCGTTGTCCCAAAGTTCGTGTATGCCGAAATTATTTTGCAGATAGGAAAGGCCTCCGCAGTGGTCGGGATGTCCATGGGTCAGCACCAGGATATCGATATTACGGACCCCGAGATGTTTCAGGAAAGACGCGGTCTGAAAGCCGTTTCTGCCTGTATCAATGACCATGACGCGTTTATCCGGAAATTCTACGACCGAGCTGTCGCCCTGTCCGACGTCGAGAAAAGTGGCGCGAAGGCGCTTGGGGGCGGAGACTTGAATGAAGGCATAGATGACGAATGGAATGATAGCCAGACATGTTGTTACAGTCAAAAATCGCGGATCGTATAGATTTCGCTTGATGCCTATATTCGAAGACTTGATGGCAAACAGCAGTAAAGCGCAATAGAACGTAACTAGCAGTATGGGAGGGAAGGCGGGAACGGGTAACGAAGCGAACTCCCAGGAACCGGCATGTTTAATTGTGTCCAGACAGAAGCCTGTTATCGTGCTTATAAAGGACATGAGCGGGAATATGCCTGAGCCGAGGTAGATGAATGATGATGCGAGTGATACAGGCAATATGACGAATCCGATGACAGGGGTAATAAGTAAATTGCTTAGAGGAGATATGATCGAATAGTTGTTGAATACATGCGCGACGAGAGGGGCGGTGCCTGTAGTGGCAGCGAGCGAGACCATCACCGATACCAATACATAATGCTTAAGCCGGGAAAGGGCGGCTCGGATAGCTTTGACAAACTTGCCTGCAGATATCTGCCGGATATCTTCGCCTCGTATTGCGATGTCTGCGGCTGCGCCTGTGACGATTCTGTCGATGCCTTTCTTCTGTTGCCTCTGTCTCTCAAAGTCGGCATAAAAACCGAGGCAGAGCACAGCGAGAAATGAGAGTTGAAATGACAGCTGCAGCAGAGAGTCCGGCTGTATCAGGACGATGACGGCAGCAGCGAAGAGCAACGTATTCAACCAGAACCCCTCTCTCTGAATAAACAGTCCAAAGAGAAAAAGAGAGATCATGATAAATGACCTTATGGCTGGAAACTCCATTGTCGATATCCCGAGATAAGCAGCGATGACCGGAAAGCAGAGGACGGCGGCTACTTGTGACGGCGACGCGTAAAGCGAAAGCCGAAGAAGTGCACCGGACGGCAGCAGCCTTACAAACAGCTTAAACATCTTGAACAGGATAAAGAGCAGTAGGCCGAAATGGGCGCCGGATATGCTGAGGATATGGGCAAGCCCGGTGGTATTGAATGCCCTCTTCAGTTCGCTGCTCATTGCTCCACGCTCGCCTGTAATGATCGACGTCAGGAACGCGCCGGAGTCTCTGTCAAAGTTGCTCAGAAAGAATCTGTTGAGCTGCCCGCGAGCGCGTTGCAGAATGGTTCTCGCGATAACTCCGGATTCACGCATACCCAGAATGCGGCCGGTCAAAATATGGTCGGCGCCGTAAAGAGAGCCGGGATTGATGAAGACATTATCTCCTGGTATCTTTGCGATGAAATCATACGTCCTGCCCTGCACAAGGGGGGTGTCGGAAAAGAGGCGTATTTTTTCAATCTGTAGAGGGGTCCCGTTAAGAGAGGCGTCGATTATTTCGACTTCCTGCAGAAAGCTTTTCCTTTCGGACTGTACTGGTAACGGATCGGATAATGTGGCGCCTTTGGCTATGATGGTTTCGCCTGAGAGCAGTTCCGGGTCAGGGAACGGCACATATGATGACGACGCCCGATAGTACCCCATAGAAAGAACAAGCAGCACGATGAGAACGGTCGCAGCAGGACGCATGATACGTTTGCTCTTAGATTCAGCATCCCCGCGCCTGTATTTTGAGATAGCGAAGTATGAAAGCAGGACGAAGCCAATGAGTGGCGATGTATAAGGAAAGAAGCGATGCAGCTGGAAAAGGAGTGCGCCGGCTACGAAAGAGACAAAGACAATCATCTCTGGCCCGCCGGATCGAGCTGATCAGGCCTTGATGCCGATATGTTTCTGAATTACAGCCGAGATCTCATCAGCAATCGATTGTGTCAAGCCGTGATCTTCGCTCTCGACCATTACCCTGATCTTCGGCTCGGTTCCGGATGGGCGGACCAGCACTCTCCCCTTATCTCCAAGTTTGGTCGTGCAGCTATCTATAACCTTTGAAATATCCGGAACGTCCTTAAAGCTCTTGCCTTTTGCTATTGTCACATTAGATAGCACCTGCGGATAAAGGTGGATGTTACCTGTCAGTTCGGAGAGGAGCCGGTTCTTCTTGCGCATGAGGCTGAGCACCTGCAGAGCCGTGATCGGGCCGTCTCCTGTTGTGTTGTAGTCAAAAAATATCATATGCCCGGATTGCTCGCCGCCGAGATTGTATCCGCCCCGCAGCATCTCTTCGACGACGTAGCGGTCACCCACCTTCGTCCTTAACAGCTTTATGCCTATGCCTGCCAGGTACTTTTCGAGTCCGAGGTTGCTCATTACCGTGGCAACAACACAGTCTCCCTTGAGCTTTCCGTCACGTTTCATTTCAGCGGCGCAAATGCCCATGACCTGATCGCCGTCCACTATGTCTCCCTTTTCATTGACAAATAGAGTCCTGTCAGCATCTCCGTCGTGGGCGATGCCTATATGTGAGCCGGTTTCTTTTACCCGCTGCGCCAGCTGATCCAGGTGCAGCGATCCGCAGTCCAGATTGATATTGATTCCGTCAGGCTCGTCATTAATCGAGATCACCTCTGCGCCGAGTTCCCCCAGCAACTTGGGGGTGATCTTGTAGGCAGCACCGTTTGCGCTGTCTATGACGATCTTCAACCCTTCCAGATCGATTCCCCTGGGGATGGATGATTTGACGTATTCGATATATCTGCCGGCTGCATCGTCAAGTCGGTAGGCTTTGCCTATTCCGTCCCCAGTCGGTTTTCGTGAAGGGAAGGACTCATCCTGAACTAACCTCTCTATCTCTTTCTCCAGATCGTCTGATAGCTTGAAGCCGGAAGACGAGAATATCTTGATGCCATTGTCTTCGAACGGATTGTGAGAAGCTGAAATGGCCACTCCAGCATCCAGCCTGAGTGCCCGTGTAAGAAAAGCTATGCCCGGGGTCGGGATCGGGCCGACAAGGGTTACGTCCATTCCCATGGAGCATATGCCGGAGGTCAGGGCGCTCTCGATCAGATAGCCCGATATTCTTGTGTCCTTGCCGATCAGGATCTGCCGCCGACCGTGATCGTCTTTTAAAACGGCTGCCGCAGCCATGCCTACCCGCAGGACGTTCTCGGCCGTCATGGGCGCCCTGTTCACCTTGCCGCGTATGCCGTCAGTGCCGAACAGTTTCATTTATTTTTTTCTCCTTATTATGACCTTTGTCATTACATCGGGCGTCTTGATTCGCACATTGCGCCCGTTGGCGTCAACGCGTACGTTTTGCGAAATGTCCGCGTCAAGACCGGTTACATCGATAGGGTCCGTGCGCAGGACCGAAAGGCGGGACATCTCGGTCTTCGGGCCTTCAACCCGCACAACTTGAGGATGTGAGACTATCCGTCCTATCTCATAGCCCCTGGCAGGTTCGCCTACGATATAGGGCTTTACCTCGACATCCCTGGCGGTTGACTCGTCGAGAGTAACCCTTACATACGTGGGGTCTATGCGTAATATCTTGACATTGGCCGGCATCTTTACATCGTTTGTATCGAAATAGTAGCTTGCCTCGCCCAGCTTGCCGTTGGACATGTCGACCAGCACGCGGGCGCCGGCGGTCTTCAGCGAGCTTAGGACACTCTCGTGGCCGCTTACGTTGATCGACACCTTCTTTATGTTCTGTTTCAGTATTTCGAATCCTTCCGGCACGTTCTTGAACTCTACCTGTGCCTCGATAGTTGTTTCCGATTGGCCTCTATATGTAATAAAGAACCAGAGCGACATTGCAACGGTTACAGATAATATCTTGAGACCAAGATTGCCGAAGATCAGCTCCTTAATTTTCATTCCTGGTCTCCGTTTTTCTTTCGATGGTTTTTCGTCTTTTTTGGCGAAGGCTTGGCCTTTTTCTGTTCGGTGAACAGCTCGGTGAGCACGTCTCGCAGTGTGCCCATATCCAGCGGCGAGTTCAGCTTGCCGTCAATGGCCATTGATACAAAGCCTGTCTCTTCCGACACAACGATGGCTACCGCATCCGTTTCTTCCGTGATGGCTATCCCGGCCCTGTGTCTTGTGCCGAAGGCTTTACTGACGCCTGTCCCCAGCCTTATTGGCAGAAAGCAGCCGGCGGCAACCACTCGGTTACCCTTGATTACTATCGCTCCGTCATGGATGGGAGACGTAGGATGAAAGATGCTGAGCAGCAGGTCTTTGGTGACCTTGGCATCCAGCTGTGTACCTATCTCGACATATTCTTTAAGGTTAACCTCGCGTTCGATTACTATCAGCGCCCCGATCTTTCTGTTGGCAAGAGCTATCGCTGCCTTGACTATCTCATCAAGGGATTTTAGTTCTTCTGCCGATGTGAAGCTCTGCAGAAGGGGCGCTTCTCCCATCTGCGCGAGGGTCCTTCTGATTTCAGGCTGAAAGAGGACGATCATAACAATGACCACCTGCGACCAGAAACTCTGGATCAGCCAGTCAATGGTGTAAAGCTGCAGATATTTTGCCAGAAACAGTGCAACCAGCAAAAACCCGAGGCCGACAATCATTTTTGCGGCAATCGTGCCTTTTATGATTAGAAGGACGCGGTAAAGGATTATTGAGACAAGGACGATGTCGACTATGTCCTGCCATCTGATCTGTCTCAATAAATCGATCAAAATCCCTCCGTCGTTAAGAGAGCGCTTCCTGGTTTATTTTTATGTTCAGCTGCTTCTTTGCGGCTTCTACGTACGAGCGGATCGCCGCGTTGCGTTTGTTATAAAGAACCATCTGCCTGATCATGGCAGACTTTTCAGGGTCATCCGGAGCGCCTGCCAAGTCTGCAGAAGTGACGTCAACACTCGACGCTATCATCCGCCTCAGCTTGTCTGCGGTAATCTGGTCCCGCAGCATGGATTCGTATATTTCCGGCGTCATCCGGTTAAGCGCGAGGGTCTTCACATAAATTTCCCGGTGAAATACCCCGTCCCTTCTGAAGCGGGGATCGGTGACTATCGCCTGCTGGAGTTCTTCGTCCGAGACAGTAAGGCCGAGTTCTCTGGCCGAAGCCAGCAACACCCTCTCCTCGATCATCCCGTCAAGCACCGTTTTCTTGAGGTTCAGTTTCTTGTCGATTTCATCGAGGTTCTGCCCCTTGTACATCTCGCGGTATGCATCGCGGGTCCTTTCGTACGTTCTCCAGAACTCCTCGACGCTTATCTTCTCCCTGCCTATTTCAGCCACGCTCACGCTTGTCGACTTGTCGACATTGCCGACGCCCCAGAATATGAAGGTGATGATCACTATCACGAACAGCACATAGAAATAACGCGCATGTCTGCGCATGGACTGCAGCATCTTCAATACCTCCCGCTGAAATAATCTTCTAGTATGGCCCGATGGTCGAATGCAAGCTCCGTCGGCAGACTTCCCCGGTTAAAAACAGCTGCCTCGGCTGCATCGTCATCGGCTTTAAGCACACCATTGCCCGTGGCGACATAGACAACGCTTATCGTATGGAACCTCGGGTCCCTCTCCGGCGCAGAATAGGCGTGGAACTGTTTTACCAAATCTATGTCCAGCCCGGTCTCTTCTTTTGCCTCCCTCGCTGCTGCGCGTTCGAGAGACTCGCCGTAGTCTACGAAACCGCCTGGAATGGCCCAACCATAAGGAGGGTTGCGCCTCTTTATGAGTACAATTCCTCCGCCATGCTCGATTATGATATCGACAGTTGGGAAAGGGTTCCTCGGCGCAGCCATATCTGTTATTTGTCGCCGCTCTCCGACCTGAGGTCCAGGTTTTTTTCGGGGACGATGGTGGAAATGGCATGCTTGTAAATCAACTGCTCGTTTGCATCTTTGAGGAGTACAACGAAATTATCGAAGCCCTTGATAACGCCTTTCAGCCTTACGCCGTTTGTAAGAAATACAACAACCGGTATTCTGTCCTTGCGCAGCTGATTGAGAAATAGGTCCTGAAGATTATGGTTCTTACTCTCCGGCATAGATATCAACTCCTCCTTTCCCGAAGCGATGCCACCGATCGCTCCCCGTCTCCGAAAAAAACAACGCTCACAACTGTTTATAACATAAATGATTTGACTCAATAATTCAAGCGTAAATCAGCCATATGTTATAATTAAAACAGATATACGCCGGGGTGCCGGGACGTTGCGAAACGGCTTCCCTGACGGGTTTGCGATTACTCTTCTTACGGAGAACTAAATGCCTATTTTTGAATATAAATGCTCAGCATGTAACCTCGAATTCGAGAAACTGGTTTTCGGTTCGGCAGCTGTCTCCTGCCCGGGCTGTAGTTCCGATAAAGTAGTAAAAAAATTCTCGACTTTCGGAATGAGCGGTGTAGAGAAGCAAACCTCATCGGGCTGCGCCGGGTGCAGCTCCGGTTCCTGCAGTTCGTGCAAATAGTATGAAGTTGATTGCATACGACTGATATCATGGGTGACGGCGGGACAAAATTAGGCGAACACGTCCGGGAACAAGTACGGCCTGAGACGAAAGAGCCCTCCCTGTACCGGGTTATTCTCCTGAACGACGATTACACAACGATGGAGTTTGTTATCCATGTCCTGGAGACGATATTCAATAAAACGGCGGCAGAGGCGGCTCAGATCATGCTGAGTGTCCATAAAAAGGGATCGGGCATATGCGGGGTGTTTACGCGCGAAATCGCCGAGACGAAGCTGTCTGCTGTCCACAGCACCGCGAGAAAAAGCGGCTATCCACTTAAGTGCATAATGGAGAAGGAATGATAAATAAAGAACTGGGCATCACGCTTGATGCGATAATAAAGGACGCAAAGAGCAAGCGGCATGAGTATCTGACAGCCGAGCACCTGCTGTTTGCAGTCATTCACGATGAAACCGGCATTGACATAATAACCGGGTGCGGCGGCAACGTGCTGAGGCTCAAGGCTGCTCTGGAGGATTTTTTCGGCAAACATGTGCCGCTTCAGCCGGATAATGTCAATGTTAATCCGCTGCCGACTATCGCCTTCCAGCGCGTGATCCAAAGGGCGCTCAATCATATTCACTCTGCAGAGAAAAATGAGGTCGATGCAGGCGATATACTGGCGGCCTTATTTCTGGAAGAGGACTCGCATGCCGTCTACTTTCTTGAAAAGGAAGGTATTTCACGACTGGCTGTGCTGGAGTTTGTTTCGCACGGTATGCCGGGCGCATCCGGAGACGAAAGAGATTTTTCAGACGAGAAGCCCGAGGAAAATGTTTGTCCGCATGAATCGGAAACGCCGAGGCCTGATCATAAGAAACAGCATGCCAGAGACCCGCTGAAGCAGTTTACGGTAAATCTTGTCGAACGGGCGGCGGAAGGGGGCATCGACCCCCTTGTCGGGCGCTTGCCCGAAGTCAAAAGGACCATCCAGGTGCTGTGCAGGCGCAGGAAAAATAACATTGTGATGGTGGGAGAGCCGGGTGTCGGCAAGACTGCAATCGTGGAGGGACTTGCCCTGAAAATACATCTGGGAGAAGTGCCTGCGGCATTGAAGGAATCGAGCATATACTCGCTTGATATGGGGGCGCTGCTTGCCGGAACCAAGTACCGGGGCGATTTCGAGGCGCGCCTTAAATCAACCATCAAGGAGTTGGAGAACATCTCCGGAGCGATACTCTTCATCGACGAAATACATACGATTGTGGGGGCCGGGGCTACGAGCGGCGGTTCGATGGATGCGTCCAATATCCTGAAGCCCGTGCTCAATTCAGGCAGGCTTCGTTGTATTGGGGCCAGCACTTACGAAGAGTACAAAAACCATTTCGAAAAGGACAGGGCGCTTTCGCGGCGCTTCCAGAAGATCGAGATCAATGAGCCTACTATCGACGAGACTATCGAAATCCTGAAAGGGCTGCGCCCCTATTATGAAGAGTACCACGGCGTGTCGTACTCTGATGGCGCAATCAAGGTTGCGGCGGAGCTTTCTGCGAAACATATAAGCGACAAATATTTGCCCGACAAAGCCATTGATGTGATAGATGAAGCGGGTGCGACGCTCAAACTGGTCGAACGAGAAAAGGCCCGAACGGTTGTAGGAGTACGAGACATTGAGGGCATCGTAGCGGGCATTGCCAAGGTGCCGCCAAGAAATATCTCGGCATCCGATACCGAAAAACTGCGGCATCTGGAAGACGAGTTGAAACTTGCAGTATTCGGCCAGGACAGCGCCATTCACTCGCTGGTGTCCGCTATAAAACGGTCGCGCGCCGGTTTGGGCTCTCCCGAAAGACCGATAGGCTCATTCCTTTTCACCGGTCCGACCGGCGTCGGAAAGACCGAGGTTTCAAAACAGATGGCTGCTGTCCTGGGGGTTGCATTCACCCGTTTTGATATGAGCGAGTATATGGAGAAGCATGCCGTTGCGAGACTGATCGGTGCACCTCCGGGCTATGTCGGTTTCGATCAGGGCGGCCTGCTTACGGACGCCATACGAAAACATCCTTATTCGGTGCTGTTAATGGACGAGATCGAGAAGGCCCACCCGGATATTTTCAGTATCCTTCTGCAGGTGATGGACTATGCCACCCTCACCGACAACAACGGCAAGAAGGCGGATTTCCGCAACGTCATTCTGATCATGACTTCCAACGCCGGCGCAAAGGACATGGACAAAGGATCGATCGGATTCGGAGACAGGGGAGGCGATGCCCGGGCAAAGAGCGGAGAGGCGATCACGAAACTCTTCAACCCTGAATTCAGGAACAGGCTGGACGCCATTATTACCTTCAATTCGCTCAACAAGTCAATTATGAAAAGGGTCGTCGACAAATTCATCGACGAGCTGGGCCGGCAGCTTTTGCAGAAGAAGGTAAAAGTCGTTCTTGCCGACGAGGCCCGGGATTGGCTGGCTGACAAAGGGTACGACGACCGGTACGGTGCGCGGCCGCTTACGAGGCTGGTGCAGACAGAGATAAAGGACGCATTGTCTGAAGAGCTGCTGTTCGGCAGGCTCAGAAAGGGCGGCACTGTCGGTATCGGTCTCAAGGAAGGGCGCCTGGACTTTCTGTACTCATAGTGACTGTCTTTCGCCTGACCGACGACCTTATCTTCCCGCCTCCTGAACTCGCCGAGGACGACGGCCTGCTTGCGGTAGGCGGCGATCTGAGCGTCGAACGGCTTGTTCTGGCGTATTCGATGGGCATATTCCCGTGGTATGGAGATGATTACCCGATGCTCTGGTGGTCTCCTGATCCGCGTCTTGTTCTGTTTCCGCACGAACTTAGGATTAGCCGCAGCCTCAGACAGACCATCAAAAGAGGCTTGTTTACAATTACCATGGATAATGCCTTTGAGCGGGTCATAGAGGGATGTGCCGGCATACGCCGCAGCAATGAAGACGGAACGTGGATTACAGGAGATATGGAATCGGCTTACATTGAGCTCCACAGGGCCGGATACGCACACTCTGTCGAGGCCTGGCTGGACGGCGAACTGGCTGGAGGTCTTTACGGCGTAGTGCTTGGCAGGGCCTTTTTCGGCGAATCGATGTTCGCCAAAAAAACCGACGCCTCGAAAGTTGCATTTGTGCGCCTGGTGGAGCGACTGGCTCAGGAAGAATTTCAGCTCATCGACTGCCAGGTAACAACAAGGCATCTGATGAGCTTCGGGGCGCGTGAAATCCCGCGTGCTGAATTCCTGAAATTGTTGAAAAAAGCCCTGTCATAGTGCGCATACAATACGCCTCTACTCCGGCCTGCTGAATGGATTTTCCCGCAATATTTCGTCGAGTTTGAGCGGCTTCTCCTTCATGACAAAATCGGCAAGTCCCCTGTCTTCATACGTCCTGCCGCTTTTCTTCCAGGTACCGTTCCATGAGATATAGACATGAACCGTATCGCCATATATCTCGACCAGCATAGGGGTGAAGGTGAGTTCTGCCGAGTCGAAATTTTTTCTGGCATTAGAGATGCTGACGTAGCCATCCCTTGTCGTATACCGCTCCATTGCAGTGCGGTCGTTTTTCAAATAGGCGTCTTTGATCTTATCTGCCACTTCGAACGCTTCGGTTGTAAGTCTGGAATCTGATGAAACCTTCTTGACCTCTTTCTTTCCACAGGCCACAGCGAAGACCAAAAGTATCAAAGCAAGGGCAAGCAAGCGTTTCATATCGGTCACCTCCGAACAAATGATGGGATGATTATATACGATTCAGGCCCATTAAATGAAGGGACCCTTGCGAAACGCTGTGCTATAATGATTGATGAAACTTGTCTGCCAGAACAGAAAGGCATATCACGACTATTCCATAGAGGAAACCATCGAGGGCGGCCTCTCGCTCGTCGGCACGGAGGTAAAGTCACTCAGGGAGGGCAAGGCCAATCTCAAAGACAGTTATGTGCTGATCAAAGACGCAGAGGCCTTTCTATTCAACTGCCACATCAGCCCATACAGCCATGGCAATATCATGAACCACGACCCCATGCGCACTAGAAAACTCCTGCTCCATAAGAAAGAGATCCTGCGACTTCAGGGCAAAATTGCGCAGAAGGGATATACGCTTGTTCCGCTTAAGCTCTATTTCAAGGACGGACGGGTCAAGGTTGAAGTCGGCCTCGCAAAAGGCAAGAGGGAATATGAGAAAAGGGATTCGATCAAGGAGCGCGAGGCGGCCAGAGAGATAGAAAAGGCGATGAAGGAAACGTCAAGATAATGAAAACGGTCAATATAATAATATTCGCACTGGCGGCATCACTTATCTTCTTCTCATACCAGCTGGCTACCAGATTTTTTCAGAAGCCGGAGACGTCCACGCCGGAGAAGGCACCCGCTGCAGTTGTGCAGAAGGCGAAACCTGCCTCGGACCAGGCTGTGCGGCAGAAGACTCAACGCGATGTCGCCGCCCCCGCTGCGCCGGCCCCGGCTCCGCTGCCGGTGGCCAGACAGGAGGTCCGGGTCGCGCAGCAGCCTGCTCCAGCACCCGTTCCTGTGAAAGAAGAGCCGAAGCTGCGTCCGGTTCGGGACATCAAGGTTGTAATGTACATGACCGACTGGTGACCATATTGCACCAAGGCGCGGTCGCACCTTCAATCCCTCGGAGTGGACCTTACGGAGCATAACATTGAGCGCGATCCTTCCTCACGGTCTGAAATGCTCTCAAAAAGTGGCGGACGCAGCGGGGTGCCGCTAATAGATGTTGAAGGGATAATATTGAGAGGATTCAGTCCGGAGTCCATTGATGAGGCGGTGAAGGTAAGACAGCGCCTATGAAAGCCTGTCTCATGCGCTTCTTCATGCCGCTGCTTTTTTTGTTTTTTTTGACAGGCTGCGCCGACTTGCGCATCATACCGGAAACTGCTGATGATCGACCGCTCGAAGGGAACCGGATTGCAATTTTTCCATTTCATGATCCTTCTTATAACGGCCAGCGGATTGCCGGCATAGGGAGGCCGTTTGCGGCAGTGTTCACAAAGAAACTTCGGGCCGCAGGCTTGCAGGCCGAGTTTCAGAACTGCGACGATTTTTCCCCTGCCTCCGCCACTGATATTGGCATGGCGTGCAGATTTGCGTCAGACAACGGATATGCCATGTTTGCTACCGGTACGGTTACTGAGTGGGTCGATGGTGCTACCTCATGGTCAGGGAAGGTAGATGTGGCTTCGGTGACAGTCAGGCTATACAGCACTGAAACATGTCAGGTGCTGCGGGCTGTTTCAGGCAGGCAGCAGGGAGCCTGGTTTACATTGGTCGACGAGCCGACGACGCGTTTTTATGAGCCCCTTTCTGAATCACTGGTTACCGGCCTCCTGAAAAGATAGAAAGTGGTGTTGTCTTTGTAATCTTTTTTCCTACATGAAAATCAGCAAAATAAGTATTTTGTTATCCCTAACAGCCGCTATATGATATTAAAACACGCTACAAATGCCGAGATTATAATAGCGCATTCGCCTTCGTCTGGTGAGAGTTGCGGTAAGAAGGATAAGACTATGCTGTTTATGAAGAGAGAAGTTTTGCAAGGAGGTATTCCAATGGACAACAGGCATGAGATCGAATGTATGGCCTACGAAATTTATCTGAAAGGCGGTTGTATGCCGGGCAGGGAACTCGACAATTGGCTTGAAGCGGAAAGGATTGTTTGCTCAAGGCTGGTTCCGGAGCAGCCTTTAGATACAAAGAAGGCGGCGAAGCCGTCAGCGGTCAAAAGAAGGGTTGTCGTCAAAGAGTCTAAGCCGGAGTCTTTGCGTAAGGGTACAGATAAGACCGCCCCTAAATCCAAATCTGCAAAGCAGAGTTCAGTGCGCAAGGAGGCGTCGCTCTAAACGGAGTTTCCTTGCTTCATTTCTTTCCCGCGCTTTCAGCTGCGTTCTTGTCGCAACTTTTGCGCCCTGATATCATTTAGATATCTAAGATAAAAGGGGCTTTTGTGAAAGAAGCGATGTTTTACGAAAAGATTGGTGACGGCAAGGTCAAGTGCCACCTTTGCTGCCAGTACTGCACGATACCTATTGGTAAGCGCGGCATCTGCGCGGTCAGGGAAAACAATGATGGGGTTCTGAATACGCTTGTATATGGACGGGTCGTGGCGCGCCATATAGACCCAATTGAGAAAAAACCACTGTTCCATTTCCATCCCGGGTCACGGTCCTACTCCATCGCAACGGTAGGCTGTAATTTCAGGTGTCTCCATTGTCAGAACTACGATATTTCTGATTATCCGAAACAGCATCCCGGCATCCCAGGCAACAACATGACGGCGGAACAGGTAGTGATGGAGGCCGAAATGTCCGGCTGTCTGAGCATCTCCTATACATACACAGAGCCTACTGTATTCATGGAGTTCGCCTACGATTGCGCGCGGCTGGCGCATAAGAGGGGGATCAGGAACGTCTTTGTCAGCAACGGGTACACTTCGCCAAGCGCAACACGGGTTATCGCTCCTTATCTGGATGCCAACAATATAGATCTGAAGGGAGATGACAATTTTTATAAAAAGATCGTGGGCGCGCGCCTTCAGCCGGTGCTCGACACCATAAAACTGATGAAAGACCTTGGCGTCTGGGTTGAGATTACAACACTTATCATTCCAACCCTCAATGATTCGGATGAATTCCTCCAGTGGGCGGCTGGGTTTATAAGGTCGGTTGATCCTGCCATTCCGTGGCATGTGACGCAGTTCCACCCGACCCATAAATTGCTCGACAAGCCACGAACGCCTGTGAGCACCTTAAAGCGTGCGCGTGAGATAGGCCTCGCGGCTGGACTCAAATACGTTTACGAAGGCAATGTGCCGGGCGAGGGTGGAGAAAACACATACTGCCATTCTTGCGGCAAACTGCTCGTCGAAAGGC
>Ga0187785_10000064_pt1 | contig 37488 bp, 27 predicted proteins | sample 0815_BV2_4_20_MG_FD_132466 | JGI IMG/M metagenome (GOLD analysis project Ga0187785, IMG submission 132466) | Tropical peat soil microbial communities from peatlands in Department of Meta, Colombia - 0815_BV2_4_20_MG | ecosystem: Environmental > Terrestrial > Soil > Wetlands > Peat | place...
CCGTAGACGTGTATGTGCCCGGATGTCCGCCGAGACCCGACGCGTTTCTCGAAGGATTACTCCTGTTGCAGGATTCTGTGGGAAATGAAAGGCGACCGCTGAGCTGGGTGGCGGGACCGCAAGACATGGTTCCTGCGCGGAGACCGAGTATGCGCACTCTAAAGCGCGAACAGCGGATTCGGGAAGCCCGGTTGCGGTCGCCCGACGAAATTTGATAGCCGGCGAATTGGCCGAGGAGTTCGGCGAGGCGAAGAAAGTCGTTGCCTATGGCTGATATACCCATACTTGAGGAACTCAAGACCACGTTCACAGATCAGATTCTTTCCTTCCAGTCGACGCGCGACGAAGTTCCTACTCTGTGGGTGGCGGAACATGGCCTGCAGGAGGTGTTGCGTTTCCTGAAGCATGATGTTTCGATGCCATATCGCATGCTCTTCGATCTTACCGCAATTGACGAGAGGATTCGAGAACACGGCAAGGAACCGTGTCGTGATTTCACCCTCGTCTACCAGCTCCTGTCCTTCGATCGCAATGAATTCATCAGACTAAAAGTGCCGCTTCAGGGGGAATATCCTTCTGCTCGGAGCATTGTCGAGATCTGGCCTTCGGCCAACTGGTACGAACGTGAGGTCTGGGACCTGTTCGGAATAACCTTTGACGGCCATCCACATCTCAGGCGGATTTTGCTGCCCCCCGGATGGGAAGGCCACCCGCTGCGAAAGGAGTATCCGGCTCGCGCCACGGAAATGGGGCCGTTCCGGTTGCCGGAAGAGAAGGCTGTGGCCGAAGAACTCGGTCTAAAGTTCCGGCCTGAAGATTGGGGGATGCTGCGTCACCGGGAACGTTCCGAGTTCATGTTTCTGAATGTGGGACCGCAACACCCGGGAACCCACGGACCGTTCCGCATCATTCTTGAGCTTGACGGCGAAGAAATCGTGGATGCCGTTCCTGACATCGGCTTCCATCACCGCGGTGCGGAGAAAATGGCAGAGCGCCAGTCGTGGCACACGTTCATTCCTTACACGGACAGGATTGATTACCTGGGCGGGGTCATGAACAACTTCCCGTACGTCCTGGCCGTGGAAAAACTTGCGGGAATCGACGTACCGGACAAAGCGAAGGTCATGCGTATCATGCTGGCGGAGTTTTTTCGCATCTCCAGCCACCTGGTGTACTACGGCACCTTCGCTCAGGACATGGGGGGGATGTCGCCCGTGTTCTACATGTTCAGCGACAGAGAGCGCTTGTTCGGGGTGATAGAAGCAATTTGCGGCGGTCGTATGCATCCGAGCTGGTTCCGCATCGGTGGTGTAGCCGACGATCTTCCTGGAGGCTGGGACCGGCTGGTTAGAGACTTCGTGGACCACATGCCGAATAGGCTCGCAGAATACGAAAGACTGGTCCTGAAGAACCCGATATTCAAAGCCCGCACGAAGGGGGTCTGCAGTTATACTCTGGAAGAAGCGGTACAGTGGGGAGTTACCGGCGCAGGCCTGCGGGCGTGCGGTCTCGAATGGGATGTCCGCAAAAAAATGCCGTATTCCGGCTACGATCAGTTCGAATTCGATGTCCCCGTCGCTCACAACGGCGACTGCTATGATCGTGCGGTGGTGAAAGTTGAGGAGCTTCGCCAGAGTATCAGAATTATAGAGCAATGCCTGAAGAACATGCCGGACGGTCCATATAAATCACGTGACCGCCTTGCCTCGCCGCCCGTGAAAGACCGGACCATGCACGATATCGAGACTTTGATTACGCATTTCCTCAATGTGAGCTGGGGGCCGGTCATTCCGCCAGGTGAGGCAGGTTGCGTCATTGAAGCCACAAAAGGCGCGAACGGATACCATCTCACGAGCGATGGGAACGTGACTTCGTATCGCACCCGAATCCGAACACCGTCGTTCGCTCATTTGCAAATGATTCCTTTCCTTTGCCGTGGAACAACCATTGCGGATCTGGTGGCTCTCCTGGGAAGCATTGATTTCGTCATGGGAGACGTCGACCGTTAAGGTCGAAAAAGAGTGAGATTGCGGGAAGACCCATGCTGACTGACGATATGAAACGAGATCTCCTTGCGGAACTGGCGCATAGTCGAACCAGCCAATCGGCTTGCATCGAGGCCATGCAGATTGTCCAGCGGCATCTTGGCTGGGTATCGGACGAAACAATCTGCGACATAGCCGAGTTCCTGGACATGACTCCGGAAGAGCTTGACGGGGTAGCGACCTTCTACAATCACATTTACCGGAAGCCGGTAGGCAGGCACGTTATCTTGATCTGCGATTCCGTGTGCTGCTGGATCATGGGGTACCGTGGATTGCGGGAGCACATCACCTCAAGGCTGGGCATAGACCTCGGAGAAACGACGAAAGACGGGTTGTTCACCATGCTTCCCATACAGTGCCTTGGGGCTTGCGACAAGGCACCGGCTCTCATGATAGACGGGAAACTTTACACGGACCTGACTGCCGAAAAGTTCGACATGCTGATCGAAAGTTATAGAAAATGAGGACAATCGGTTGAACGAAAAACCTCTCACCACACGTTTCAGACCGGACGGAGAGACACTGACTCTCAATGAGTACAGGAAGACAGGGGGATATCAGGCCCTTGCGAAAGTGCTCAAGAGCATGAGTCAGGCCGAAGTGGTTGAAGTGGTGAAGGAATCATGTTTGAGGGGGCGCGGGGGAGCCGGTTTTCCCACCGGTTTGAAATGGGCTGCAACGGGAGACGAAGGGCGGCATCCGAAATACTTTGTGGTGGACGCCGATGAAATGGAGCCCGGAGCATTCAAGGATCGGCTCCTCATGGAAGGAGATCCGCACCAACTGATTGAAGGAATAGTTATCGGCGCATATGCGACACAAGCGGAATTCTCGATCATATTTATTCGCTGGGAATATGCGGAGGCGCAAAAGCGATTGCGCCACGCTATCGGAGAGGCATACGGTAACAATCTTCTCGGCAAGAACATCTTGGGGTCCGGTTTCAGCCACGATCTGCATCTTCACGTGAGCGCCGGGAGATACATATGCGGGGAGGGCGGGGCCCTTCTCGACTCGCTGGAGGGCAAGCGGGCAATACCTCGGTACAGAATGCCGCGCTCGACTGAAGTCGGCCTGTGGGGTCGGCCGACGATCACGAACAATGTGGAGACCGTGTGCAACGTACCGCACATCGTGAATAATGGGGCTCAATGGTACAAGAGCCTCAGTCGATCGGTCGACGGCGGCACAAAGATTTACGGGGTCAGCGGCAGGGTAAAGAGACCCGGGGCGTGGGAACTGCCCATGGGTACAACAGTGAGGGAACTTTTGGAAGAATACGCCGGCGGAATGCGCGATGGATTCAGATTTCGGGGTTTGCTTCCGGGCGGAGCTTCGACGGATTTTCTTATTGAAGAACATCTTGATGCGAAAATGGATTTCGATTCTTTGCAGCCGTTCGGCAGCCGCCTCGGCACCGGAACCATGATCGTGCTCGATGACAGGACGTGCCCCGTGGGGATGCTCCACAACCTCGAACAATTCTTTGCACAGGAATCGTGTGGCTGGTGCACTCCCTGTCGTGAAGGGCTTCCGTGGACTGCCGCCATCCTCAAGGCCATGGAGGAAGGACAAGGCCGACCGGAAGATCTCGAACGGTTGAAGCTCCACACCGTGTATCTGGGACTGGGCAACACGTTTTGTGCATTGGCCCCGGGAGCCATGGAACCCTTGCAGAGTGCCTTGAAATACTTTCACGAGGATTTTGAACGGCATATAACCGAGAAACGGTGCCCCTGGAGATAGAATGGCCACCATTTACATAGACGACGTGCCCTACGAGGTGGAGGACGGGCAAGATCTTCTCTCGGCGTGTCTTTCGCTCGGGTTCGACGTGCCGTACTTCTGCTGGCATCCGGCCATGCATTCGGTGGGTGCGTGCAGGCAGTGTGCGGTAAAACAGTTCCGTGACGAAAACGACAAAAGGGGCAAGATCGTCATGTCGTGCATGACGGACGCACTGGACGGCACTCGCATTTCCATCGACGACCCGGAGGTGAAGCAGTTTCGAGCGGCAGTCCTTGAGTTCCTCATGATAAATCATCCCCACGACTGCCCGGTATGCGACGAGGGCGGCGAATGCCATCTTCAAGACATGACCCTCATGACCGGGCACGCGTACCGAAACTACCGGTTCAAGAAGCGTACGTGGATCAATCAGTATTTGGGTCCATTCATCAATCAAGAGATGAACAGGTGTATCGAATGCTACCGGTGCGTGCGGTTTTATGGGGACTATGCCGGAGGTCGTGATTTTGGCGTTTTCGGCATAGGTATGCACGTATTCTTCGGACGTTTTCAGGAAGGTGCTTTGGAAAACGAGTTCAGTGGCAATCTCGTGGAAATATGCCCTACGGGCGTGTTCACTGACAAAACCTTGAAGAAGCACTATACCCGAACATGGGACTTGCAAACCGCCCCATCGATATGCGTCCATTGCGGAGTCGGCTGCAATACCATTCCGGGGGAGCGGTACGGAACACTCAGGCGGATTCGCAACCGATACAATCATGAAGTGAACAGCTATTTCCTGTGCGATCGAGGCCGATTCGGATATGAATTCGTAAACAGCGACAGGAGAATCCGCTCGCCGCTGCTGAGATCCGGGACCGATGCTTCCCAGCACAGGTCTTCTCCAAAAGACACTCTCGCCTACGTGTGCGACATGGTGAGGAGCAGTTCGGGAGTTATCGGCATCGGTTCTCCCCGAGCTTCCCTGGAATCCAATTTTGCATTGCGGTCACTTGTGGGACCGGAGAATTTTTATTCCGGGCTTTCCGGCGGAGAACAGGAGCTTGTTGAACTCATCGTGGAGATTCTCCGAACAGGACCTGTTCCTTCGGCCGCTCTCCACGAGGTGAGAACTTCCGACGCAGTCCTGGTTCTTGGAGAGGACGTTCCGAACTCGGCTCCAGTCATCGCCCTGGCGCTGCGTCAATCCGCTCGGGAGAGTCTGTATTCCGTGTCCGACAGACTTAAAGTGCCGCGGTGGAATGACCGCGCGGTGCGCCTTGCGGCCCAATTCGAAAAAGCTCCGTTCTACGTGGCAACGCCATTCCCGACGAGGCTGGACGATGTCGCGGTTCGGACGTATCGCGCTGCTCCTGATGACGTGGCGCGGCTTGGGTTCGAGATCGGCGCACAGTTGGCGGATTCTGCTCCACACGTAGCTGATTTGCCTGAGGAAGTGCGGCTTTTTTGCCGGGAAATAGCGGATGCCCTCATGCACGCCGCTCGGCCGCTGGTTGTTTCCGGAACGAGCTGCGGGAATCGCGGGGTGATCGAAGCCGCTGCCAACGTAGCCCGGGCTTTGCGGGAATCCGGTAAATCGCCGAAATTGTGCTTCACCGTGCCTGAATGCAATACCATGGGAGCCGGACTCATGGCCGCCCCGAGCTTGGATGCCGCCATGCATCGCGTTCGCGACGGCACAGTCGATACGGTCATCGTCATGGAGAACGACCTGTACCAACATGCCGGCGAACCGGCGCTGAAGAGTTTCTTCAGTGCTGCCAAACAGATAGTGGTCCTGGATCATATGCTGAATCGAACAGTCATCCACGCGGATGCTGTGCTCCCGGCAGGAACCTTCGCGGAGTCGGACGGGACTTTCATAAATTATGAGGGTCGCGGGCAACGTTTTTTCCAGGTGATGGATCCTGTGGAAGAGATCCGGGAAAGCTGGCGGTGGTTGAGGGATGTCATGGTGTCCACCGGAAAGGTGGATCCAGGTAAATGGCAAACCTTGGATGAAGTGGTGAGCAGTATCGCGGAAGATTTCCCTATTCTTGCCGGAATCCGTGAAGCTGCGCCGGATTCCCGATTCCGGATTGAGGGCATGAAAATAGCTAGGCAGCCGCACCGGTACAGCGGCCGGACTTCCATGCACGCAGACAGGGAAATACACGAACCCGAAACGCCGGTAGATCTTGATGCACCGTTTTCCTTTTCCATGGAAGGTTACCAGGGCAGGCCTCCGTCTGCTCTCATTCCTCGATTCTGGGCTCCCCAATGGAACTCGGTGCAGTCGGTAAACAAATTCCAGGCTGAAACAGGGGGCCGACTTGTGGGCGGAGACCCCGGGCGCAGGCTGATCGAACCGGCGACCAGCGACACAACGGCATATTTCTCAGCCGTGCCGAGTCCGTTTCGAACGGGTGAATCCGAATGGTTGTTGTTGCCCATGTATGAGGTATTCGGATCGGAAGAACTGAGCGTGTCGGCTCCCGGAATCGCGGAGAGAGTTTCCAAACCGCATCTCGTTATGAGTTTCGACGACGCGGATTCTCTGGGTATCAGGGAAGGGGACAGCATCAGGGTGACCCTGGGCGGACAGGACCATTTCCTGCCGGTAAGACTCCGTGCGGGTCTTCCCTCGCGGGTGGCGGCATTGCCTGTTGTGCCGGATCTCGCATATGTTGATTTACCGGCTGCCGCCGTAGTGAAGCACAGTGAAGGGGGAGACAAAATCCTGGTCGCCACTTCTCTGATGCAGGGGCGCCGCGGCCGAGTTTTGGGCAAAGAGTAGGCAATGACAACGCATCAGGATGAGTGCAGAAAAATCAATCACTCATATCCGATGAATGCGAACGGAAACGAGCAGGGATAATAGGGCTGCATGTACGGAATAGTCGTACAACTCATAATTATTATTGCGATTTTGATCGTAACACTCACTATCGCCGCTGGGCTGATCTGGCTGGAGCGACGGCTGTTGGGGTTATGGCAGGATCGATACGGACCGAACCGAGCGGGGCCCTTCGGGCTGCTTCAGGTTGCCGCGGACATGGTCAAGATATTCACGAAAGAGGACTGGATACCGCCGTTCGCGGACAAACCGGTGTTCGTCATTGCTCCTGCGGTCATCATGGTTACGGTGCTGCTTTCATTTGCCGTTATTCCTTTTGCGCCGGGCATCGAGGTGGTGAGCATGAACGTGGGCTTGCTGTTCATTCTGGCCATGTCTTCGCTTGGTGTGTACAGTATTGCTCTTGGCGGCTGGTGCTCCGACAATAAGTATTCGCTGTTCGGAGCGATGCGTGCTGCGGCTCAGATGCTGAGCTACGAAGTATACATGGGGCTATCGCTCATGGGTGTGGTGATGCTTGCCGGTTCTTTTGACCTGCGCAGGATCGTGGAAGCTCAGGAGCACCTGTGGTTCTGTGTTTCGCAGTTCCCGGGCTTGATATTGTTCATGATCGCGGGACTTGCGGAAACGAGGCGACTGCCTTTCGATTTGCCGGAGGCGGAGAACGAGCTGGTGGCGGGATTCCACACGGAATATTCCGGTATGAAATTCGGCATGTTCTTCGTGGGAGAATATCTCGGTATAACGCTCGTTTCCATGCTCATCACCATCCTTTTTTTCGGCGGGTGGCTTGCACCTGCGTATGTAGGATTTTTGCTCCCGCCCTTGGGTTGGTTCTTCTTGAAAACCTTCGTTTTCATTTGCGGGTTCATTCTCGTGCGAGCCGCTCTTCCAAGGCCCAGGTACGATCAACTCATCTCGTTCGGCTGGAAGGTGATGCTGCCCCTTGCTCTCGTCAACCTGGTGATAACGGGCGGAATCATCGTCGCGGGGATTGCATAGGAGAGAGTATGTTCAGCTTGTTGCGGGTCATCTGGGACATTTTCCTGCACATGTTTCGAAAACGGGAAACTCTGTTATATCCGGAAGAAAAACCGAATATTTCCCCCAGGTGGCGCGGCCGGATCATTCTGTCCCGGGATCCGGACGGTGCGGAGCGATGTGTAGCATGCTATTTATGCGCTGCCGCTTGCCCCGTTGACTGCATATCTCTCCAGGCCACTGAGGACGAAACGGGAAGGAGATACCCCGAATTCTTTCGGATCAATTTCTCCCGTTGCATTTTCTGCGGTTTTTGCGAAGAAGCGTGTCCCACGTATGCCATTCAACTCACGCCGGATTTCGAGATGTCGGAGTATCACCGGCAGAATCTCGTGTATGAAAAGGAAGACCTGCTGATAAGCGGCCCAGGGAAGTACCACGACTATAATTTTTACCGGGTGGCCGGATTAGCGATAGGCGGAAAAGAAAAAGGCGAAGCGGAAAACGAATCTCCTCCGGGAGATGTCCGCACTCTTTTGCCGTAACGCAGGAGGCAGTGAGCATGAATTTCCTGTTCTACATATCCGCCGCGATTGCCGTGCTGTCCACGGTGATGGTCGTGACCCGACCGAATCCGGTTCACGGGCTCTTGTATCTTGTTCTGTCTCTTTTTTCCGTGGCTCTGGTTTTTCTCTCTCTGGGGGCCAATTTTGCAGCTGCTCTGGAAGTCATTGTCTATGCGGGAGCCATAATGGTGCTCTTCGTGTTCGTCATCCTGCTCATAAATCCGGGTTCCGAGGCCACCGATCGGGAGAAGAGATGGCTGACTCCGGGAATATGGGTGGGACCGTCCATTTTGGCCGTGGTGCTCCTGCTTGAACTGATCTATGTCCTTGCTTTCGGAGGCGGGCAATTGTCAGGTGTGAAAGAGGTGACTCCGAAAGAAGTGGGGTTGTCCCTGTTCGGACCGTATGTACTGGGTGTCGAGTTGGCCTCCATGCTCTTGCTTGCAGCAATAGTGGGCGCCTATCATCTGGGACGCCGCAGAGCGGGTGAAGGAGATGAATCGTAATGGCGCCTGTACCCGTAGAACACGGCCTGCTCCTTGCCGGTATCCTGTTTGCTCTCGGTACTGTGGGCGTGCTCGTGAGGCGCAATATCCTCTTTATCTTGATGTCTCTCGAAATCATGTTGAATGCCGCCGGATTGGCGTTCGTCGTTTCCGGGGCCGCGTGGGCGCAGGCGGACGGCCAGGTGATGTTCATTTTTATTCTGACAATTGCGGCTGCCGAGGTATCGGTAGGACTCGCGCTGGTGTTGCAATTTTATCATCGCTTCAAGACCTTGGACGCAGATGCGGCCGACAGGATGCGAGGCTGAGATGTTCGAAGTGCTCTGGTTGATACCTGCAATGCCGCTTGCCGGCTTCTTTGTGCTTGCCGTTGCAGGGTCCCGACTTCCACGGGCAGGAGTGGCATTCATAGGGGTTGGGTCGGTCGCGATCTCCTCAGCTGTTGCTCTATGGATAGGCGGGAATTTCATCTGGTGGCCACCCCAGGAACAGGCGGTCACTCAGACGCTCTGGACCTGGATGGACGTTGCGTCGTTCAGTCCCCGGCTCGGCCTGCGACTGGATGCTCTGTCGACGGTAATGGTGCTCGTCGTAACGTTCGTAGGATTTCTCATTCACCTGTATTCCTCGCAATATATGATCGACGATGCGGGGTATGCGCGATTCTTCGCGTACATGAACCTGTTCATGGCTTCCATGCTCATTCTGGTTCTCGCCGACAACCTGCTGTTCCTGTATCTGGGCTGGGAGGGAGTAGGTTTGTGCAGCTATCTTCTTATCGGGTTTTGGTATGAAGATCCCACGAACGCTCGAGCTGCAGTGAAAGCCTTCATTGTGACCCGCACCGGAGATACGGCATTTGCAATCGGATTGTTTCTTCTGTTCAACACTTTTGGCACCTTACAGATTCAGGATGTGATGACGAGGGCCTCGCAGCAGTGGGCGGCGGGTTCGGCCACGGCTACGTTCGCAGCTGCCCTGTTGCTGGGAGGGGCTTTGGGTAAATCGGCACAGTTGCCCCTGCAAACCTGGTTGCCTGATGCCATGGCCGGCCCAACACCGGTGAGCGCCCTCATTCATGCGGCCACCATGGTCACTGCGGGGGTCTATCTGATTGCCAGAACCCACGTTCTGTTCGAACTCGCACCTGCGGTTCAGGGTGCCGTGGCAATAATAGGAGCGGCCACGTTGCTGGTGGCCGGGTTCAGCGCCCTGGTGCAGTCGGATCTCAAACGGGCGCTGGCGTATTCCACCATCAGTCAGATCGGATACATGTTCCTGGCTCTCGGCGTGGGGGCGTGGTCTGCAGCGCTGTTCCATTTTGCCAATCATGCGTTTTTCAAGGCCTTATTGTTCCTGACTGCAGGGGTGGTGATCCAGAGCGCACATCACGAGCAAAACATGCTCAAATTGGGAGGGCTTCGGAAGCAGCTGCCGCTCGCGTTTTGGGTTTTTCTCATCGGAGCGTCCGCTCTGTCGTCCTTTCCTCTGGTGACCAACGGCTTTTACAGCAAAGATCAGATCATCTGGTATGCCTGGTCGTCCCCTCTCGGCAATTCTTGGCTCTGGGCTGCAGGTCTTCTCGGGGCAATTGTGACCGCCGTGTACTCGTTTCGCATGGTTTTCCTCACGTTTTTCGGAACGGCCAAGACTCACACCGCACACAGACCTTCGCAAATCATGTCCATTCCACTGGTCGTGCTGGCAGTTCTCTCGGTTGTCTCGGGATTCGTTCAGGTGCCGCACTGGCTGGGGAACACCCGCTGTTTTTCTGCTTTTATTGAAACCGCTCTCCCATCCATTGGAGAAGGCCCAGTTGTAGCGGAATTGGTGTCCACTGTGATTGTGGCTCTTGGCACGGTTCTCGGGATCTGTCTTGCGTACGTATTCTTTGGCGGCAAATGGCCTTATGCGGACGCTATTGCTGAAAGCGCAAGGGGTGCCGCTCTGCACAGGTTTCTGTTTGCCGGATGGGGATTCGACTGGATGTACGGCATGTTAATCGTGCGGCCGTTCTTCTGGATAACTCGGGTGAATCGGGACGATATTGTCGATCTGGTCTTCGACGCGGTTGCAGGAATGGTGGAAGTCATGCACCACGTATTGAGCTGGACCCAGACGGGCAGGCTGCGTGGATATGCAATGGGAATTGCTCTGGGCGCTGTGTTGACCATAGCGATACTGGTGTTCGTATGATTCTTCTTCTCCTCATATTCATCCCTCTTGCGGCCGGGATTCTGGCCTGGCCTGCAGGTCGCTGGGGCGCCCGCTGGCCGCGATGGATCTCTCTTGTCGCTCTTGGAGCGGAATTCGTCATTGCTTTTGGGCTTTGGGCGCAGCACTGGCATGCGGGACTCCCGGCAGAGCAGTCCTGGCTGGTGGACTTCCGGAGGGAATGGATTCCGCAACTGGGTATCAGTTTTCATGTGTCCTTGGACGGCTTGAGCCTTCTCCTGGTGGTGCTCACGGTTTTCTTAGGCATAGCGGGGGTGGTGGTTTCATGGACGGAAATACGAGAGCGCGTGGGCTTTTTCCATTTCAATCTCATGTCTGTTTTGAGCGGAATCATAGGAGTGTTCGTTGCCACCGATCTCATTCTCTTCTATGTTTTTTGGGAATTGATGCTTGTGCCCATGTATTTTCTTATTGCGATATGGGGCCATGAAAACCGCATATATGCGTCCATGAAATTTTTCATTTTTACGCAGGCCAGCGGTTTATTGATGCTGCTGTCCATCCTGGGCCTCTTTTTTATTCATGCGTCAGTTACCGGTGTTTACACCTTCGACTATTTTCAGCTGCTGGACACCCCCATGACGCCAGCCGTTGCAAAATGGCTCATGCTGGGATTCTTCGTCGCATTTGCCGTGAAGCTGCCGATCGTGGGCCTGCACACATGGCTGCCCGACGCCCATACTGAGGCGCCCACTGCGGGAAGTGTCATTCTCGCAGGCCTGTTGCTCAAGACGGGTGGATATGGGCTTATCCGTTTTGTGTGGCCGTTGTTCCCGGGTGCTGCCGGCGAACTGGCCACAACCGCCATGGTGCTCGCGGTTGCGGGAATTCTGTATGGGGCAGTCATGGCATTCAGCCAGACAGATTTCAAACGCCTGGTCGCATACACCAGCGTCAGCCATCTGGGTTTTGTTCTTCTGGGAATCTTCGCGGGGACTGAAATGGCTCTGCAGGGCGCAGTGATGCAGATGATCAGTCACGGAATCAGTACCGCCGCGTTGTTCATGCTGGTGGGCATGCTCCAGGAACGCACTCATACCCGGGACCTGGACCAGATGGGGGGATTGTGGACTACGGTGCCGACCATGGCGGCAATCACCCAGATTTTCGCACTTGCATCTCTGGGACTACCCGGAACGGCAAATTTCGTGGGGGAGTTTCTGGTGCTTGCGGGTTCATACGCCGGGCATCCCCGGATCGCCGCGGTAGCCGCCTCAGGGCTGATTTTTTCCGCGGTCTATTCATTGTGGATGATGTATCGGGTCTTTTTTGGAGCCGCGTCCGTGGATTGGAGAATTTCGGATCTGTCTCTTCGTGAATCCTGGATCATGGTGTGTATGATAGCGGCGGTGTTCTGGATGGGGGTACACCCACAGCCTGTCCTGAACACGTCGGGACCTGCCGTGGCAGCCGTAACCAGAACGGCGTCTGCATCTCTCGGCAGCGGGCGTCGGCATGATCTCGCTTTTCAACAATTTTCCGGGACCTCGGATGTGGCTGCTGTGCGAGGTCTTCTGGAAGGCAAATGAGCATAACGGATATTCTCACCCTTGCTCCTCTGCTGGTTATCGCAGGAGCACCGGTTGTTGTCATGCTGGTGATCGCTTTCTACCGCAATCACCTGCTGACCGTCATCCTGACTCTTTTCAGCCTTCTATGCGCATTGGGAGCAACACGTGCGGTGTCCGACGACTTGCCCGGGAGGATAACCCGGCTCGTGATTATGGACGGGTACGCTCTTTTCTTTATGGTTCTGATATTTGGCGCCACGGTTGCGGTGACGCTTCTGTCGTACACGTACGTTGAGGCAAAGCCGGAGATAAGGGAAGAATATTACGTCTTGCTGTTGTCGGCCGCTCTCGGCGCAGCGGTACTGGTATGTGCGGCCCACTTTGCTTCATTCATACTGGGATTGGAAATTCTCAACATATCGCTGTACGCCCTTATTGCGTATTTTCGGACCGATGTGAAATGCCTGGAAGCAGGGCTGAAATACCTGATTCTCGCGTCAGCTTCGGACGCATTTCTCCTGTTCGGAATGTCGCTCGTTTACTCGCAAACGGGCACGATGGAGTTCGGCGTTCAGTTCGCCGGTGCAGCAGTCATGAATGCGGTGATGCTTACCGGCATGGGCATGGTGGTGATCGGCATCGGTTTCAAACTGGCACTGGTTCCCTTTCACATGTGGACTCCCGACGTGTACGAAGGTGCCCCCGCGCCCGTGGCAGCCTTTGTCGCGACGGTATCCAAAGGAGCGATCTTCGCGATCCTGTTCCGCTATTTTGCTGCACTGAATCTTCAGGACCATGTGTCGTTTTTTGCACTCTTCGCGGCCATTGCCACCGCATCCATGTTTGTGGGCAACATTCTTGCGCTCTTGCAACACGGTGTGAAACGCATTCTCGCGTATTCGTCCATTGCCCATATGGGTTATGTGCTCGTAGCGTTTCTTGCAGGCGGCAGTTTTGCCGTGATTGCCATGAGTTATTATCTTACTGCCTATTTCATCACTGTTCTGGGTGCCTTCGGAGTGGTTACCGCTATCTCCGGATCCGAAGGAGACGCCGACGATCTGGACGAGTATCGCGGAATGGCCTGGAGAAGACCATGGCTCTCGGGCGTGTTCGCCGCAATGCTCCTCTCTCTGGCGGGAATTCCGCTTACGGCGGGCTTTATCGGGAAATTCTACGTGCTGGCTGCAGGGATTGGTTCCTCATTATGGCTGCTGGCCGTGGTTCTGGTCATAAATAGCGCGATCGGGTTGTATTATTATCTGAGAATCATTGTGACCATGTACGTGCTGCCCGAAACCCACCCGAAAACTGCAGGACCGCCCCCCCACTTTGCAGCAGGAGTGGTTCTGGGGCTCCTGGTGGTACTGTTGGTGGGGCTGGGAGTATATCCGGGTCCACTCATCGAGACCATTCGCATGGCCGTGGCAGGGTTCGTCTAATACAGGTTCGCTTTCAAGTAAATGAAATCGTAGATCTTCTTGTAAGAAGTTCCTCCCCGGTCTTGCTTGTTTGAAATCGCATTCGTAACATGCCCCACGGAGAGCGCAGGGCGCGTGCGCTCGGGAGACCTGGCAGCTGTCCCGAATACTATGGTATTTCTCAAAAATTGTGTCGGATTCTCTCATAATTCTGGCCCGTATGCCCGTGGTCCAATCATGTCATTGCGAGGAGCGGAGCGACGAAGCAATCTCACACGCATTCGCAATAAGATTTATGAGATTGCAGGGCTGGGGGCTGTCCTAAGCGAAGTGATGAGACGGCTCTGCGTCGTCCGCGGCGAAGGAGTGCCCCCAGCCTGTGCCCAGAATCGAGTTACCTGTGAAAAAGCGAATCCGTATCAGTTTTCGTCGGTTGGAGATTGCTTCGGGCTTTGCCCTCGCAATGACAATCGTCCAATCTTTTCGCGTAATCAAAACCGACATTACTTTTGAGAATCCCTATACCTCTGAACGCTCGTCGGAATAAGGGGATGCGCTGCAGGACGCAGCGAGACAGGCGGATTCCTCTTTTCCCCGTGAAGATATTTCCATCGTCATTAGGCTCTTGCAGAAGCCTGTTCCTCCTGTCCGGTCTTGTATTCATCAAAATTGAACGTCAGTGATATGACGCCGTCCGCGATGGTCTTGTGGAGCACGAAAGGCAATTTGTCAAAAACCGCGGTCATGGGATGATTTGAAAAAAGAACGTCTGCCTTCAGGCCGGGAAAGCCGCGCTCTTTTGCGATTTCAATTAAATAGTGTAGCAGGGCGCTCGCAATTCCGCGGCGCTGGTAGTTTTCATCCACCATGAACGCCACGTCCGGATAGCTGTTTCCCGGTTCTACCATGAAACGGGCTTCCGCTATTATCTTGCGGTTTTCTCGAGGCCCCACGGTCACCACAAGGGATATTCCGTCTTCTTCTTTCAGGTTCACGTACTGTTGCAGGTTTTTGTGGGGCATACTGCGTCGAGGGCTGAAGTACCTGAAATAGACCGATTCTTCAGACAGATTATAGAACAGGTCCCGCATCATGGATTCGTCGGTTGGTTTGATGATCCTGATATGCGCCTTGATCCCGCCTTTGAAGACTCGATCCGTTCTCATGCGGCGTCTGAATTCCGGCGAGCAGACTCGGTAATAGAATTGGTCCTGATAGACGTAACCCATTTCCCGGGCTTCTTTCATCAGGTTTTCCCGGTGGTCCGGATGCGCGATCTCGATGAGAGCCATAGCGCGATCCCGGATGGATTTACCCCCGAGATACGCTATCCCGTACTCGGTGACTATGTAATTTACATCCCCCCGGTTCATGATTACCGCCGCTTTTGGCCCAAAGGAAGGCACAATGGTCGACTTGCCGGTCCGCAGAGAAGTGGAGCGCAGGCAAATAATCGAACGACCCCACTTGGACAGGCTTGCCCCGCGCATAAAGTCGTGATCCCCTCCGGATCCTTCAAACGCCGTCCAGGTAGGGCTGCCCTGCCTGATCTGGCCTCTCAGATCCACCTGGATGGCCAGATTCACGGCGATCATTCGGTCGTGGGACGCGATGAAGGAGGGGCTCAGGATTGCGTCCGAGGGGTAGAATTCTACAAGCGGGTTGTCGTTCACATAATCGTACAGACGCCGGGTTCCCATGCAGCATGTGGCAAGGGATTTGCCCCGATACATTTTTTTCGTGCTGTTGTCCACTATGCCGCATTCGATGAGATCGATGAGCGGGTCGGTGACAATTTCGGTATGAACCCCCAGGTGACGGTGATCCTTCAGGAAATCCATGAGACCCCGAGAGATTCCGGCAAACCCGAAGTGAAGAATAGACCCGTCTTCTATGAGCTCGCTGACGTAACCACTGATAGCCTTTTCGCGGGGACCAAGGGTTTCTTCCGGCAGTTCGTGGAGCGGTTCCGGACCATCCACCAGATAGTGTATCTGTTCGAAGGATAGGAACGTGTCGCCGTGAGTTCTCGGCATCTCGGGGTTTACCTGGGCAATAACAATTCGAGCCGATTCCGTGGCTGCACTGGCCGTGTCCACGGAAATTCCCAGGCTGAATCGTCCGAACCGGTCGGGCTCCGACACCTGAACAACCGCCACATCTATGGGTATTCTGCGGTTTCTGAAAAAATTCGGCACCTGGGAATGGAACAGAGGAATATAATCATATTCCGAAGGTTCGCCCTCAGAATCGCGGCCGCCCGCTCCCACGAAAAATGTTTTGATCTTGAATCGTCCGGACTCTTTGGCAGCAAGGCGAGATGCGGTGCTCCCCCTCAGGAACTGCACCATTTCCACGTCTTCGACATACGAGGCTTCAATGGCTCTAATAACCGTCTTGGGCTCCGAACACATGCTTCCGAGATATATTCTGTCTCCATTCTTGACCTGCCGTGCCGCTTCTTCCGGAGAGACCAGCTTTGACGCATATTTTTGCTTCCAGAGTGACATGTTCGCTCCCTATCGACTTCAATTTGCGTACTGTGGGCAGCATCATCATTTCTTCAAACCGTGTCAAGTCATCGACGTTTTCAAGGGAAGCAAGATTCTCTGAAGCATGTTCGCGGGTTTCGTGTTCCACGTATTCTTGCTTCAGCTCATCTGTGATAATCTCGGGGGCACATGACGACGAAAAGTCCGGTCTGTGTCATTGCGAAGAATGACTTGAGCGTGTGAATTGAGCCGGCCCGAGAATTGCGGGAGGTGGAGTAGCATGCCGGAAATATTCGGCGGCAAGAAAGCAAAGGATGTTGCCAGGATTTTGAAAAGCGCGGTGAGCCCATATGCGTTCCATTGCGAAGGATTCGGCAACAACGACTCAAAAGGATGCTACATCAACACGCCGCTCATCGCCGGGGGGACCGCCGTGTTGAAAAACACGTACGATCGCTCCCTGGTCCTGGAACAGATCCAGGCCTTTGACACAGCCGAAGCCGAGGGCGCTTACATCGGTCAGATCAATCTGTTTCAGGTGTCCTCCTTCTGCGGCCCGAACGGCCTCATATGGGGGCATGACGTCATGGAATGCCGGAAGCCCCATGCGCATCAGTGTGACTTCGGAGTGACTGCAGGCAAAACGCCCGTTTTCGACGCAGGAATCCTCTTCGAGGCATCTGCCAGGTTGTTCGGGACCGCACAGAAGAGGAGGTTTCCCGTTATTCCGGGGTCGGTGGTTCCGGCCGCGTACAAAACGATCAGCGAAATAGGACCTGTCGTTCTTTATGGAGGACTGGGTATAGGCATTGCCGAAGACAAAGCATCATCGGCCTCTCTCTTCATGGAGTACGTGGCCGGCGGGACAAACCTGGGTGCCATTGAATCGGAAAAAGAGATTGTTTCCGATAAGCTCCTCGGTTCGGTTCTTGCCGTGGGCGAAAACCACGACGTGGAATTCGAAATGATTTATGTGGGGACACGGGCTTTGGTCGTGCCGGAAGGTAGCATGGGTTGTGTCCTGGTAGCCGTACCGTACGTGACCCTCGCAGGAAATGCGCTCCCGAAGGGAATCATGGACTGTCCCGACTGCGTGACCATAGACGAATGGGAAGCTCAAGTATCTCATTTGTTCTATCATCGCGTTCGCGGACGCGAATAAGTACGTTTCGCTCAGGCAGCGTCCCGGAGTCTGATTCACTTTCCTTCGTCCCGGTGAAAAAGGCCTGAAGTCAGAAAACGTCGCGTGATATCGATTCGCATTCAAGTAAGGAAGAATTGTGGAGGCACTTCTTGTGAGAAGTTCTTCCCCGAACCCCGCCTCAAGAACTTTTAGCACTCGCCGGCATCTGCATTTCCGCTGAGGAAATGCAGATGCCGGCGCATGATAGAAGTTTCTGGGAGGGGGTTTGGGCGGGACAGTCTTTACAAAGAGGCTCCCCCCAATCTTACTTTTTTGAAAGCGCATTCGTATTACTGCGCTTCGGGGACATGCCCGCGCTCGCCCCAGGGTACTTCCCTGTTGGCGAAACGGTATGAGAATTTCATTTCCGGCATGCTGCGATCCAAAACGAATCAGCATCGGGTCAGACGCAGGGGGCTTCACGCATCCCGGCATTGAATCGAGATTGCACGCTTTCGTACTGTATTTTTTCTTGATGTACCCGTGACTGTGGCAGTATATTCACAAGGGAAGTGTTCCCGGTTCGCGACATATTCAGGGAATTCGATGGGGGCGGCAATCGCCTTGACCGAACGAGAGAGGTGTGCAGCTTTGCTGTGCATTCGTGAGAACAGAATGACATGGGAGACCGGCGTATGGTTGGAACGCGTGGACACCACGAGACAGGGATTTCATTTCCCGGAGGATCGTCGAAATGAAGTTCTTGTTTGAGGATGCGGAATCAATCTTCTCCCTCGAGGAAGAAGCCAAATCCTACCGCCTCAAAATCGAAAAATCGGAAATCGAAGAAGATCACGTCGAAGAATTTATGGACAAGACCGTGGAATGGTTGAGTTCTAATCCCGAAAAGGGTTTATTAATTGATTTTCAAGGTGTTAAGGCGGTTTGCGCCGATTTCACTGTTGCTTTGAACAGGTATTACGTTGACATCAAAGGGAGGGGACTGAACGTTCGCTTCGTTAACGTGGATCCTCTCATTGAGCCGTACGTGGATATCTCCAATATCACGGTGGTGATGACTATCCCTGATAAACCCGTGCTGAGCGCGCGTCAGCTTTTGCAGGATCTGGCCAACGGCTTGTCGGACAAGGAGCTGATGCGAAAACACGGCCTCTCCAGAAAAGGCCTGGCCAGCCTGTTCAGGAAATTGTTGCGAAAAGGTTTGATAAGCCGCAGAGCCTTGGCCCGTAGGATAGGAGTGGAAACCAAAGAGCTCACCGCGTGCCTGGAAGGGCTCAGCACGAGAAAGCTGGTGGTGGATGCTGCCGATGTGGTGAGAGATCTCACTGAGAATTTGTCAGACACAGAGCTGATGAAAAAATACAGACTCTCGCCGAAAGGCTTGCAAAGCTTATTCAAGAAATTGTACCGCAATGGCCTCGTATCAAAATCCACTCTCCTCAGACGAAAACAGCTGTACCGGAAAAGCTCAGTGCATTGAGCCCGAATCATCATTTTTTCCAAGAGAGTGCTTCTCGAAAATGGTGTCGGATTCTCTGTCGATTCTCGCCCGTATTTCGTTGGTCCAATCATGTCATTGCAAGGATTGGATCGACGAAGCCATCTCGATGCTTCAGGGCGGAATTGCTTAGCTTCGCTCCCAATGACGATGTTTTCTCACCCGTAACTCAATGGATAGGCATTTCGGCAGTATGTTCTTGACCCGAGCAGGGGTTGTATCTAAAATAAAAAATTTGCTTGAATAAGTGATTCCCTGCCTTGATTGTGAGTGCCTCAATGATACAGCTTATAAAAGGATTTCACGATATCCTGCCGGACGACACTCCGAAATGGGCCTTTATTGTCGCCACCGCCAGAAAGGTCCTGGAGCGGTTCGGATTCCGGGAAATTATAACTCCCATCATGGAGCGAACCGAACTCTTCGAACGAGGTATCGGACAGGTCACGGATATTGTCGAAAAAGAGATGTACACCTTTATGGATCGCGGGGGAGAATCCCTCAGCCTCAGGCCTGAAGCGACCGCGGGCATCCTCAGGTCGGTTGTGGAACATTCGCTGCTGCGACGCGATCCTCTTTTGAAACTCTATACCATCGGTCCCATGTTCCGGCGGGAACGTCCGTCCAAAGGGCGATTCAGACAGTTCTTCCAGATAAACGCGGAAGTGCTGGGAGATGATTCTCCCGCCACAGATGCGGATATGATATCCGCGGCTCATGCCATAATGACCGCACTTGGCGCAACGAATCTCATTATGGAGGTCAACTCCGTGGGATGCGTCATGTGCAGGTCGGATTACAAATCCAAATTACGGGAGTATTTCAGCGCGTATCTGGATGAATTATGCCCGGACTGCAGGCGAAGGTACGATACGAATCCCCTGCGTCTCTTGGACTGCAAGGAGCAGAAATGCTCGGAGATCGCGAGAAATGCCCCGGTGATTCTCGATAGTCTGGACCAGCCGTGCCTCGAGCATTTTCAGGGGGTGCAGGCCGCGCTCGATATACTGGGGGTACCATACAGGATCGAGCCAAGGATGGTCAGGGGTCTCGACTATTATACCCGGACCGCGTTCGAGATCATCCACGGCGAACTGGGACGCACCAAAGCAGTCGGCGGCGGTGGACGCTACGACAGTCTTCTCAAAGAATTGGGCGGCCCGGAGGTATCCGGTATTGGGTTTGCCATAGGCTTGGAGCGCCTGGCAATGGGCATTCCGGACGACCGCCGTTTTGCCAGATCAGTGGACGTGTACGTTGCGGTCTTGGGCGACCGAAGCCGAAATACGGGTCTCAGGCTCGTCCGCGATCTCAGATCTGCCGGTTTCTCGGTGGAAACCCGGTACTCGCCCATGAGCCTGAAAGCCCAAATGAAGGTCGCGGATAAAGTGGCCGCGGCAAAAGTCATCATGATCGGAGACGACGAGTTGGACAGGCAAGAAGTCACCGTGCGTGACATGCATACCAGGGAGCAAATTTCTGTGCGACTCGATGAAATCGTACATCGTCTACAAGGAGACTCACAGTGAAACCCGACGCACTCAACGGATGGGAGAGAACACATCTGTCGACGGAAATAAGCGAACAGGACGCGGGAAACGAAGTCATGGTAATGGGTTGGGCGCTGAGACGCCGAGATCACGGCGGAGTTATTTTCGTGGACCTCAGGGATCGTCGGGGACTGGTGCAGCTCGTTTTCAATCCCGAATATTCGCCGGAATCCCACGCTGCAGCCCACAACGTGAGATCAGAGTGGGTGCTCGCCGCTCGCGGAGAGGTGCGGCTGAGGCCGGACGACTCGATAAATCCTGACCTTCCCACGGGCCGGGTGGAGATTTTTGTGGCTGAAGTCAAGATCCTGAACCGGTCGGATCCGCCTCCTTTTCCTTTGGACGAGGATTCGCCGCCCACTGACGCGGTCCGCTACAGGTACAGATACCTGGACATGCGCCGAGAAGACGGGATTCGCAGGAATTTGTTGATCAGGCACACATTCATGTCGCTCGTCAGAGAGTTTCTCAACAATGAAGATTTTACGGATATTGAAACTCCGTTCCTTACCGTGAGCACGCCTGAGGGGGCGAGAGATTACCTGGTGCCCAGTCGTGTTTCTCCGGGCAGCTTCTATGCGCTTCCGCAGTCGCCTCAGATTTTCAAGCAGCTTCTCATGGTGGGAGGATTCGAACGATACTATCAGATCGTGCGGTGCTTCAGAGACGAGGACCTGAGAGCGGACAGGCAGCCGGAATTCACTCAGTTGGATATTGAAACTTCTTTCCTCGAGGAGGAACGCCTCTTCGACATCATGGAACGTCTGATGGGAAGGGTTTTCAAAGAAATACTCGGCATGGATCTCACGTTGCCGTTTCCTGCGTTAACGTATGATGAGGCCATCGCAAGATTCGGCCTGGATAAGCCGGACATCCGTTTTGGAATGGAACTTGTCGATATCTCGGACATAGTGGGTCAAACGGGATTTGGCGTTTTCCGGTCCGCTCTAACGGGCGGCGGTATTGTGAAGGCACTCAAGGTGGAAAGAGGTGAGCGGCTCTCCAGGAAGGAACTGGACGATTTGCGTGACTTTGCCCAGATATACGGCGGCAAGGGCGTCGCATATACCAGGATCAAAGACGGGGGAGAGTGGCAGTCGCCCATCGCCAAGTTCCTCACGGCCGATATTGCCGCGATAAACGAAAGGATGCATGCGGTTCCCGGAGATGTGCTCCTGTTTGCGGCAGACACGCCCCAGGTCGTCAATGACGTGCTGGGAAACCTGCGGAACAGCCTTGCTGCCAAGCTTGGAGAAATTCCCGCGGGCGAGTTCAAATTCGTGTGGATCACCGATTTCCCCATGTTCGAATATGACGATGAGGAGAGCCGATACAAGGCCATGCATCATCCGTTCACCTCCCCCAAAGAGGAGGACCTGGATGCGCTGGAGACCGATCCCGGAAAAGTCAGGGCTCGAGCATACGATCTCGTACTGAATGGTTCGGAGATCGGCGGTGGAAGCATGCGAATCCATAGGAGCGATATTCAGCAGCGGGTATTCTCAGTCCTCCGCATCGGGCCTGAACAGGCGCACGAAAAGTTCGGTTTCCTCCTGGAGGCGCTCAGATACGGGGCTCCTCCGCACGGAGGCATAGCCTTCGGAATCGACAGGCTCATGGCAATTATCACCGGGTCTGAATCCATTCGGGACGTCATAGCCTTCCCCAAGACGCAGAAAGGCACATGTCTGCTTACAGGCGCTCCCGCTCCGGTGACTCAGGCACAGCTCAGGGAATTGGGGCTGAGAGTATTGGTGAAAAAGTAACGCAAAGGAGAGGGGCAATGGCCAGTTGGGACCCGAAAAAGGGCGTTTTGTATCACGAGTTCAATAAGTTTAATAAAGAAAGGTCCCTGAGGGAGGTGAACAAGCCGAATCTCTTGCGGAACATTTTTCCGTACACAGAGGTTCCGAAGGTGGATTTCGATTTTGCCATTCTACCCATCAACCCGGCGCGTCACTTCCTGATCACGGACACCACTTTTCGGGACGGGCAACAGGCGCGGCCTCCTTTCACGGTCGAACAGATAGCAACCTTGTTCGATTTTCTCCATAAGCTTGCCGGGCCGCGGGGCATTATTCGGCAATCCGAATTCTTTGTGTACACGAAAAAAGACCGGGAAGCAGTGGAACGCTGCCGGGCCAAAGGCTACCAGTACCCATTGATAACAGGCTGGATCCGGGCACAAAAAAAGGATCTGGCGAATGTCCGGGCCATGCAGCTGGCCGAAACGGGTATTCTCACATCCGTATCCGATTACCACATCTTTCTCAAAATGGGACTCGATCGTAGAAAAGCCATGGAAAAGTATCTGGACATGGTACGGGCCACCCTGGAAAAAGGCATTATTCCGAGATGTCATTTCGAGGATATCACCCGAGCGGATATCTACGGTTTCTGTGTTCCGCTTGCCCAAAAATTGATGGAAATCCGTGAAGAATCAGGGATGGACGTCAAGATCAGACTGTGTGACACCATGGGGTTCGGCGTCACCTATCCCGGAGCGGCGCTCCCGAGAAGCGTACCAAAGCTCGTCCGTGCAATGATAGATGATGCCAACGTGCCCGAAGACCTGCTGGAATGGCACGGGCACAACGATTTCCACAAGGGGCTCACTAACGCGGTGAATTCATGGCTCTACGGGTGCTCGGCAGTGAACGGGACCCTCCTGGGAATCGGCGAAAGGACGGGAAACACCCCCATCGAAGCGCTCCTCATCGAATATATCTCCCTGAGAGGGCACACGGACGGCATGAACACTCTGGCCATCACGGAAATGGCCGAATATTTCGAACTGGAGCTCGGCCACCATATCCCCGAGAATTATCCCATCGTGGGAAAAGCATTCAACTCCACCAGCGCAGGAGTGCACGCAGACGGGGTCCTGAAAAACGAAGAGATCTACAATGTCTTCGATACCACCAAAATCCTCGGGCGTCCTCCCGTGGTGAATATCACCGACAAATCGGGTCTTGCTGGCATTGCTCACTGGATAAGCACGAAAATGGAGGTACCCAACGAGGATGCAGTTGACAAGAACCATCCGGCAATCTCCAAGATCTACGACATCATCATGGAACAGTACGAGAAAGGTCGCGTCACAGCCATATCCGATAAGGAAATGCTGGCCCTCGTAAAGCGGCACATGCCGGAACTCTTCATTTCCGACTGGGATCGCATGAAACTCATCGCGCGGGAGATGGCGTTCAAGATCGTGCAACAGTTCACCCAGACTCCGGACTTGAAGTCGGGCAAACCCAAGGTCATGGAAAAGGTGATGCAGGAGTTCCTGAAAAAATATCCCTTTATCCAGTATTGCTATGTTGCGGATATGGAAGGGAAAAAGGTTACGGAAAATATAACCGACATCACGGAACGTGCCAAGTACGTAGAATTTAAACCCAATGAAGATTTCTCTGACCGGCCGTGGTTTATCAAGCCCGTAAAGGACGGAAAGATCCACGTAGTGGGACCCTTTCAGTCCCGGATCACCGGAGCACTCTGTATCACGGTGTCGGCTCCCCTCAGAGACAAGAAGGACAAGATGCTCGGTGTTTTCGGAGCGGATATCCGTTTGGAAGAACTGCTGAAAGTGGAAAAAGAGCTCATGGAAGAGCACGGCGTGGAATTCACGGAAACCGACATTCGGGAACTGACCAAGAAATACCGCGACCAATAGAGAGCTTCGTGCGTGTGGCAGATTACACGAGGGACAATGGCCCCTCCGGCCGGTGTCCTTGCCAGCGAAGCAACTTCATGGACTGGGAGCGTACCACACCGAAATCGCTTCGTCGCCTGGCTCCTCTCATACGCAGTCGCCACAAGATTTATGAGACGTCAGGGCTGGGGGCTCTCCTGAGCAAAGTGATGAGACGGCTCTGCGTAGTCCGCAGCGAAGGAGAGCCCCCAGCCTGCGCCCGGAATCGAGCTACCTGCGAAAAAGCGAATCCGTATCAATGACGGCATATCGCCCGCGCGTCCACGGCCTCGACCGCGAGCGGCGCAGCGCGAGTGGGCCATGGCTCGAACGCGAATTGCTCAATTTAAAGTTTAATAAACTTAAATAACGTATTGCTATACAAGTAATTTAATAGTATTCTATGTGGAATGAGAACTCCGCGCAATGCATCGCGCTCGAGGAATGATGCCGTGAATTTTGACGAAGCAGTGGCCGTTTTCATTCGACACCTCGTATCCGAAAAGGTGAGATCCCCGGAAACCGTCCGTGCGTACACGTCTGATCTCCGCAATTTCCGAACGTACCTGGAGCAGTCTGCCGCGGAAAAAGAACTGAAGAAGGTCGATCGCATCGATCAGTTCCATGTTCGAGGTTTTCTGGCAGGCAGATTCGGTAAGATCAAGAAAGTCTCCGCAGGGAGGAAGCTCGCGGCTGTCAGGACTTTTTTCAGATTTCTCTTGAGAGAGCGCATAATCGAAACAAATCCTGCTGCGGCGATCAAAGCGCCGAAGCCGGAAAAGACCTTACCCAAAGCCCTGAGTGTCGACGAAATGGACAGGTTTTTTTCCCGAAATCCGGACATGACCAAACGGGACACGGCTATTTTTGAGCTGCTCTACTCGTCGGGGCTCAGAGTCGGGGAACTGGTGTCGCTCAGCGTGCAAGACGTGGATCTGCGAAACGGATGGGTGAGGGTGATCGGAAAAGGAAACAAGGAACGATACGTTCCGGTCGGCTCACGAGCGCTTGACGCCCTGAAACAGTATCTTACCGTTCGCGCATTCATTGCAACCCGCACCGGAGCGCTGCACGACAAGGGCAAGCTGTTCCTGAATTTAAGGGGGGCGCCGTTGTCTTCCCGGAGCATACGACGTATACTCAAATCGTGCCTCGACACGGCGGGATTAGCGAGGGATGCGTCTCCTCATGCATTTCGGCATTCTTTCGCCACCCACATGCTATACGGCGGAGCAGATTTGCGATCGATTCAGGAGCTTCTGGGACATTCGAGCCTCTCCACGACACAGCGATACACGAAAGCGGATCTGGGGCGTCTCATGGAAGTGTACGATCGCTCACACCCCAGGAGCGGAGTGGCAGGCAAGCGAGAGAAGAACACGTCCCGTTCCCGGGCTAGTGATCGAGAAATGGAGTAGAATGGGCAACAACATCATCCGATCTACCACTATCTTGTGCGTGCGTCGCGGCAAACACGTGGTAATGGCCGGTGACGGGCAGGTTTCCCTTGGCGATACCGTGGTCAAACACTCGGCCCGAAAAGTGCGCCGAATCGGCAAGGACACTCGCATACTGGCCGGATTCGCGGGTTCGACAGCGGATGCCCTCACTCTGCTGGAGAAATTTGAACAGAAGTTGGAAAAGTATTCGAATAACCTCACGCGGTCCGCTGTAGAATTGGCCAAAGAGTGGCGCACGGACAGAATGCTCAGGCGCCTGGAGGCTCTCCTGGTCGTGGCCGATATGGAGAAGACGTTTCTCCTGTCCGGAACAGGCGACGTGGTTGAGCCCGATGACGGCATCATCGCCATAGGCTCGGGCGGAAACTACGCTCTTGCAGCTGCCAGAGCCCTTTTCAGACATACAGAGATGGAACCTGCAGAGATCGCCACGGTGGCAATGGGCATAGCCGCGGATATCTGTGTGTTTACCAACGAAAATATTGTAATGGAAGAGCTGTGAAATCTGTGCGGCAATTCTCGCCGAAAGCATACATTGACACGAGGACACATGGAAGCTTTTACCCCTCGAAAGATAGTTGAGGAACTCGACAAATACATCATCGGGCAGGGCACGGCCAAACGCATGGTTGCGATTGCCCTTCGAAACCGATGGCGCAGAACACAGGTCCCTGAAGAATTAAGGGATGAAATAGCGCCCAAGAACATCATCATGATGGGCCCCACGGGAGTGGGTAAGACTGAGATAGCCCGCAGGCTGGCGAAACTCGCGCAGTCGCCTTTCTTGAAGGTGGAGGCCAGCAAATTCACGGAAGTGGGCTACGTGGGGCGGGATGTTGAATCCATGATCAGGGATCTCCTGGAGATCGGGATCACCATGGTCAGGGAAGAAGAATACGAGACGCTCAGGCCAAAAGCGGAAGAACAGGCTGAAGAACGCCTTCTCGACATACTCCTGCCCATGCGCTCCCCCCGCAAGATGCGGCGCAATCAAGTCTATCAACCGCAGCAGCAGGAAACCGGTGCCGATGAATTGGAAGTGGCTCAGCGCACCAGGGAAAAATTCAGAAAAATGTTGCGCAACGGCAGGCTCAACGATCGTGAGGTGGAAATAGAGACTCAGGTGAGCGCCATTCCCGTCGTCGAGGTATTCTCTCCCGCAGGCATGGAAGAAATGGATATCAATATCAAGGACATGTTTTCCAACATCTTTCCGGGAAAGACCAAACGCCGCAAAGTCAAAGTGCCTGAAGCATATCAAATGCTCATTCAGGAGGAACTCGGCAAGCTCATCGATACCGACAAAGTAACGAAGATGGCCAAAGAGAGGGTGGAGCAGACCGGTATCGTGTTCATAGACGAGATCGACAAAATCGCCGGTGCAAGTTCCGCTCAATTCGGCCCGGACGTGTCCAGGGAAGGGGTTCAACGGGACCTGCTGCCGATAATCGAGGGGAGCACGGTAAACACGAAACACGGAGTTGTCAGGACGGATCATATCCTCTTCATCGCTGCCGGCGCATTCCACGTGTCAAAGCCGTCGGATCTCATCCCAGAGATTCAGGGCAGATTTCCGCTGCGCGCCGAATTATCCGCATTGACCCGGGACGACTTTGTCCGCATTCTGACCGAACCCAAGAATGCGCTGGTGATCCAGTACCAAGAGCTTCTGAAAACTGAAGAGGTAAACTTGGAATATCAGGAGGAAGCCATCCTGGAGATAGCCACCCTGGCCGAAGAAGTGAACGAGCGAGCCGAAAACATAGGCGCCAGGCGTCTACACACGATCATGGAAAAGCTTCTGGAAGAGATTTCCTTCGAGGCTCCGGACATGCACGGCGTAACCGTGACGGTCACCCCCCGGATGGTGCGAGAAAAACTTCAGGATATCGTGAAGAGCGACGACTTGAGCCGGTATATCCTGTAGTTCGGATGAGTTTTTGAACGAGTAAAATCGGGGAACCTTCGTTGTGTGAAGAATGTACCCCCTGGACGGCGTCCAAGAAACTCTAACACTTGCCTGAATCTTCATGTCTTGCTGAGAAATGGAGAATTCCGGCGAAGGCTAGTGTGCTGTCCCACAAGTAACTTACGTAACCGGCCATGTGGGGCTCTCCCGAAGTTTTCATCGAGCAAGGGAAGCCGGTGTTGTCATTGCGAGCGAAGCGAAGCAATCTCGACACTTAAAGGCCGAGATTGCTCCGCTGGCTCGCAATGACAGCCTTTTCCCGGTCGTGCCTGAATGGATGCCACGACTTACCGCGTGAGCACCCGAGATAATAAGCACAGCCTTCGCCTGGCAGGCAAAACGATTCCAGTATCAAGAACGCGCAGTCATCCGGATGACGCGTATCGCGTCCGAACAGTCTTTACTTCTTGCCGGCGGCTCGCTTTGACGCTTTGAGCGGATTGAGCTTTTGGGTTTGTTCTGCGGTCTTTCGTTCCAGGTGTGTTGCGAAATTGCAGGATCCGCGGGCCCATTTGGTGGCAGGGTTGGGCGCAACTGCGCAGAAGGTTCCTTCTTCCGAAGCGACTGTCCGGGAACAGCCTTCACAGCTCTCGACGACCGAGTGGCAACGGCCGCCGTTGAAATTGCAGCCTTTTCTGGTCATGAATGCGCACTCTATGCCCTTTTTCAAGGTTATGCACTGCATTGTTTTTCCTCCGAGGAATTATCTGGACAGGGGAGTAAGATCCGTCCGTTAGTTGTCCTAAACAACTAATTATGACATTCCGGTCTGGAATTTCAAGCAAAAAATCTCACAGATTATTTTTTTCCTTAGTGCAGGTTTTCTTACATCAGGTCCCACATTTTTGTCGGCGCAGATTGCTTCGCTTCGCTCGCAATGACACGGGAACGATAATTCCCCCGCGAGACTGAATGATTTCCCTAATCACTCATCCGGTCTCGCTGGGGTGACGACGAATACGCCAGGGCCAGGAGAATGGAATTGAACTTCGTCTGGGCCGTGTCCCCCCGGGACGTGAGAACAATGGGGACGGTGCCCGGCCCGGCAGTAATGATGCCTCCGTTGTCCACCATCAATCCAAGGCTTCCCATGGTCTTGGACAGCATCTTGTAGAGAACGTTGGCCGTATTGATGTCCGTGGCCACGAAGCAATTGGCGTCTCCCTTGATGCCGCCTTCGTAGTGTTTCTCTTCCGCGACATCCGGCACGGTGGCAATATCGAAAGACAGAGGTCCTTCGACGATCAACGGACCGTAGAGACTTTCCAGGGATTTCGCACGCTGTTCGGTTTCTGCAGCGAGGAGCGTCGAAGGAATTGCAGAGGTTTCTTTTTCCACTGCGGTGATAATGGCCACTTTCAACGGATGATTGGAGTGGATCACGGTTCTCACGACATCAATCTGATTCTCCGTTACCCGAAGGAGGGCGTCGGAAGTCCGAAAGCCCGGGTTCACCGCGGCATCGGACAGGGCGAAGAATCGTCCGTCCGGCAACACGAACAATGCCGTATGAGAAGCCAATTTTCTCGTTCGCTTCGCTTCCGGTTCCTCATCGGTCTTGTAGATCGACAGGGCTTCTTTCAGCAGGGTGGCTGTATCCACACTTCCTTTCATCACTATGTACTGGGAATTTTCTTTGAGGAAGCTCCGGAACGTTTCGGCCATCGACGTCTTCTTGCTGTCGTAATCGGTCGCAAGAGGATTGATCGGCACGATCTCAACCTTCGGATCGGTTCCGGGGGAGAGGGGGACCTTTGCATGGTCCACTGCCGCCATGATGTCCTCCGGATTGCCGATAAGGGCCAGTCTGTCCACCAGACCGTAATCCTTTGCATTGGACACTGCCACAAGAGCATCCTCGTTATCCGCTCCCACGAGCACCAGGTTCGCCGGAGAAAGTCTGCCGCCTGCAATGCTTCCCGTGACTTCATCGAGAAGAGATGAAAAGGAAAAGGCTCCGTCCCCAAGTCCTGCAGCGCCCAACACCTGAAGCGCTTGTTTCATGCTTGTGGCCTCGACCGTGTAATGGAGCCGTTTATCGCCCGGAGCGGGATTCATGTACATCTCGAAGAGCTGGCTCGCAATGAGATACTCATGTTCCAAGGAATCCAGGCACATCATGGGAGTAAACGGGTTATCGATCCTGTTGCGAATTTTGTCGAACAGCTCCTGAAAAATAGGATCGAGAGCCATCATGCTCGTGATGACCACGTAGTGCGGTCTTTCGGACGGTTCTCCTGCAGAAGCCGTCTCCAGCACCTGGGCAACCTGCCTGGCGTAGCAGTCCACCACGTGCATCAGACTGTTTGACAGTGCCGGAGAAATCTTTCCCGAATTCACTATCATCAGCAGTTCGCACACCTCCTTGACTCCTGTACCGATTTCCTTGGAAGCCAGTCGGAAATGTTGAGGTATGAGGAATTTTTCCTGCTTCAGATGATCCACTATTTTGCCGAAGTCGAAATTAATAAGCATGCTGTTCGCATCCTGAGCCGCGAGTTCCCTGACGATACGAGGCCCGATCTTTTTTGCAGCGGAGGCAAACAGTTCGTCGAGCGTCATTACGAGCAGGTTGAGTGTCTCGGGATTGATTCCCTCGATTTCGGACAGCAGCGCAGCTATGGACTTCAGCGGCGTCACTTTAACGAATCCCTTGAGGCTCTGCTTCAGTTCACGGGATTCTTCCCTGAACAGGGAAACCAGTTTGTGAGAGTCGAGTGTCGAAAAAGACAACGGACTGCAAAGGGATGCATGTATCCGGAGCTTGTGGCCTTGGGGCTTGAGGAGGTTCCGCAGTTCCCAGGCAATGAGAGCCCCTCGGTTCAGAGAGCTGTTGTGTAGCCTTTTCCACGATTCGTCCCTCACCTTTTCAGTCAGGACGTATATCCCGTCAGGAATAGTGCCCAGATCGCCCCCTCCGCACACGACATCGGTGACGTCGGAGAGTCGTATGCCGTTTCTCAGGAGGATATTGGTGATCTGAAGCGCCAGCGCTTCGGGTGAAGTTCCGAACGTCCTGAATTCTATCTCGCTGCGAAAAAGCACCTTGAGGCCCCGGGTGGCCAGGACGTAGGTCGCGTATCGTTTCGCCAGGATAGCGATGGTGATCTTGTCTTCCAGTCTACTGAACGCTTGCGCCAAACGACTGTGATCCAATTCGATGGCTTTTCTCCGGGAAATATTTGTCAAAATGGCCCGGATAATGGGGCTTTCCCTATCAGGGCTGCCGCATCGGTAGAGAGCCAGCAAGTAGATGGAGAGCAGCTCGCCGTACACCGGAACGAGTTCATGCTCGGTCTTGAATCCTTTGGCCGCTGCGAGCAGCTTCTCGAGAAGGCCGCGAATCGCATCGAAATCCTCTGGCGATTGGGTCCGGTGATCCAGGTTCAGAATTTCCATCACCACGGAGGTGTGGAGGAATTCCGCTACCTGCTTCAACTCGTTACTCGCTTCCCTCGCGGTCCTGAGAGCGAATTCCACCTTCGACTGTTCCAGGCTTTCCTGTCGGGGGGGTCTTCCGAAGAAATCCGACCTGAAATAACCGGACTGAATCAGATTTTTTTCGATTTGGTGTATTTTTTCGGCTATGGAGTTCTTTCCATTCATGGTATTCGACACGACCTCAGCGGATATTGACTTGCTGCTTCGATTCGGGTGCTCACCGAAAACTTCGCTTCATTGTGGCGATACGCGATATGGGATAGAACTGTACAGGTATTCTCCCGGCCGCGCAAGCCGGGGAACCATTCGAGGACCTGCGCAATCGATGTCATACCATTGCGTTTTTATAGGGATTCTCACAAGTAGTGTCGGTTTTGATTACGCGAAAAGATTCGATGACCGTCATTGCGAGGGCGAAGCCAGAAGCAATCTCCACTTAACCAAAACAGAGATTGCTTCGTCGTTCCACTCCTCGCAATGACATGATTAGATCGCTCGAACGTGGGCGAGAGTCATGAACGAATCCGACAGAACTTTCGAGAACTGATCTAGATGCATGAAATAAGCGCATCCTCGCTCATACGGATCGGAGCAGGAGAAAAAGAGTGTTGCGGGGCGATGACAGGTGCTCCGGCTCACTTCAGCATGCCACGGGGGTACGGGTGAAGATTCTTGTAATCAACAGCGGCAGTTCGTCACTGAAGTACACGCTTTTTGAAATGGATCACGAATCGGTGATCTTTTCCGGGCTGATCGACAGAATAGGGCTGGATGAAGGGATCCATTCGTTTCAACGGGAAGGTGCAGTTGCGGAGACGGTGCAGCATGTTAGCATAGCGAATCATGGCGAGGCTCTGGACGAGTTGTTCGGAACTCTCCTGAGCGGTCCTCTCGTGTCTTTGGATGAACTTCCCGCGGTGGCCCATCGGGTGGGCCACGGGGGAAAATACCGAGAACCGGTTGTGATCACTCAGGATGTTCTTGACGAGGTCAGGCGCATGACGCCCATGATCCCTCTCCATCATCCTGCCATGATCCAGGAAATTCGGGAATGCGGCCTTCGTATGCCTCATGCGGTTCACGTAGCGGTGTTCGACACTTCTTTTCACAGGACCATACCCGACGAGGCAGCCATTTATGGATTGCCTTACAAGTATTTCGCTGAACGAGGATATCGCCGCACCGGATTTCACGGTCACTCCCACGAGTACGTTTCGGCGAAGACTGCGGAATTTCTGGGCAAGCCCACGCACAGCTTGAGAATAATCTCGTGTCATCTGGGGAATGGTGCAAGCATTACTGCAGTGGATCGCGGGCGATCCATCGACAATACGCTGGGAATGACGGCAGTAGAAGGTCTCATCATGGGAACCAGATCCGGCGATGTGGATCCGGGACTCATCCCTGTTATCATGAATGAAGATTCCTTGTCTCCGGATGACCTCATGGACCTGCTTTACAAGAAATCGGGATTACAGGGCATTAGCGGAATAAGCCGTGACATGAGAGAAGTTGAGGCTGCGGCTCGACGGGGAGACGGCCGGGCTCAGCTGGCGGTCAATGCGTTCTGCTATAAGGTGAAACGGTACATCGGAGCAATGCTGATGGTCCTGGGAGGGTGCGATGCCGTGGCGTTTGCAGGAGGAATAGGTCTCAACAGCGGAATAGTTCGGTGGAAATCACTTCAAGGAACCGAATCCCTCGGATTCAAGATCGACGAAGCCCGGAATTTCGGATCGGACACGCCTACGGCAAGAGATCCCGTCCTGGACATTTCGCATAGAGACTCACGGGTGCGAATACTTGTGGTGAGGACCTTCGAAGAACTCATGATGGCGAGGGAGTGCCTGGACGTGGTGACCGGTACGCGTGCCGTTTGACAGAGTCTCTTCTGAAACGATTTTCGAGAATATACCGGTTCTCGAAAACTGTGTCGGATTTTCTCAGAATTCTGGCCCGCATGCCTGTGGGCCAATCGTGTCATTGCGAGGAGCGGAGCGACGAAGCAATCTCGGTTTTGGTTAAGTGGAGATTGCTTCGGGTTTTGCCCTCGCAATGACAATCTTCCAATCTTTTCGCGTAATCAAAACCGACATTACTTTTGAGAATCCCTATGACCGCGGATTCGGTAGTCTCGCCATACCGGCGAAGGCCGCCCGCGGCTGCGAAGGACGTTACAGAGACTGTGCGCGATCAGGAAACACGTTTCCCGGCAATCGGTCTATTCGGTGTTTTTTGGCTTTTCCGGTTCCGGAGCCGTTTTGGTATCGGCAGATTCCTTGCCGTTCTCCTGGGCCTTTGCTGGTGCCCTGTCCTGGGCGCTCACACGCTTGTCGAACAATTCTATGGATTTCAGTCCCGTTTTCTTATCGGTAAATTCCAGGAAAAACGTATTTCCCTTCTCCGGCTGGTACAGCAACACATCGCTTTCTCTGACTTTGAACCTCATCGGCTCTTCCCAAGAGAATTTATACAGATCGAAAAACGTCTTCTTCAAATTTTGGAATTCTTGTCTGGGAACTTCCTTGAGGTTGTATCGGATGAGATAGAGGCGATCCTTTTCGGTAAAGCTGAATTCTATATCCTGATAAAAAGTATTGGCGAGCGGCTGCCAGGTTATTTTGGGCCTTCTTTTCTCTTGAGGGGATTCCGACGCTATGGTTCCTGCGCCGCTTATCATATCCATGAGTGACGCCCTGTCGGCTCCGATGGAGAGAGTCTTGATTTCCCGGGGAACAGGGTCTTCAGCGGCGAGAGCGGTGTGAAGCGCCATCAGCGGGAGCACTGCCGCCATCATGAGTAAGAAGGTGGTGGTGCTCGGCTTCGCACCTTTCTTTCGGAACATCGAAGTCATCCTTTCATGAGAAAGCGCACTGCGCCTGTGGACGAATACGCGGGAACGGGTGAATTCCATCAGCGGTGTCTGAGTCTAAAATCGGTCTTTTCCGGATGTCTAGCTTTGACCAACTCCTCCAACGCGTCAACAAAGAACTCTCCCTTGAACGCCTGTGGGAGGTTCTTCCCCTGAAAGAAAATCTGGGGAGTCGCTGCAAGCTTGAGCTTCGCGCCCAATTCCGTATCTTCCTTTACTTTCATTGCTGCCGGAGAATCGGGTGACATGAGCCTGTCGAATTTTGTCGTATTCAGCCCTATTTTGGCTGCGAACTCAGACCACGGGGCTGTTTTCAATTGTTTTTGGTTTGCGAAAAGCAAATCGCCGTAAGCCCAGAAAGCATCCGCGCCTTTGAGCAGGAAAGCAGCGTACGCAGCTCGAGCGGCAGCGCACGCGACAGGATGCAGATTGCCGACAAGCGAGGCGTTGCAATCCGTCGAAAGGGGAAAATTCTTGTACACGAGACAGAGAGCATCCGGATTGAGCGCCACGATCGCCCGTAATTCGTGCTCTACCTTCGGACAGACAGGGCACTGAAAATCGCTGAAAAAAAATATCGGATAAGGAGCCGCGGGATTCCCGAAAACCGGGTCGCCTGAAGACATGGCAACCTCATACGTGGGAGAGCCCTTCAGGAGTGCCGTTATAACGACCGGATCGTTCGCCAGGTCCTCGTACTTGGTCTTCGCATTCTCGAAGCTCAAAGCCTTTTCGGCACTCATCGACACAAAGAAGACGAAGCAGGATAAAAGAATGCCTCCAGCTACGAAATAGATCCTCTCCGCCTTCGATGCGATTTCCGGCAGAAGAAATTCGTTTTTCTTTTTCACCGAAACTATAATGACCAGGATCAAGGACAACAAGTTAACGACATGCACCACAATGCACCATGTGCAAATGTAATCCACCTCAAAAGCCATGATGTAAACGTAATACCAACTGAATCCGATCGCCGCGAAAAAGTACAGAACGAGCCCCACCCAGGAAACCTTTCTGATACGCTCGTTCACAAGTGCGTTGACGACCATCCACAGCACGAATGTGAAGCCCACCAGACCCAGAACCGATGAAGGAAAATAGCCGAACAGTACTGCGTAATCGGTAATAAGGATTCCGTCGCAATTCACCGTTCCGTCTGCTCTGCAGAGTGCGGAGTCCCCCACCTGCGCGGTTTGACTCGCCAGGACCACATGTCTGTACGTAAGGAATCCTGTAGCGAATGTTCCAACGAGAGCTAGTATCAGGAGCAAAACGAAAGGCCGCGGACCGACGAAATAAGGCACTCCTTCAGGTATCGTTCCCGGGTAAACGGGACGAGACTTCCTTCGCAGCCATGTGAATCGGGCAACAGGCCGAGTTTCCTGGCCGTGTTTGTCGGGCATGAGTCAGATTTCCTGAGAGAAACTTGTCGCTCAATCTAATAAAAAAATGTAACCGGGTCAAGTGAGGGAAATGCGAGGCTTCGGGGGCGGGGCCGTATGGTGGGAACCGGAGAATTCCGCATGTGTCCAAACCATAAAAAATCCGGTGGAAAGCGAGTCGGGTCAGTCAATGAAAGATAAAAAAGAATCCCCGAAATCGTACGTGTGGGTGAAAGATGCGTCGGGCGCGGAATTCTTATGTCCTGTGAGCATGCTAAAAGACCCCCGAAACGCTGCTGACGAGGAATTGAAAAACTGCGTTGACGTGGCAGCCCTGAAGCCGTACGTAGACGATATTTGAGCATCGGGACAGTCTGTAGGAAGCTACTTCGGTTCTATCTTCTCCTTTTGTGCGCTGTTTTCGGGCCCGGTAGGGGGTTGCACCGGGGGCGGGGAGGGTTGCGCCGTGGGTAGCGTGGGAGGAGGTGTTTCGGCGTTTTCTTCTCCATCCATTGCTTTCTTGAACGTCCTGATTCCTTTGCCGAGACCGCTCATGATTTCCGGAATTCTCTTGGCACCGAAAATCATGACGACAATGAGAAGTATGAGAATTAATTCCGAGGGACCCGGTATCATATATATCCTCCTGATCTGTTGCCTGATTTCAAACGCTTCACGGTCTTATCTTTGCTCCATTTTTCCTACGGTGTCAACGACTTGGCTGCAGCTACGCTCTCGCGATGATTTCGACGCCTCTCCAGAAGCAGCAGGACTGCGGGAAGAGTAGTCAAGGTCAGAGGAACCGCGGCAACCATTCCTATTACCATGGCCACACCCAAGAACTCTAGAGAGTAATGTTGAGACGTGATCATGGATACAAAACCCATGATGATGGTCAGAGAGGTTACCATTGCCCGGGGAGTCACCCGTGTGGTGGCTCTGGATATGGAACCTCCCTCTTCAAACAAGCTTCCCATGACGATATGGATGCCGTTGTGTATGCCGAAGCCGAATATGAGCGGCGCAACGCAGACGATGGAGAAGGGCAGCCCCATGCCCGCAAGTCCGAGAATTCCCAGCGTAATGCAAAATGCTCCCACCATGGGTATCAAGCACAGAGCGACACCTCGAGGATGTGGAAACACGGCAAAGAAGATCACCGCCACTGAGAAGAACGCGTACGATCCCAGGGTAACAAGTTCGGATACGAGATTGCTGAGGATCGCCTCCATGGCCTGTCTGGTGCCTGAAATGCTTACTTTCACCGGAAGCGCTTGCACTGCCGCAACAAGTTTTGCGTCAGCTCTCTTCAACTCTTCGGGATCGGTCAATTTTTCGGAATACCGAATATGAGTCAAGAATCGGTGTTTCCCCCGCAATTCGGTCACGTACCAGGATCGCTCAAGGTCCGCGAATTTGCTGTGGATCTCTCCTGAAGCGAGATGCTGCAGAGAGCCGAAAATGTCGCGGGTCGAATTGAAAGCCATGCGCATAGTCTGAGTCGCTGAGCCGGACAATTTGGATTTTTGCAGATCCTTGCTGAAAATCTCCTCAAGGTGAGGCCACGATGAGAGGATCTCCGATATTGTCCTGACATTCTCCTTTTTCACTACGTCGGGCGCTGTAAGATAGGATATGGAGTCGAACGACGCGATTTCTCGATCTTTGTCTATGAGCTGTTCCAGAATGGAGTCCAACCGGCGCTGAACCACGAGTCCTTCTTGAAGATCCGGCACATCGAATGACAGGTACGTCGGCCGAGAAAAATTCGTGCGGAATTTTTGGGAAATCCTTTCCGACAGGGCCATGGATGTCATGTTTCTGGCCAGAAACACTTTGAACAGGTCTTTCTCGTACGAGATATGGAAGGCAAAATACATACTCGCCAGGATCACGCATGCGGAAACTATGACGATCGCGGCCGGCCGCGTCTGAAAGAAGGTGCTGATAAACCTGAATGAAACGCGAATCCGGGGAAAATAGTCCTTCTTGCGCGTTGAAGCGATTTTGGCCAGCGCTGGAACGAGAAACAAAGTCGATATTAGAGTGAAACCGAGGCCTGAAGCCCCCAAGTACCCGAATTGAATCAAAGCCGGCTGGTTTGAAAGACAGAGGCACGAGAATGCCAAC
>Ga0187785_10000065_pt1 | contig 37354 bp, 34 predicted proteins | sample 0815_BV2_4_20_MG_FD_132466 | JGI IMG/M metagenome (GOLD analysis project Ga0187785, IMG submission 132466) | Tropical peat soil microbial communities from peatlands in Department of Meta, Colombia - 0815_BV2_4_20_MG | ecosystem: Environmental > Terrestrial > Soil > Wetlands > Peat | place...
CGAACCCCCCCGAAAACAAACAGGCATCATTTCCCATTTCTTCCGGTGAAGGGATCATAATCCGGGTTGAAATCAGAGAGCATTGCCTGCCTGGATTCTTCCATGAGTTCGGGGACGTTCTTCTCGGTGAGGCCTTCAGTGGGGATAGGATTTCCGATGGTAATGGAGATGTGACCGGCTCGAAGAGCCAGGGTTTTTTTCGGCAGTACTTTGAATGCGCCGTTGCATGTTACCGGCAGTATGGGGATGCCGGTCTGCACCGCCATCATGAAAGGACCTTTCTTGAAATTCTGAATCATGCCATCCGAAGTTCGCGTGCCTTCCGGATAAATCAGAACCGACCAGCCCCCGTGCAGTTTCGATGTGCCTTCCTGCAACGTCTTCACAGACTCCTCGCGATTGGACCGATCCAGTGATATGGCTCCAGTAGAACCAACGGCCCATCCGAACAGCGGTATCTTGAGCAATTCCTTCTTCACTACCCATCGAAACCGCATGGGAAGCGTCGATACCAGGGCCAAAATATCGGCGTTACTCTGGTGATTGGGGGTGATGATGTAAGAAGTTCCGGGAATAACCTTTTCCGTGCCATGTATGGAAAAAGTGAGTCCCATGAATTTTGCCACTGCCCGTCCCCAGACGCGCATAAGGACATACGCCGGACCTCCTTTAGTAAAAAGACTCAGTACAATCAGGGGCGGAGCGATCATGCCCGTCATGAGGACTAATCCGAGGGCTGTCAACAATACTCTGGGCAGGCAATTCAGGGGAAGACGCAATGGAGTCTCCTTGGCAGTTGCACCTGTCTGTTGGCGAAATTGTTCGTGAGGTGCTCGGAGAACATTCCGCCACGGTAAACAGGGGAATCGATTCGATTGACAATTATATAACGGAAATGAGAATTTCAGACAACAGATTGCCGGGTGCCGTACAGTTGTGCGGGCACGGGACCAATTCTTCAGTTGCGACCGGGATCGGTATCCGGCTTTGACGGACTTAGAGCAATCCAGGGAAACGATCCGCATTCAAACATGACCCAAGATCTATCGAAACTCAAAATAGAAGCGGATCTCCGTGCATCTTCCACCACGGCGAAACGGAAAAAGCGTCTGATTTTCCTTATAGCGCTGCTCTTCGGGGCAGTAGTGCTGCTGGCGTACCTCGCGCAATCCGGGTTCTTGACTTCACCCGCAGACGTTCAGACCACGAAGGTGTCCCGGATGTTTGCGTCCCGGGCCCTGACGAACCTTAACGCAAGCGGTTACGTGGTTGCTCAACGAAAGGCCGCTGTGTCATCCAAGGCCACGGGACGACTCGATCAACTCTATGTCGAAGAAGGCAAGTTCGTACGAGAAGGAGAAATTCTGGCGAAACTGGAAAATCAGGATCTTTCCGCGACGTTGGAAGAAGCCGGAGCAGCCTTGAAAGTGGCAAGAGCCGCTTTGAAAAACGCGGATGCAGAGCTTGAGGATGCTACCCTGAATTTTAACAGGCAGAAGGCTTTGCGCGAATCCGGGGCCGTATCGGTTCAGGCATTCGATACAGCGGAGGCAAGGTTCAAGAAAGCGGTCGCCTCAGAAAGATCGGCGAGGTTCGGAGTGGACCGCGCTCAAGCAAGCGAAACGGTCGCGAAGGTAAATCTGGAATACTCTTTGATCAGGGCTCCCTTCGACGGAGTAATTCTCACGAAGAACGCCGACATAGGCGAAGTGGTCGCCCCCTTCGGGGCTTCGGTAAATTCCAAAGCCGCAGTGGTCACTATGGCCGATCTTTCATCACTCATGGTAGAGGTGGACGTATCAGAATCGAGCATCGAAAAGGTTGCAGTGGGCGGTAAAGCGGAAATTAGATTGGATGCATTCCCCGGTGAGCGTTTCCCCGGAACGGTCCACATGATCGTGCCTACTGCCGACAGATCCAAAGCCACCGTTCTCACCAAGGTGAAATTCGATCATTTGGACAACCGGGTGCTCCCGGAGATGAGCGCAAAGGTGTCATTTCTGGCCCGACCGCTGAAACCAGATGAAGCGGAGCCGTTTCTCGGCGTTCCAGCTGCCTCGGTTCATAAGAAGGGTAAGCAGGACGTCATGTTTAGAATTCTTGACGGCCGGGCTCACGAGGTGCCGGTGAAAACCGGGCGAATCTGGAACGATACCGTGGAGATTCTTTCCGGTCCGGGCGAAGGTGAGGTGATCGCGGTCGATGCGAACAAAAAATTGGTCGATGGTCTGCGGGTGAAAGCCAGAGAATGAGCGTACCCGATTCGGCATTGGATCCGCTGGTAGTGGTGCAGGATCTCAGCAAGTCCTACACGCGCGGAGATCAGCATATCGCTGTTCTCAGAAGTCTTTCCCTCCGAGTGGACCCTGGCGAGTTTCTTGCCTTGATGGGTCCGTCCGGGTCAGGAAAGACCACGCTTCTGAACCTGATTGCGGGGATAGACAGGGCGGATGAAGGACTGCTGGTCATTGGAGGAGTCGACGTATCGATGCTCAGCGAAGCGGAACTTAGCTCCTGGCGTGCCAACAACATAGGGTTCATTTTTCAATTTTATAACTTGATTCCCGTGTTGAACGCGCTCGAAAACGTTCAATTGCCGCTGTTGCTGACCGCTTTATCCAGGAGAGAGCGCAAAGAACATGCCTTGGCAGCACTGGAGGCAGTAGGATTGCTGGACAGGCTGGATCATTATCCGTCCCAGCTTTCCGGGGGCCAGCAGCAAAGGGTTGCGATAGCCAGGGCTCTCGTCACGGATCCGCTGCTGATAGTAGCCGATGAACCCACGGGCGATCTGGACAAGAAGTCGGCCACGGACGTCCTGGACCTGCTGGGCAGACTCAACGAAACTTTCCAAAAAACCGTCATCATGGTAACCCACGATCCTCGCGCAGCCAAGAAATCCAAACGTATCCTGTACCTGGACAAGGGAGTACTTGCGGATTCGTTGAAAAACGAGTTTTGATCGTGGGTCCAGAGCAAGTTCTCTGTTACTATAGGATTCTTAAGAGTTGCGTCGGTTTTGATTACGCGAAAGGATTCGAAGCCTGTCATTGCGAGGGCGAAGCCCGAAGCAATCTCTAACTAACCGACATTGAGATTGCTTCGTCATTCCACTCCTCGCATTGACATGATTGGCCGGTCGAAATGTGGGGAAAAGTCATCAACTAATCCGACAGAATTTTCGAGAACTGCCATATTCTAAAAAAACCGACGGGAATGGTGAGTAAATGCGACAAAAGAAAACCCCGATGTCCGTTGACAGCATTACGGCAGATGCTCGGCGCCATAGAGAAGCTCGGGAAAAAACTTATCGAGAGCGAGCACTTAAGCTGTTTCCTTGGGTGTGCGCACGGTGCGGACGGGAATTTGCCGGAAAAAAATTGCGCGAACTCACGGTCCATCACAAGGATCACAACCACGAAAACAATCCGCCTGACGGAAGCAACTGGGAACTTCTGTGCATATATTGCCATGATCATGAACACGCGAAATATCTAGACGACGATTACGCTGACATCACGCCGGGGGACGATGAAAAGTCGAGTTCCACCTATCGGCCCTTCGCAGGTCTCGGAGACTTACTCAAGAAGAAAGAACAGTAAAGAAATTATGTCTCATGGGTCTCATGGAGGGGCAGCCAAACCGTGAAGGCAGTTCCTTCCGCATCGGATTTGACTGAAATGGAACCCCGGTGCTCTTCTACGATTTTTTTCGAGATGGTGAGCCCGATTCCCGTGCCGTAATTCTTGGTCGTAAAAAAAGGGCTGAAGATCTTTTCAAGATCGTCAGGCGGAATAGCATTGCCGTGGTTGCGAATTTTTATCTCGAAATAACTTTCCGATTGCAATCCCCCTGTTTCTTGAGCTTTACCGCTGGCCGCGAACACGCCGGTGGTCACGTGAATGACATCCCCGGCAGGCGATGCTTCAATAGCATTGGATACTATGTTTCGCACCACTTGTTCGAAACGGTTCGGATCCAGGGGTATTTCATCGACTTCCGTTCCGAGAGAAACATCGAAAAGAAGGTTTTTTTCCTTCATTCGGGCCTCGTAGACGTGCAAAACGCGATCTATGACCTCGTTCGGATTCATATTCTGCAACCGGATATTCTCGTGTCTGGTGAAATCAATGAGGCCCTTCAGAATTCTCTCCAATCTTTGAACTTCCGAGATCATGATATTGCACGATTCTCGCTGCGTCCCATTTTCTGCCGTGCTACACTCGTCGAATTGCCTGGCCATTCTTCGAGCAAATCCGCCTATGATGGCCAGGGGTTGTCTTAGTTCGTGAGCCACTTCAGCGGTATGATCTGCGATCGCTTTGGATTTCCCCGACTGCACGATGTGCTCGTACAAATCGTCAATGATTTTGATTTTTTCCAGCAATTCTTCTCTGGAGGATTTCAATTCCTCTTCCAGGTGCCTTCTCCGCGTGATATCTCTCATGACCCCTTCGAATCTGATGGCACCGCCTGGTTCATCCAGCGAAGACTTGCATCGTATGCGCGCAAATTTGCGGTTTCCCCGGGAGTCCACCACCGCGACTTCCTCATCCCAAATGACCTCGGAACCCATGTGCAGCATGAGTTCCACTTTCCCTCTGTCCTGGACTTCCACGTGCTCTGAAAGATGCGTCTCGAGGATGCGATAAACGGGCTGATTCAGGAATTTTTCCACCTGGGTGTTTACGTAGGAAAATCGTCCCTCCTGATCCAAAACAAAAATGACGTCCGGAACTTCTTCCACCAGAGTACGATAGCGCCGCTCGGAATCTCTCAACCATTGTTCCATACGCGTACGACCGGCAAGTTCCCGTTGAAGATCAGCCGTCTTTGCTTGAACTTCCCGTTCCAATTCATCCGCGCGGATGATCATTTTTCCGGTAAGCGGCCGGACGAGCAGAACCATGCCGAGAGTACCGAGCAACAGGAGAATAATAATAATATTACAGGTAGCTACGATGTAGCTGTACACGGGTTCATAAAGCTCGTCCCGATCCATTCTCACCAGGATACCCCAATTCAAGCCTCGAATCGGACCGTACGCTATGACATGATTGGGCTCTCCAGGTCCGGACGGGAATACAATACCGCTATGCATGCCTACCGCTTTCGATACGGCCTGCCCTATGGGCGAATCAAGCGATACGATTTCCGAAACAGACGTCTTTCTCGTCCTGAACGGAAAAATGAGCTCCACTCGGTCGTCTCGGATCACCCCTAACATAGTCTCGCCCGTGGTGCCGAGGCCGGTGTAGTCCTGAATGATCCTCTCCAGCTGAAACAGCCGGAACAGTATGATGTCGGTGCCCACCCTATTCGAGTTACGGTTGATAATAGGTGAGACGATCATAAGAAAGGATCGGTCCTGAATCGTGACCGGTCCATAGTACTGTGGGATCTTTTGCTGAGGGTCCATGGAGGGTTTGTACTCTTCGGGAAGCGAGAGTCCCGCGTGCACCAGGTAATTTCCTCTCGCATCCAATCGGGTGACGCTCCAGACTTCATGGCAATTGGCCATGGCGTCCAGCAAAACATTACGGGTATATTCCGCCACTTCGTCGCGAGTCGCGAGTCCCTTGTTGTAGTCTTCCAATTTTTGTCGTGCAGTCGTCCGGCTTGTGATCTGAAGCGCTACATCTCTGGCTCTGGAGAGGTATTCTTCTACGGCCATGGTTTTCGTATTGAGCGCAAGCTTGAGATTTCTTTCTTCCTGAGATTTGAGGTGGCCGTAGAACGGCACGATACTTACGATGGCGACGATCACACCGACACTCATTATTCCCAAAGCGGTAGAAACCACGAGCCACTTTTGAATACGTTTCGTTTGTGTCGGCACGCCCCCGCCCGTGTCGGTCTCAGGGGTATTCAAGAAGGGGGAACGTTCGTCGGCGCTTCTCATAAACATACCTGGAACCGGCGAACCGGTCCGATGTGCCTCGATGAAATGACTACGATATCAGATTAACCCGGATTTCTTCCGGGAGCCAATGGAAAATTCCGTGTCCTGTGTTTTATGGGGATTGTCAAAGGTCGTGCGATTTTGATTACGCGAAAGGATTCGAAGACGGTCATTGCGAGGGCGAAGCCCGAAGCAATCTCCAGCTGACCAAAACTGAGATTGCTTCGTCGTTCCACTCCTCGCAATGACATGATTGGACCACCGGAATACGGGAGAGAATCACGAGAGAATCCGACACAATTTTGGAGAACGCCTATATGTGTGAGCTCAAAAAAAATGCCGGCTCCCGTGAACGACGCGTCGCGTGTTCCGGAATGCCGGCAAATAAAACATCATACCTTTTCCGGTTACCTGTACCGATGCCGGATACAGCGATCCGATTCAGCGAAGCGTTCGATTATTCGCAAATCTGCTCCGGCAAATCTGCGAATCCGTCGTCGCAGCATATTTCAAGGGAATGCATGTAGTGCTTCAAGGAATATCGGGAGATGCCAAGGAGACGAGCAGCTCCCTGTCTGCTTCCGCCAGATCGCCGGAGAGCTTCATTGATAAGGGATGTTTTCATTTCTCGAGTCACGTCGTTCAAGCAGCGGTCTGCAGGGAAGTTGATCGTGTAAGACCAGTCCTGTGAACTGCTGCCGAGCTGCAAACCCGCAAGGTATATTCCCTTGCCGTCGGAAAGCATGAAAGCTCTTTCCAGCACGTTTCGCAGCTCTCTGACATTTCCGGGCCAGTGGTAGTTCATCAGCGCATTCATAGTGGCCGTATCGATTTCCGGAATCGACGGAAGCTGCATTTCGGTACGTAACCTGAGAATGATTTCCCGGACGAGCACGGGAATATCCTCCCGTCTCTCTCTCAGGGGAGGTACGACAACGGAAATCACGTTCAATCGATAAAACAGGTCATGTCTGAATCTGCCGGCCTCAACTTCACTTTCCAGGTCCCTGTTCGTCGCCGTGATGAGTCGTGCGTTAACAGAAATGTTCCTTTCGCCGCCCACCCGCGTGAATTCCCTGGTATCGAGAAAGCTCAGCAATTTTGCCTGCAACGGAAGGGACAGCTCCCCAATCTCGTTCAGCAGCAGAGTGCCCCCTTCGGCCAATTCGAGAAGCCCGCGCTTCCTTCCATGTGCACCCGTAAACGCTCCTCTTTCGTGGCCGAACAGCTCCGATTCAGCCAGCTCCCGCGCAACGGCAGCGCAGTTCACGGCAAAAAACGGACCATTCGAACGTTTCGAATGGTCATGGACGTACCGGGCAAGATAATCCTTCCCGCTTCCGCTCTCTCCCAGCAACAGAATAGTTGTTTCCCTCTCCGCGGCCATACGAATCTTCGTCAAGGTGGATCGCATGTTTTCCGAGGGATATTCCGAGTGGTGTTTTCCAGGACTCAGTTCTATTTTCTTCCTCTCCGTCACGTTCCGAGCGATGCCGCACAGCCCGATGATGCGGTTTTCGCTGTTGCGCATGGGTACTCTGACTTCATTGAACGTAACGGGAATCCCATTCACTTTTCGAGTGATTTCTTCTTCGATGAATTCTCCACGCAACACGCGCGTGTCCACATCCTTGATATACGGAAAAACTGATTCCCCAAACAAATCCTCGTCAGTGCGACCCAAAAACTCTGTCGCGGACAGTTCGAACAATCGTTCCATCGCGGGATTGACGTGGGTGTATCGCAGAGATAAATCCTTGAGGAAAATGCAATCCTGCGCTCCTTCGAAAATGGCTCTAAAGCGTTCTTCACTGCTGCGCAACGCCTTTTCGGCCCTTTTTTGCTCGGTCATGTCCTCCACATGCATCATGACAAGATTAGGGGGAACGAATACATAGGTCGTACGAAGGTGGCGAGGGTCCTCCTTGGGAGAAAATCTGACGGTCATCTCACGTCGAAGCGATGTCTTTTGTTCGAAGCAGCTGCAGAAATCCTCCCATAAGTTATGGAAAGTAGGCACTATTTCCGATGCCTTCGTTCCCAGGGGTACATGTTGGCCGATCTCTCGTTGGGCCGAATAGTTGAGATCCGTCAGTACAAAATCTTTACCGGTCAGTTCCCAGGTGAACGTGGGAATAGGAATCCACCTGTACTGCGCGTTCAGCCGCTCCTTACTCAATTGCAATTCCGCGAGGAGCCGGTGCCTCTGCATGGCATGGGTCAAAGCTCGCGTAAGGGCATGGCCGTTTGATTTGCCCTTCACCAGGTAATCCTGTGCGCCGCTCCGAACCGCCTGCAAGCCGAGGACTTCGTCATCGAGACCCGAAAGGACCACAATGGGAATTCCTCGAGAAGCTTTGAACGCTCTGGAGAAGGTACTGATTCCGTGGCTATCCGGCAGGCCCAGATCCAAGAGAATGATATTGAACTTGTCTCTTCTTAGACGCTCTATTGCCTGTTCGAGCCGTTCCACGTGCGAAATGGCGAATCGGCCGCTTTCCAACTCGGATAATTCTTCCTGTAACAGGGTGGCCTCTATGGCATTATCCTCTACGAGAAGAATCTTGACTTCTTCAGCTTCCATGAGTCTTTCCTTATTCACAAGCAGCCCGGCCACTCACAGTTCCCTTTTCATCCTTGATCCCAGCGCCCGTGCAAGGAATGCACCGGTTCGGAATCTTGAGAAAGGTATCCCGTCACCTGAAGGAGTAACATTTCTGGTAAAATAATGAATAGACAAAAGCACGATCGCTGGTATCTCATGTAAGCCATGTCAATCCGACACGTTTGAGCCGCGATTCAGACCTGTTCCAACAGAAAAATCGGTTATTTCAAAACTCGCGCACATCAAGAAAATATAGAATGACCGGGCAACATGTTCAGCCAATTGCGCCTAGCGTCTGCACGCTATTTCTCATAGGCCGTTTCCGGCACTTGTTCCGCGGCTCAATTCTGTACTGGAAACCGCCATGTCCGATGGAAATCCACTTATCGGTCCCCTTGCACCCGAAAAGCCGAAATTTGTTTTGCAACGCTTTCCCCGCCCGTTGCTGCAACACACACCAATTTCCTGTAGCTTAAATCCGGGAAGTGGGAATGTCAAGCGTATACTTGAGTTCAGTTTCACGCCAAATAAACAGTGTAATAATAGCCATATAACAGTATAACATCAAGCCGTGCAACATGGCGCAAAGACCCTTGCGTCTCCCCCGAAAAACTGCGGCAATCGTGAAACTTGACACCCCGGGACTAATTCTCCTATTCTGAATGATACGGATTCGCTTTTTTTCAGGTAACTCGATTCTGGGCACAGTCTGGGGGCACTCCTTTACTGCGGACGACGCAGAGCAGTCTCATCACTTCGCTCAGGAGAGCCCCCAGCCCTGGAATCTCATTCTTGTGGCGAATGCGTTTGAGAAATTGAGTAATCGCTATCCGTGACCGTAAAGGAGCCCACGAATGAAGATTTTTATTTCCGGATCTCTGGCTTACGACAGAATCATGGATTTTCCCGAAAAATTTTCGGATCATATTTTGCCTGACAAGATCCATATCCTCAATGTTTGTTTCATGGTCAACGGGCTGAAAGAACAATTCGGAGGGACAGCCGGTAATATTGCCTACAATCTCGCCCTTCTCGGTGAGTGCCCGCTCATTCTCGCATCCGCGGGAAAGGATTTCGGCAGTTATGAGGCATGGCTTCGCGAACTGGGCCTCAGCGTGCATGGCATACGCAAAATCCCGGACGAATTTACCGCGGGCGCATACATCACGACAGATAAGGCGGACAACCAGATTACGGGATTCAATCCCGGTGCCATGAAACACCAGTGCATGATCCCTCTGAACGGAGAGGATCCGTCCGATAGTCTGGCAATCGTGGCGCCCGGCAATCTTGACGATATGCTCGCGTATTCCAGGTGCTGCAAGGAAGTGGGAATTCCGTATATCTTCGATCCCGGACAATCTATTCCGGCCTTGTCTCCCGAGAAGATAGTGGAAATGATCACAGGTTCGAAGCTGACGATATCCAACGACTATGAACTGGAGTTGATCACCAGGTCCACCGGCCTGAGCAAATCCGACCTACTCGATAGAACTGAAGCGATCATCACAACGTTGGGGGAGAGAGGCGCTCTGATGGCGACTCGGAGGAGCGACGTGCACATCCCGGCGGCAAATCCGGCCAGGGTGTCGGATCCCACGGGAGCAGGCGACGCATTCAGAGCGGGTTTGATAAAAGGACTCGTCCTGGGAAAAAATCTCGTCGATGCAGCCAAACTTGGCGCCGTGTGCGCAAGTTTCGGCGTAGAATGCCAGGGAACCCAGTGCCACAGGTTCTCGTTGGAAGAATTTTGGGCACGCCATGAGGCGAATTTCGGGCCTGTCGATAAGTGAGCACGCGGCATCCGTTTGGCTCGCTGCAGGCAGGCAGAACAACAAACATACTCCATTACCGGTTTTCGACGTCGGAGCCATTTCATGAATAAGCCAGAGGAGTCGCACAGGTCTCCGCTCTTGATGTTTTCTCGGATTCGGAGTGCATTTCTAGAGCGCGGGCTCCTGGGAGCAAGCATTTCTGTAGAATATGCAGGGCGGAAATATCGCGTCTCCTGTGACGAAAAAAATTTTATGGTGTACCGAGTGAACGAAAACAGCCGGTCGGGACATCATCTGCCCGGCTGGCCCGTGTGCCTGGTAAATTCCCATACCATTTTCGAGGAATGCTCCTCGCCCGGACTCGGAGACGATCACTACACGTGTGACGCGACTCTGGAGAAGTGGTTGGATATTGTTAACGTTTCCTCTCTCATCTCCGGTCATACATCCACGATGGACTGATCGTTGTCGTAGTCGATGCCTTTGCGTCGTCCCCATACCCTGTTCGATTACAGCAGTTCTCGAAAATTGTGTCGGATGCGTTCACGACTCTAGCCCACTTTCCGACCAAGCAATCATGTCATTGCGAGGAGTGGAACGACGAAGCAATCTCAGTCCAGGTCAGTTGGAGATTGCTTCGGGCTCTGCCCTCGCAATGACAATCTTTCAATCTGTTCGCGTAATCAAAACCGAATAGAAGTATCGACCTGAACGTTTGGCAACTCCTGCATAACGGTCGTGGCGACGCGCAGGGCGCGGCTGAGCTACCCCTTTGCATTTCTCACTTGGTGATTCATACTAAGGGAAGTAGAAAGAGAACCCTGTTGCGCAGGAGCTTGATGCGGCAGTTCGGTGGAACTCCCAAGACTAGAAAAACTCGTAGCATTCTCCTGGAGCGGGTCTGCTCTGATCGTACTGAAAGACTTTGGAGTTTGTCTGATCGGGGAGGGAGAACTTTATGGTATTTTTTGTGCCCGTTTTAAGGAGTGGGGCAGCATCCGACAATTTGAACGATGCAAGTCTGCCTTTGTCGTAGTACGGTTGGCCTTCCACCACTGTGCCGTTTACCGTCCATATGGGCCGGGGAATGAAGAATGTGTAAACCGGAAATTGGCCAATGGCTTCTATTGAGGGAACCAGCGTGCCGGAAGCATTGCGACAGAGTCGGATACTCGTGATTTTCCACTGGCCCGCAACATCCGCTGCGATGAGAGATTCAGTCAGAAATGCAGTAGCAATACAGAACACAATCAGCAAACGGGCGGATCTCTTCATGAATAGTCCTCGAAAAGGCACGAAACAGATTGGGTTCGACTGTATTTCCACTTATCGGCAATTAGCCCGAATACTTGTCCCCCAACATTCATATTGGGGTTCGCTAAATCCTATAACCGAGATCTATTGTAAACACAAGAGAAGAAATAATCCGGATTGACGGGTTTCGAAAAATACACTAAACTTTCGCTCGTTTTTCCGAAATACTTGGAGGCAAATTATGGCGATTAGAATAGCAATTAACGGTTTTGGACGCATCGGACGGACAGTGATGCGCAGTGCTTTGTCTCATCCGAATATTGAAGTTGTAGCCCTCAATGACAGAATGGATTCTGAATTGATGGCCTTTCTCTTCAAACACGATTCCGTGCACGGGGTGTATCACGGTGATGTTGTTGCCGAACCGGGAACACTTATCATCGACGGGAAGAAAATTTCCGCACTCAATATTACCGATGACCTACTGAACCTGCCCTGGGCCGATCTGAAAATTGACGTGGTCATGGAATGCACGGGCATTTTCCGGGATCGGGAAAAGGCGGCTAAACATATACAGGCCGGTGCCAAGAAAGTGATAATTTCGGCTCCAGGCAAGAAAGTTGATGCCACAATCGTGCTGGGTGTCAACGATGATGCATATGATCCTGCAAATCATCACGTGGTATCCAATGCATCATGCACGACGAATTGCCTCGCGCCGCTGGTCAAAGTGCTGGTGGATGAGTTCGGAATCGAGAAGGGTCTCATGACCACGATACACTCGTACACCATGGACCAGAGCCTGCTGGACACGGTTCACAAGGATTATCGTCGGGCCAGGGCTGCAGCTTTGAACATGATCCCGACGACCACCGGTGCTGCTTCTGCTGTCGGGCTCGTGATTCCCGAAGTGGCCGGCAAACTGGACGGCCTGGCTATTCGCGTTCCTACGCCCAACGTGTCTCTTGTGGATCTGAGTGCTACCCTGAAAAAAAATGTTACTGTGGAGCACGTGAACGCTGCGATGAAAAAGGCTGCTGACGGCCGTATGAAGGGCATCCTCTTGTATATGGACCAGCCACTGGTGAGCACGGATTTCATTAATAGCGCCTACTCTTCAATTTTCGATGCGCTTTCCACATTTGTTATCGGTGACAATCTGGTGAAAGTGTTATCATGGTATGACAACGAAGCCGGCTATTCGGCCCGTATGGTAGATTTGGCGGTCATGATGGGAGAGAAGCTGGCCTGATGCAGCCGGGAAAATGGTCTGGCGCGAGGTGTTTGACCTTCACTCGTCACCCCGCGATGGGACCCGCAGTGCAGAATTTGCGGTCAAGGGGTGACCCAGGGCGTTTGATTGAATTGATTGGGGGTCAGGCATGTCCATAAAGAGCATCAAGGATATCGACGTAAGAGGAAAAAGGGTATTTTTCAGATTTGATTTCAATGTTCCGCTGGACGATGCCCGCAACATCAAGGATGACACCAGGATCCGGAGAGCTTTGCCGACTATCACCTATGCAATAGAGCATGGCGCGCGATGCATCCTGACATCGCATTTGGGCAGGCCTAAAGGGGAAAGAAAGGCCGAATTAAGCCTTCGTCCCGTAGCCAATAGATTGAGCGAATTGCTCGGGAAAGAAGTGCAGTTCGTGGACGACTGCGTGGGAGAAGCAGTCAAACAGGCGGTCAATGCTCTGCCCGAAGGCGGAGTGCTGCTCCTGGAAAATCTCCGATTCCATGCGGAAGAGACCAAGAATGATCCGAAGTTCTCGCAGGAATTGGCATCTTTGGCCGATGTGTATGTAAACGATGCTTTCGGAACCGCGCACAGAGCTCATGCATCAACTGTAGGCGTTGCGCAACTCGTCAAGGAGAAGGCCGCGGGTTTTCTGATGAAGGATGAATTGGACAACCTGCAAAAAGCCCTGTCTAGCCCTGCAAAACCCGTAGTCGCCATTTTTGGCGGAGCGAAGGTTTCCGACAAGCTGGACGTGCTGAAGAATATTTTGGATCGTATGGACACGATACTCATAGGCGGCGGTATGGCGAATACATTCCTGAAAGCTCGCGGTTTCGGGATGGGATCGTCAAAAATCGAAGAAGACATGGTAAGCACCGCGTCTGAAATCCTGTCATTGGGACGGAAAAAGGGCTGTGCAATAGAGCTGCCGCTGGACGTGGTCGCCTCCGAGCTCATGGAGCCGACATCACGGACCGAAATTGTGGAAGCGGGAGCAATTCCTGAAAAGGAAATGGCTTTGGATATCGGTCCAAGGACGGTTGAGGAATTCAAGAAAGCGATCCAATCTGCGAAGACCGTCGTCTGGAACGGGCCGATGGGGGTGTTCGAGATGGAACCGTTTTCGAGCGGCACCATGGAAATAGGTCATGCCGTGGCTTCATCCGGAGCTTTTTCCCTGGTGGGAGGAGGCGACACAGTCAGGGCGGTACACCAGGCGGGAATTGCGGACAAGATTTCCTATATTTCCACGGGGGGCGGAGCGTTTATGGAATTTATGGAAGGGAAGACCCTGCCGGGAGTGGGGGCTCTGGAAAATTGATGCCGATGGCCCGAGTGGCATGCACGTGGTACACGCGCTTGCTCGGGAGAGAGAGGTCTATGTATGGCGGATCGCAAACTCATCATGGCGGGAAACTGGAAGATGCACAAAACCTCGGCTGAAACGAGGAGTTTTGTGAGAGAGTTGAAAACCGCGATTCAGGACGGGACTGTTCCCTGTGAAATCATCGTGGCGCCGCCGTTTACTTCCATTTCTGCCGCCACGGAAGAAGCGCGGGGAACAGCTATTCGCGTGAGCGGACAGAATCTACACTGGGAAGACAAAGGCGCGTTTACAGGAGAAATATCCGGCGAGATGCTCAGAGAAGCCGGGTGCAGTCACGTCATTATAGGCCATTCGGAAAGACGGCAGTACTTCGGCGAGACGGATGAAACCGTAAACTTGAGGCTGAAGGCCGCTATGCGAGCGGGCCTCATTCCGATATTTTGCCTGGGAGAGACTCTGGAAGAACGCGAACAGGGCCGGACATTTTCCATAGTGAAAGGCCAGCTGTTAAAAGGGATGCGGGATATCGCCCTTGAAGAATCTACAGGTTTCGTGATTGCGTACGAGCCTGTGTGGGCCATCGGAACCGGCCAAACCGCAACACCCGAGCAAGCCCAGGAAGTACATGCGTTTTTAAGAGAAGAACTTGTGACCGGATACGGATCCCCAGTAGCCAATCAGCTGCGGATCTTGTATGGCGGAAGCGTGAAACCTGATAATGCGGCCAGTCTCATGAGTCAAAAAGACATTGACGGCGGGCTCGTGGGTGGTGCATCCTTGAAAGTTGGAGATTTTGTCGGCATAATCAAGCACGGCATTTGAAGATCCCGGAGGAAAACAATCGGTATGTTTACAACGTTGATTCTCATTGTTCACATCGTCGTGTGCATCGCACTGATACTTATCATCCTGCTGCAGTCCGGCAAGGGCGCCGATATCGGCGCAGTGTTCGGCGGCGGAGGCAGTCAGACGGTATTCGGGAGCACCGGAGCGACGCCGTTCTTGAGCAAGATCACCATCGGCGCTGCGGTGGTGTTCATGATCACTTCCATCATTCTCACCTACTTTTCGGGGAGAGTCGGCTCGGTTGCCGAAAAGTCCATTATGAGTGAACAGGCGACGACGGAGATGCCGAAGACTCCGCCCATGCAGCCGTCAGGCGGCACTGAGGCGCCGAAGACTGAAGCACCCAAAACGGAGAGTGCACCGGCTAAACCCGAAGGAGCCCAGCAACCGGCGGCCGTTCCTCCGGCAAGTCCCGCCCCTGCAAGTGAGAAAGTCCCCGAGAACAAGTGATACCGGTGATCGTTCTAAGTACAGGTTTTCTTCAATCAGGTCGCACATTTTTGTCGGAGCAGATTGCTTCGTCGTTCCACTCCTCGCACTGACATGATTGGCAGGCTGGAAATGTGGGCGAGAGTCAGGAACGAATCCGACAGAACTTTCGAGAACTGCTCAAAGCAAGCAGTACATTTCGGGATTCCGGCGATTGCTGACCGTTCGTGAGATGAGGTTCGGCGAGGCACTTCTTATAAGAAATGCCACCCTGATTTCACTTCTTTGAAAGCGAATCGACAGGTCTTCTTCTCCGCTTTTTTGAGCCCCAGGGACAAGCTCTGATACAGACGCCACAGATGGGGCTTTCGATAAACGGCAATTTCGCAAATTCCTGGGACACCTTGGCCGCGCAACGTTCAAAATGGAGGGCTTGGTCTCGGCTTGCGTAATGCGTGGTGGTATTTACGTTCTTTATTGCCTGCGCGGGGCAGGCATCAGAGCAGCGTGAGCACGATCCACACCGGTTCTTTGTGGGGCGATCCGGTTTCAGCGCTGCGTCGGTAAGCACGGTCACCAGCCTGACGCGGGGACCGTACAGGGGCGTCACAACAAGCAGGCTCTTTCCTTGCCACCCTACACCAGCCGCGATTGCCACTGCCTTGTGGGACAAATATGAATACCATTCCGTTTTGTTGAGCAGCTGGGATGCGGGAATGGGAAGAGCCTTATTGCCTCCATTCTGAAGAAACTGCGTGACACGGACAGCGATATCGTCCAAAAGCGCATTCACTTTCAGGTAATGTTGCTGGTACAAGGGGGTGGGCGAATCCACGATCGGATCTATGACGCCATCGGCAAGGCGTACGGCCAGGCTCAGCGCTCTGCTGTAGCCTTTAAGCAAGTCTGCAGGCTCGGAGTGAATGCCTTCCAACAGTTCAAGATCGGCGATACCCACGAGGTCGGCTCCGCATTCCCGGGCAAAATCTTTTACCTGCTGTGAGTTCACCACCACCTCCGATCATGTTTTATTGGGACCACCAACCTGCAGCCAGAGCAGTTTGGCGTGCTGTTGAACTCCATCGGCGCTCATGGATTCGAGGGACGTCGCAATATCATAATTCGGTTCCGTTCCCGACATTCTAGCCGCATGGGCTATTTTTCGGCACTCTGGGCATAGCTTGTCATTATAGGCATGCGGCATGTCTTCCAAATACTTTTCCACGTGCTTGACAAAGATTTTCGGCAGGTAATACGCGCCACAGCCGTGGCATTGCTCCATCTTGATCCTGTTGATGACCGTGCCGCACATCAAGAGCAGACGCTCGTCCCCGCGGTCGATCATCTGCAACGCTCCGGTCGGGCAGATGTTCACGCAAGATCCGCAGCCTATGCACTTGGGAAGTCCGTGCACGTAATCTTTGAGTATGAGAGAACTTTCACCGGCATGGTGGAAGCGTATCGCGGACACTCCCAGCTTGTCCTTGCAAACGTCCACACATTTTCCGCAGCGCTCGCAAATATCGCATCGCATACATCTCTTTGCTTCCTGTTTGGCGGCAATTTCATCCAATCCCAATTCCACCTGATCGAAGGTGTGTATGCGGCGATCAAGGTCGATCATGGGAATTTCCTGGCGCTGGATGAACGCCTTCTCTCGATAGTCCATGGGCGTCGGTGCCACCATCGAGTGAGGTCGAGGCAGTAATTTCTCGGGAGAAGCCTGGCTGCGCAGATAAGCGTGAATAGCTCTTGCAGCCCTTTTTCCTGCGCCGATGGCTTGCACTACCGTTGCGGGCCCGGTGACCGCATCACCCCCGGCAAATACATCAGGCAGGCTCGTTTGCTGATTGTAGGATGCAACCTTAATGGTCTGTTGCTTTGTCAGCTCCATTTCACCCAGACCGGGGAACGCCTCAATATCGGGCCTCTGGCCTATAGCGGTTATTATTGCGCCGACAGGCATTTTGTACTCGGACCCTTCTATAGGCACCGGTCTTCGACGTCCGGATGGGTCCGGTTCCCCGAGGGTGGCCATAACACATTCCAGGAAATCGACCTTTCCGTAATTGCCCAATATCTTGGCGGGAATGGTCAACTGATGCACGTGGATACCTTCTTCGGCCATTTGAATGATTTCTTCAAAATGAGCAGGCATTTCGGACCGAGTCCTGCGGTACACAATGCTGACGGACTGAGATCCCAGCCGAATACACGTGCGGGCCGCGTCCACCGCGGCATTGCCGCCTCCCACAATCGCGACCTTGTCGGCAGGTTTTATCTTTAACCCGAAGGACACATCCTTGAGAAACTGCAAGGCGCTGATCACCTGGGGATAGTCGTTCTCGCCTTCGATCCCCAGCCTGTAGCCTTGCCAGGCTCCAATGCCCAGAAAAAAAGCCTTGTACCCGTTCGCCCGGAGGTGATCCAGGGTCAAATCGGTTCCCACCGGGGTGTCGGTGGCGATTTCCACTCCCATTGCTGTGATGGCTTCTATTTCCCGCCTCACAATTGTCCTGGGAAGCCTAAATTCGGGAATGCCGGCAATCATCAGGCCGCCAGGTTCTTTCATCAATTCGAAGATGGTTACCTTGTAGCCCTCCCACGCCAAAAAATACGCGGCAGTAAGCCCCGCAGGCCCCGAACCGATGACGGCCACTTTTTCCTGAAACGCGTTGCGGGGCTCGGGAATCCTGTACCCCGTCCCCTTTTCCATGACCATCTTCGCGGCCAGGCCCTTCAGGTCCTTGATACAAAGTGCCTTGTCCAGATAGCGCCTCTGACACCATGCCTCGCAGGGGTTTGTGCACACCAGACCGCACACCCAAGGAAAGGGATTGTCTTTCCTGATTTGTTCTATTGCCTCGTCATATTTTCCTTTGCCGATCAAGGCGATGTAAGAAGGCACATCTATCTCGGCAGGGCAATTGAGCTGACATGGAGCGGACGATTCGCGTTTCAATCCGTCCTCGGCGTACACAATGCGATCCTTGTCAGCACCGGCACCTGGAGAAAACATAATATGGCCCATAATCAGCTCCTGAAATCGTCGAAAGACTCTCGGAAAATCGAATGGTCGATTTCTGAGGGAAGCGTGTACCGTTTGCTCTGTCACAGGATCGTGGTAAATTGTCCCGGCGTTCCCGCTGCAGTTATGTCCATGGATTCCGCGTACCTTTGTCTGAGTAGCTTGGACGTTTCATCCACCGGTCCGAAGTGCAGGCATTGGGTAAGGCATCCGGTTACGCATGCAGGCTTGAGTCCTCGGTCCACTCTGTCCATACAGTAGTCGCATTTCACAGCCTTTCCCGTTTCGGGATTCCACTGGGGAACTCCCCACGGACACGCCGCAATGCAGCACTTGCACCCGATACACAGGGAATTTTCTATAAACACGATTCCGTCTTTCGTTCTTTTTTGAATTGCACCGGTGGGGCACACGTGCGCGCAAAACGGTTTTTCACAGTGAAAACAAGGAAGAAAATGAAAATCTGCTCTCAGGTTATCGTTCCTGACCTTCGGTCCGATTTCCACAATCCTGCACAATCGGGGTCCTATGGGCAGGTTCTTGTTCATTTTACAGTGAAGTTCGCAACTGTAACAACCGATGCAGCGGTCCTTGTCCTGATAGAGGTAATAGCGGTCGGACGATCCGACATGTTTCGTTTCAGATTCTGGCTGAACTGCCGACATGATCTCCTCCGAAAAATGAAAGAAGTTTTCGTCGTCGCGGTTGGTTGCGTCAGGCCTTTTGCACGGTGACGAAACATTCCTGCATTGCTGCACTTCCGCCGACATAATCCGTGGTTAGGTTCTGGAGGTCGGAATCCGCGATGCCGACTCCGTACGCGTACTGCTGGCCCTTTGCTTTCTTTCCGAACGCATGGGGTATGAATACCGCTTCCGGATGAATTCCATCCGTGGTGAAAGCAACGGTCGTTCCGGAACCGGTATCGCTGGATACCCGCACCGTATCGCCGTCTTTGATTCCCAATTTTGCTGCGGCGTTCGTGTTGATCCAAACAGGATGTTCGGGAAGCACTTCTTTCACGTACTTGTTATTGCTCATGGAACCCTGGGTATACAGGGGGTTTCTGCCCACAATGAGGCGCAACTTGCCCTGGGGGACCTCCACGTGTTGATAGGGCGGAAGTGATTCTAATCCGTTCTCTTCCATTTTGGACGAGACGATTTCGATTTTTTGTGAGGGAGTCTTGAATTTCAGACCTGTGTCCTTGTCGTAATAGATCTTGTCGTCGGCCAAATTCACGATACCCTTTTTGTCGAATTCGGACAGATCGATACCAGTGTCCGCAAGCTTCCAACGATTGTAATCGTCTATATCCGTGTAGAAGAACTTGTCGCCGAAGCCCAGCTTGTCCGCCAGTTCTTTGAAGATGCGCCAGGCAGGGCGGCTGTCGAACCGGGGGGCTACAAGCTGCCTTCTGAGTGCAAGGATCGGTTTCAGTCCCTTACGTTCCTGCACGGGGTCGCCTCGCTCCAGGAAATGGCTTTCGGGAAGAACCACATCCGCATACCAGGCGGTATTGCTCCAGTTGACGTCGATATCCACGATGAGATCCAGCTTTTCTATGGCTTTCAGCAATGCTCCCGAATCGGGGATGGAATACAAAGGGTCGAAGCGATAAATAAAAAGTCCCTTAACCGGGTAAGGTTGTTGCGTTTCGATCGCCTCAGCCATCATGTGGCAAACTCCCTGGGATTTGTCCACGATGGGGAACTTCTTGCCGGGACCGATTCCATCGAAACGATCGCCTTTCGGCGCTTCTATGGTTCCCGCAATATCCTTCATTCCCTTTCGTCCCGTGTCAGCAAGCCCTTTCTTGAAGAATAAGCCGCCCGGAACCTCGAAATTTCCCATGAGAGCGTTCAGAAAGATAATGGATCGTCTCATGTGGAATTCGCTTACATAGCGCGATGCGAACCAGCCTATATGAAAAATGACCTTCGGTTTGGCTTCGCTGAACTCCCGGGCAAGTTTCCTGATGGACGAGGCAGGAACATCGGTTTCCGTCTCCGCCCATTCAGGCGTGTAAGGCTCCACGTATTTCCGGAGGGCATCGAAGTCCTTGACCCATTTGTCGACGAAACTCACGTCGTACAGATTGTTCTGTACGATCTCGTTCGCGAGGCCCAGATTGAATGCCCAATCCGTCCCCGGTCTGATTTTCGCCCAGTAATACGATCGAGCGGCTGTTTTGGAGGCACGCGGGTCCACCGTGACGATTTTTACTCCATTGTCGATCGCGGTCATCAACTGGTTTACTTCCGCGACGGTGAGAGACTCGAAAATATTCCGGCCGTACAGAACCACGTATTTCGAATTTTCTATATCGAAGCCAATAGCCTTTCGGCCGACGCCGAGGGTTGCCTGGCATGCCGTGTGCAAAGACAGGGGACATACGCTGTTGTGGGTGAAATCATTGGGTGTTCCCAGACCTCTTGAGAATGCCTGGGCAAATTCGTTGTTGAGGCTTCCTCTCCACCCCACCAGGAGGCTCTGGGCACCATAAGCGTCTTTTATGCTCTTCACCCGTTCGGCGATGTACGAGTACGCCTCGTCCCAGCTCGCGTCCCGCCACTGACCAGAGCCTCGCGGGCCTACCCGAATCTGGGGCCGAGTGGGTTTTTCGGAATCGTTGAGGAACCACTTTGCTGCAGCACCCTTTGCGCAGAGCCGCGTTCCGATGGAACCCACATTGGGATTGCCGAATATCCCTGCAACGGTTCCGTCCTGCAGCGTAACTTCTATGGGGCACCTTGCGGAGCACATTTCACATAAACTGTATTGAACGTTTTCCATTCAGAAAGCTCCTTTGAGCGTACGCACTTTGTGCGACTGCATTGCCGGGCCCGGCTGTTGCCGGAGCCACCGCCGCATCAGCTCCCGCTTGCGCTCGTCTGTTTTCGCTGGGGGACGATGTCGCTGAAATCTTTCATTTCCCGGGACCGCTGATCGTACATGTCCAAGATATTCTTTATGCGCCTGAAATAGGGCAATTTGTACTTTATTCGTTTGAATATGAGATACGCCGTCGCGTACATGAGCAGAAAAACGCCTATATAGCCCACGGACATTCCGGTGAACATGAGCGGGAACTCTATCTGAGCAAATCGTCCCTGCATCCAGGAAAGCGCAAAGAAAATCGGCCATAGTGAGCCTGCGGACAGCGCGATTTGCATAAAAAACGATTTGCCGAAGGCTTCATTTGCCAGCTTATTGGCCGATGAATACGATTCCTTGTCGCCCGCAGTAAGGGCGTCTACGGAAAGATTCTGGTAGCGGACCACGTCGCCGGTAATTTTGTCTATGTGCTTGCGATTGATGAGAAAGAGCACCGATATGGTGAACTCGCCGATGACAAGAGCGATGCTCGCCAGAATAAACGTTCCGACGAAGAAATCCAGGAGAGCATAACCGCTCATGCGGTACAACGCGATAAGAAACGGGTCGATTGCCAGTAAGAGTTCATGCATGTGCTATGGGACACCAAGGGGCCGAAAGCCGGCCCCTCTTGTTGAACACGGGTGTTTTTTCTACATACCGGGCAAAACGGAATAGCCCAGGAATCCTTTGGTAGTATAGCCGATGCCGACATAAAGCGCCAGAACCACGAATAAGCGCTTCAGCCAGATTTCCGGTATGTATTTTGATGTTACCGGACCCAGAATCGAGCCGATAAAGATTCCCACCAATTCGGTTCCCACCAGGATCCAGTCGATGGGCACGCTCTTCACGAACATATAGGTGAAAATCGACGTGATCATGCTCACCAGCACTGCCAGAGCAGAGGTGCCGGCAACGATGAACATGGGCAGCCCCGCCACGGAAGTGAGGAAAGGCACGTACAGGAATCCACCGCCAACACCGATGAATGCGGATATGGCTGAAATCACGAAACCGCCGATAATAGGCCACAGGGGATTGAACGAGAATTCCACACCGTAAAAAGTAAATATAATCTTTGAGGTTGACCACCGAGTGACTCGGACTCCGTGGGCATGTTCGTCCGACTCAGCCGTAGATGCTCCGGCGGTCTTGCGGATATGAGCATCCTCAAATGCTTTTGTAGCTGCTTTGGCAGCTTTGCGGCTCGCTTGTCCTTTGGGTGTCGTCTCATAAAAGAGCACGCCGGCCACGGCAAACACGACAAGTCCGAAATAGCCGACGTACATGCTCAAATTGACCTTGCCCGCCGTGAATACGGGAACGAGATACGCACCCAGGATACCGCCGCCCGCCAGGCACAGGCCCAAAGGAAGCACCAACCTCCCCATACGATAATATGTGGCGGAAGAGATAAGAGCGGACAATCCCACGAGATACTGGTTGCATACCCGGATGGAATCCGTTAGCAGTTTGTTCAGAGTCGGATTCGAGTCCTTAAAGGTCTTTCCGTAGTCTGCAAGGCCGAAAACCGTGATGTGACCTACACCTGCCATGACGCCACCGAAAGCGCCCACAGATGAAAAGATCCAACCCACCCAGATACCCCACAAGATGGTATAGAGCCAGAATGGCTGGGGGGCACCCGGGATGCCCATGAATCCGGGAGCTGCCTTGGGATCGATCATCCCTTTGCCCGCGCCCTGGGGTGTCTGGGCAATGGCGTCTTCCAATTTTCCCGCGAACGCGGGTTCCACACAGAGCACTGCAGCCACTGCAATGGCGATCACAACCACGGAGCTGACGATCAGCCAACTTTTGCTTTGCATAAAAACCTCCAGATCGTTTGGTCGAATCTCAACTCAAAGCCGCTGAGTATTGGTAAGTGCACGGGTTTTCAGGATCGTCCGAACCTTGCTCTCGAGCTGTTCGATGTCCACCGGTTTCAACACGAAGTCATCCCAGAGCATCTTGTCCGCGAAGTCCGAAGCCGAATGGGTGATTGTCAGGACCTTCAATCCAGGGTCGATCTCCTTGATCTCGGACGCGAACTCGGCAAGGCCTTTCCCATGCGGGTTGATATCCAAAATCACCAGATCGACGGAACGGGACTTTACAACACTCAGAGCATGGTCCGGGCCTGCGGCTGTAAATACGGTGTGTTCGTCCCGCTCCAGCACGCGCTTGATCAACATGCAGGAATCGGCTTGTTCGTCCAGGATGAGTATGGTCGCCACGTTCGGCATGTCTCCAGCAGGGAAAATGAAAACCTGCCGATGGTGGAGCAAGTTTCATGCCGGGGAAGATCAATATTGGGAACAAGATAAGCTGCTGCTATGAGGTCTGTTTCAGATAAGCCCGGGATGAAAGATTTTTCGTGGGGTGCAATGAAAGTACGGCAGGCGGAGTGACGATCCGGAACTTAGTGTGGAAAATCGTCTCGTTAGGAAAAACCCGAAATAAAAGAGAGTGCAATAATTTTCTTGCACCTGGAAAAACGCCTTGCGAGGTTATTCCTGGGAGTGCGCGTCCTGCTCATCCCCGGAGGCGTAGTCTCTGGATTTCATACCATATTTTCTCATCACCTGTTGGAGCGCCTGCCGTTCGAGACCGCATTCTTTAGCAGCCTTGGTCACATTCCTGTTGTTGCGAATCAGCAGCGCGGAAAGGTATTCCTTGTTGAATCGCTCCAGAATGAGCGCTTTCGCTTCCTTGTACGGCAGATGTTTCATGGATTCGCTTACAGCCGAATCGGCATCCGGAGCGACCGTCCAATCCAGATCCTCAGGAGTGATTTCCCGCTGTGCTGAAAGGAGGACTGCTCGGCTCACCACGTTCTCCAGCTCTCTTACGTTTCCTCGCCAGGGATGGTTCATGAACGCGTGCATGAGCGCCGGAGAAAAGGTTTTCGACTCCTTGTTGAAGTCCCCGCAGTACTTTTTCAGGTAATGAGACGCGAGCAGAGGTATATCTTCGGATCGTTCTCTCAGTGGCGGCATATGCACGGAGAACACGTTGAGGCGGTAAAACAGATCCTCCCGAAAAAGATTCTCATGAATTTTCTGCGCAAGATCGCGGTTGGTGGACGCGATGATCCGGACATCCACTTTGAAGCTCCTTGTTTCGCCGAGGGGCCGTATTTCCTTGTCCTGTAAGACGCGCAAGAGCTTCGTCTGAAGCGTGGTAGAGATATCGCCTATTTCATCCAGGTAAATTGTTCCTCCCTGGGCCTCAAGAAAGAGGCCTTTCTTGTCGTGAACAGCGTGAGTGAAGGCTCCTTTCTTATAGCCGAATAATTCGCTCTCCAAAATGTTTTCCGGGAGATTGGGGCAGTTTACGGCCACGAAAGCCTTGTTCGTGCGGTCACTGGACCGGTGTATGGCTCTTGCGACCATATCTTTGCCGGTCCCCGATTCGCCGGTGAGCAACACGGTCACGTCCGTCTTGCTGATTACTCGTATGGTGTCAAAGATCTTTTCCATTTTGGGGCTTGTACCGATAATTTCCTGAAAGCCTTCTCGTTCACGTATTTTTTCTTGAAGAAGCAGGTTTTCCCTGACCAGACGGCTCCGTTCCAACGCTTTCTCGAGCAAGTGCACCAGCTTGTCATGCTCGAACGGTTTGGTAATGAAATCGTAAGCCCCCTTTTTTATGGCTTGGACCGCAAGATCGATGGTCCCGTATGCGGTCATCATGACTACCGTAAGATTCGGGTGATTCTTTTTGATCCGCTCCAGGAATTCCATGCCATCCATGGCAGGCATGCGAATATCGGCGAGCACCACGTCATAGCCGTGGCGTTCAAGCAGAGCAAGGGCCTGATACGCGTCGCCCGCAGTGTCCACCATGCAATCCAAATCCGATGACAAACTCCGCTTCAACAGCCGGAGCATGTCTTCTTCATCATCCAGTATTAATAACCTGGTCTCTAAGGGATTTGCGTTCACGCCTGCACTCCCTATAGCAGTTCTCGAAAATTCTGTCGGATTCGTTCACGACTCTCGCTCACATTCCGACAGTGCAGTCATGTCATTGCGAGGAGTGGAACGACGAAGCAATCTCAGTCTTGGTCAGTTAGAAATTGCTTCGGGCCTCGCCCTCGCAATGACAATCTTTCAATCTGTTCGCCTAATCAAAACTGTCCTCACTCTTGAGAATCCCTATAAACGGAATGTCTGAGAAACCCTAACAGGAGACTGGTGATTACTCAAGTCTTGGAATAAGACAACTCCTGCTATTGTTGTGCAAGACCGGTTCCCGGTCGAAAAGATTCCACGCCAGAGTGCCGCGCATTAGGAATGCGTCTGCCAGCCAGGTGTCCCCTTCGCTTCGGACGGCCTGCCTTACTGCGCTGCGAGCACAACCTGGCTGACTACGGACGGAAAGCGCCATTTCAATTCGCAGCACCATATTTCGTGTACACACTCTGCGTGCGCAGTCGCAGTGCATGACGTTCCACGTGAAACATATGACGGTTCAAGACTTCGGCACGCGGGTCAGTGCAGAACCAGCGTCATGAAGCTCAGCCGAGAGCGGGGGAAGAATGCTCGAGTTACTAGTAGACCGTTACGCAATTACCTTTACACCTTAAACTAGTCGATAACCGCTGTAAGGGTGGGTTTGAAACCCGCCCCTGCCGAAACCGGGGTTGCTACGACGCAAGCCATTTTTGAATCGCTTTACTAGTGTGGTGTGCCGCAAATAGCATTCAAATCAATTACTTGGTCGGGACGCGAATCAGTGTCATTGCGAGGAGCGACGCCACGAAGCAATCTCCAGCCCTTATTCTGCAAGTACGCGAGATTGCTTCGCGTCGCTCGCAATGACAAAGCCGATTTCCCCCGCTCGATGGAAACTTCAGGAGAATTCCAGACGGCCGGTTATAAACGTTATTTGCGGGACACCACACTAGGAAGCAGGTCCGAAATCCATCAGCAGCTGGCCACGTTCGTCCTTAACCGCTTTTACGGCTGTCCGGAGATATTCCTCGTCTATTTCAAAGCCCACCATGGGAACCCCCAGCCGAGCGCATGCCACGGCTGTGTTTCCTATTCCCAGGAACGGGTCGAGTACCATCGCGACTTTCTTCAATCCGTGCAACTTGATACACATCTGCGGAAGTTCCGATGGGAAACTCGCGGGGTGAGGGCGATCCGCAGCCCGATTCTGAATCGTTGAATACGGGATGTACCAGTTGTTGCCGCGGCAGCGCAGATTCGGGGCCGCCGATTTCCAACGAGTGATGTTCGACGCGTCTTTGTACGGCACGCCGATGGCCACACGATCGAGATTTACGGAACCGGTCCTGGTAAAATGAAAAATATATTCGTGTGCATCATTGAGGTAACGTTTGCTGTTAATGGGCTTGTAGTGTCCCACACTGAGAGCTATTTCCCTGCCATAGCTGGAATTCTCTATGTGAATGGATTTTACCCAGTTGATGACGTTTTGGAGGCACAGCTCGCTCCTGAGCTGATTGGCGACATCGTAGGGTATCCACGGATCCGAAGGCTTTGAACCGATATTCAAGAACAGGCTGCCGTCGGGCTTCAGAACTCTTCTAACGAGCTTGGCCCAGTTGCCCATCCATTCTAGATAGGCATCCCTGGGTATGCCATCGTCATAGCGACCGTACCGTATTCCTATATTGTACGGAGGAGAGGTCACGATCACGTCCACGCTGTCCGGTTCAAGTATCCGGCTCATGCCGGCAAGACAATCCCCTTTATACAGCACGATCCCAGCGCCAGGGCCTGTCAACTCGGCATATGCTACCGGTAATTCTTGGTCCGCAACCAGGGCGGGAGAGTCTGTTTTCTTTTTTCGCGCCATGATCTTTTCACTCGCGTCTCATTGAGAACCGATCCTCCGCGTCGGATCTATTGAGCATGGAACGATACTAGAAGGCCAAATTGAGCGCAAGTCCTTAGTATTGCTTCTCGTAAGTTCGGTGCCGGATTTCATGACCAAGAGAGATTGCTTCGTCGCTGCGCTCCTCAGCAATGACAGGCCCGAGCAGTTTCATTGCGAGCGCAGCGACGAAGCAATCTGCTCCGACAAAAATGTGCGACCTGATTTAAGAAAACCTACCCTTAGCCTCAGGCCTCCGGTTACAAGTCGGCAAGCAGATCCATCGCAGATTGTGCAAGAACATCCCTGTCGTGCTCGGAGACGAGAATCAGCCGAAAATCGTCGTCGTTCATAACTGACACCCCGCTGCCGATTTCCCTCTATCGTCGGAAGGAAGCATTTCATGTCCCACAACGTATAACATTGTCCAGGGAACCCCTTTGATCCCGGAAAGCTTTTGCCTTCGGATTCAACCTGATATGATACTTTACGGGGCTTTGTCGCCACATATTGGTTTTTATGTCATCCGTATTTTTGGAGGGGAGAAGGTCATGGAACCTACCGAGATCAGGGAAGAAATAAAAGAAGAATTCGAGAAAGAGGAAAAAAAAGAAAAATGGATCAACTACCTTGCTCTTACGACCGTTATCCTCGCTGTTGCAGCAACACTGTCGAGTTTCAAGCTTGAGCACTACTCCGTGGACTCGGTGCTCAAACAGAGCATGGCGTCTGATCAGTGGGCATTTTATCAGTCCAAGAGCGTGAAGGGATATCTCTACGAACTGCAAAAGGAAAAAATCGACCTCGAACTGAAAACTATCGAAAAATCGGCTTCTCCGGATGTCCTGCAACAGTATCAGCAGAAAGTGGAATCGTACGGCAGCCAGGTAAAAAAATACGAACAGGAAAAAGCGCAGATTATGAATGCAGCAAAACACCTGGAGAAAGAACGGGATGAAGCTCAGGAACATCGGGAACTCTTCGGGCTGGCAATCATATTCCTTCAGCTCGGCATTCTGATCTCTTCCATTGCAGCCTTGCTGAAGAACAAAGCAGTATGGCTCGTGGGAACCATCGTGGGCATAGCAGGCATGGTGTACTTTGCGAACGGATTCGTGAAAATTTTCTGACCGAACAGATTGGAACGATCGTGTATGTGCTCGCGTACAACGGGGGATTGCATCATGGATAGCGCAGCGGATCTGCTGAAGAAACTATCGGATCGAAAACTTGAGCATTTTCAGTCGAGAGGATTACCGCCCGTCAAGGCCAGGCAACTGGTAGCGGAAAAAATGGCTGCCTGGAAAAAACTCACACCGGAGCAGCTGGAACAACTCTTGAAAGAAGACGAAGCCGAATACTGATGGTGATGTTCCGCAAATAGCCCGCATAAACAACCACCTGAGCCTGTTGCGCAGTTCTTATCTGGCAGAGGAAGCCCGGCTTTGTCATTGCGAGCGGAGCGAAGCAATTTCACGAAGGTAGAGTACAAAGGCCGGAGATTGCTTCGTCGCTTCGCTCCTCGCTATGATACTGATTCGCGTGCCGGCCAGGTCAGGTACTTGATAGCTACTTGCGGGACCACACACGAGTTACGGTTTTCTATGTCTACAGGAGGGGCAGATGCCCATGGGGGGCACTGTTTGTTACAGTGCTGCGCAGTAGGCATGCGTCTACCGGCCAGATGTCCCCTTCGCTTCGGACTCCCTGCCTCACTGCGCTGCGAGGACACCCTGGCTGACTGAGGACGGAAAGCACCATTTTCAATGCGCAGCAATACACCCCGCGTCTTGGGGGCCCGGGAACTCCAGATCGAAGACTCTTGACAATCGTCCGAAAAGATCGGTTCCGGTCACTTGACAACCAAAACAGAGCACGGCGCCAATCGTACCAAATTTTGACAGGTCCCGCCCATCACTCTATCGTACAACGCGGAATGTCCCATGAATCCGATTACCAGGAGGTCAATTTGCTCTTTTTTTACGAACTCCACTATGGTTTTCACCTCATGGCCGATCCGCACGTGTTCCTTCAGTTCAACGTGAGCAAGCTCCGCCATTTCGCGGGCTTTGGCGACGGCAGCCTTGAACGTGCTGTTTGCAGCCTGTTTCGTTTCTATGACCTCACCCACCGTTCCGGGATAGCGAGGCACCTCTTCCACGGAAATAGTGTGCAATTCGGCTCCCAATGCTTTTGCAAGTTCTATGGATTCCGACAGAGCCTTCAACGATCCCTCGGATCCGTCCAGTCCGTTAAGAATTTTCTTGACCATTTAATTCCTCCTCAGCCGCGACGAGAGTCGGTTGAAACCATTTCTGGGCTATGACCGTGGGAACCACCGCGCTGGCAATCACCGCTGTCACAAGGACCGTGTATTGATCCTGATCGATAATTCCTGCCGTCAGCCCGAACAGGGCAGAGATGCTTCCAAAAGTCAGTCCTGTGGACATGAGCAGCATCGTGTAAATTCCGTCCCTGGAGTCGAATCGAAACATCCTCGTCGCGGGCCACACCCCCATACATTTTGTGATTATCTTTGTGGCTAGAAACAGACTGATCAATCCCATTCCCGCTATAACCGCATCGAATTTCACGAGCGATCCGGCTTTCAAGAAATAAAACGGCGTGAGAAGCGTAAACGCAATAACTCTCATCCGTTGGGCCAAGACTCGTTCCTTCAGAAAAAACGGGGCCAGAACCATGCCGATGAGGTACGCCGGCAAAACGGCCTCACTTTTTGCCATTGCAGCCAGCCCCCCGAGCAAGAATAGGATCAACAGAATGAATTTGGTTTCAGGCTCGCTGATCTTGCTGCCCACCTTCGCAAAAAACCATGGGACGAATTTCGGGAGCAGCCACATTGCTACTGCCGTGACAGCGGCAAATAGCGCCAGCCACACATTGTAATTCGCAAAGAGCACACCCAGAGCCAGTACAGTGCCCAGATCCGTAACGAAACACGCGGCCAAAATGATTTTGCCGATTTCGACATGGTTTAGTCCGGTTTCGATCATGACCGCATAAACCACTGCCACGGATGTCGTCGACATCGCGATTCCGGCTATTTCCGCTTGGGGCCAGGGCCATGCGCACACATACCGTGCAAACAGCATGCAACCGACGAACGGCCCCAAGAAACTCAGCACGCCAATAACCATGCTCGACCAAAAGTGCCTTCTGAAAACGGCAGGATCGATTTCAGCTCCTGCCAGAAACGTCAACAGAATTGCGCCGACACCAGCAAGGTAATTGACCCACGGAGTCAACGGTAAACCTATGAGATTTCCGCCGAACGCTCCGACGACGATTTCCAGCAAAGCAACTGATATGGCAACCCTGATGGAAATGAGAGAGGCGAGCAATGCCATGGCGAGCCAAAGCGCAGAGGTGAGCCAGTCGTGCATGGGATTTTCTCCAAAAGAGCACAGAAAACAAAGACCGCCGGGCGGTCCCGCAATCGCTTCCGCAAAGTAGGATTGGGGAGACTCTCTTTGTAAAATATCCCCCTGAATTCACGTGCTTGAAACCGCATTCGTAAAACGCCTCGCGTCCGAACGCTGCGTCGAAACATCCTTGGCACTATGAAACAGACATTTTGGGATGATGTGTGACATCCCGTCGGGCACCTGAATTAAGGGGGACATTTAGCACAGATGGATTTGAAGAGAGTGGTGCTGAGATACCGGTCTCCTCGATCCGGCAAAAGCGTCACAACGGTCCCGGTCTTGATATCCTTTGACGCCTGCATCGCTCCGTACACCGCAGCTCCGGCGCTCATTCCCACGAATATCCCCTGCGTGAGCGCCAGCCAGCGGCACGTATCGTACGCCTGATCATCGTTGACCTGTATAATCCGATCAATCCTTTTTGGCTCATAAATTTTGGGCACGATCGCCTCTTTCATGTTCTTGAGCCCCTGAATCGCGTGGCCCTGCACCGGTTCGATTCCCACAATTTGAATTTGAGGATTGTGTTCCTTCAAGCGTCTGGACACGCCCATGAGCGTACCGGTAGTGCCCATTCCGGCAACAAACATATCCATCTCTCCGCCGGTTTGCTCCAAAATTTCCACACCCGTGGTCATATAATGAGCTTCTATATTGTAGGGGTTCTCGAATTGATTCGGCATGAAATACTTTTCCGGGTCCGTTGCATAGATTTGGTGAGCCTTCATTATGGCTCCATCCGTACCGTCACAACCCGGAGTTGTTTCCAATTCGGCGCCGTATGCACGAAGGGTATTTCGTCTTTCCAGGCTTACGCATTCGGGAAGAGTAAGCAGGCAGCGATATCCTTTGCTCGCCGCGACCATGGACAGGCCGATTCCTGTGTTTCCGGACGTGGGTTCCAAAATTATTTTGTCCTTGGTAAGGACGCCCTCCTCCTCAGCTTTCCGGATCATGTAGTAAGCTATTCGGTCCTTTACCGAACCTCCCGGGTTGTTGCCTTCCAGCTTTGCCAATAAACGCACCCCGTTGCCGCCGTTCGGATTATAAATTTGCACCAACGGAGTGTTTCCGATGAGATCGTGAATCGCCATGTGCTCGCCTCTGAAAATGATGATGAATTCCATGTTTATACCATTTTTTGCTGAAAAACTACAATACCCGTTGCCTTTCCGCTTGTATATAATGCATTTTTATGCTTTTATTCCACTAGAATATATCGGTTTCTTCATGTGATCTATTTGGCCGCGGCCACCGAACAAAACGAGGATTGTATGGACACCATCGCTACTCCGGGCTCTCGATCAACACCTTTCCGGCACTGCATCAACAGAGGACATACCCTTGATGCAATCGGCACGACAAGATCCGTTGTGGCGACAATGTGCCGTGACGCACGAATCGATGCTATGCACGTTTTCGGCCCATCGTCGGTAATCGAGTCAGACGATTTGTGCAGGCTGCTCCAATCATTTGACACCATTTTGAGTCTCCACCAGCGATCCGAGGAAATCAGAGCCTGTTTGGAAACTATCGACGGCATTCTCCTGAAATCGCGGACCGTGGCGGGTGTTATCGAGCTGGTGACCGCGGTACTCGAAAAAGCCCTGGACTTGATTGCAGTCCGAATTCTCATCCGGGCAGATCATCCCATGTCGGCGCTATTCACATTGTCCCTCCCCAAGGGTTGCGGGCTCATAGCCGGCGATGTCCGCGGGAAGGAATCCTCGAGCGTCGACCCATTCGTTCTGAACGACGCTACGGGGAATCTCTGTCGCGCACTATTGGGGGAAGCGGCAACGCATGTCGGGTCCGCTGTTGTCGGTCCTTTATGGCTCGACAATGAAGAGTTGGGGTTGTTGTGCCTGGCAAGCGCCGATGGTCAACGATACGTCCATGACATGGATACGTCCATGGTAACCGAGCTCGCGAAGAAAATCGCCCTGGGGCTGATGAATGCCTTTGAGCATGAAAGCGCCTCTCGTAGAATGCTGAGGACCGGAAGCGGGGAACTCTTCAACGAAGCCTTTTTTCTGGAATATGTGACAAAGGAATTTAATCGGGCGTGGCGCAATCCTCGGCCGTTTTCGATTATGGCACTGTCCTGGTCCGGCACACAACCGGGTCATCCTTCGGAAGAGAAGGTCGCTGCATTCCTTGCCGGCAACATTCGGTCCGCTGACGTGGCGGCACAAGGAGACGCTGTTCGGTGCTGGATCTTGCTCCCGGATACTGACGTGAGCGGCGCACAGCATCTGGCAAGCAGGCTCGTCGACCAAGCAACTGAAACCTTCGGGACCGACCTGGATCTGCGTGCAGGGATTACGGAATTCACCACGAATGCAGCGGTCATGCCCATGCTTCTTGACCGCGCTCAATTCGCGCTGGCACGGGCTGAAGCAAGTGAATACGATCGCATCAGAATCGAGGCGTGCTGATCGTCCGAAATTCCTTCCCGGAACTTCGGCTCCCGTTTCCGAAAGCTCCGGGCATTCCGGAATCAAGGCAAGGCGATCGTCGCCTCGCCGGCAGCCACTGCCGTTCCCTTGGGGTTTTCAATCCGAAACGAATAATCCTGTTCGTTGCCGCTATCGTTCACAGCAAGAATGGTCAATCTGAGCACATCGGATTCGTACACCTGTGCCCTGTAATCGATCGTCATCTTCACAATGCACCATTTCGCCCGAATCAATCTGAAAGCATATTCGACCATGCCGGAAAGCCAGAGAGGATGCACGCTAAGGCCCTCCGGACCCCCGGAATCGGCCAACAGCCGCGACGGATGAAAATCCCTGGCAACATGTGCCATTTTCAAAAGGGCCTCTGCCGGGAACGGCCCAACGAGAAACTCAGGCAAATCCCTTCCCGAATGAAGGTTCTCGCATTGCCTGAGCCCGAACTGCGGACGGTATTTCATGGCTGCTCACATGGTTCATTCGATGAGAACGGGTTGCCGGTACCATTGAATGGCCTTCCCCTCAATCTTTCAGTCCGGCTGGGGAAACATCGTTTCCCTGTCATTGTGACGAGCGATACGACGCAGTAATCCTGATATGTGGAAGCAGATTGCTACGCTTCGCTCGGAACGACAGCCTTTTTCAACTCACGGCTGAATGGATTCCCTTGTGTGCTGTCTTTGTTGACAAAGACCCTGCACACGCGTATAAAACAATATGCAAAATGCCATAAAAATCCATATAAAAAGGGCGTTCGGATGGAAAAAAAGGATCTGGACCTCATTGCGGAATGGAAAGACAGGGACCCCGAATTGAAGAACCTGTGGCAAGAGCACCTCGAATACGAGGAGCAATTGGAATTCTTCAACAAACGGGTGTATCTTTCGGCAACCGAAGAACTGGAGCGAAAAACCATTCAAAAGAAGAAGTTGCGGGGAAGAGACCGAATCGAACGGATTCTATCCAAAATCCGGCAGAGTCAGCTCCAGAAGCAAGAGAATCAACAAGCATCGAGCACGGTTTAGACAGTGAAAATAAGTGGAGCCCACATTCTCCTTCAATCTCTCAAAGAAGAAGGAGTCACAACGATTTTCGGATATCCCGGAGGCGCCGTCATAGACATCTTTGATGTCCTGGCACGCCTTTTTCCCGATCAGTTCACATTCATACTGGTTCGCCACGAGCAGGCAGCAGTCCATGCTGCGGACGGGTACGCGAGAGCAACCGGAAAACCGGGAGTCTGCATAGTTACATCCGGACCGGGCGGGACCAACACAGTCACCGGATTGGCCACCGCGTATATGGATTCCATTCCCGTCCTGGTTATCACAGGTCAGGTTCCTACTCCCCTCATCGGCAATGATGCCTTTCAGGAGGCTGACATTGTCGGTATCACCCGGCCGTGTACGAAACACAATTACCTCGTGGGCAGCGTGAACGAGCTCGCCCGGACCATCAAGGAAGCCTTTTATATTGCTTCCACAGGAAGGCCCGGACCCGTTCTCGTTGACCTTCCGAAAGACGTGCTCCAGGGAAAGGCCGATTTCGAGTACCCCAGGACCGTGGTCCTTCCCACTTACAAGCCCACCGTGAAAGCCCATATTCCTTCCATCAAGCGAGCCGCTGATCTTATCGCTGCAGCGGACAGGCCCGTAATCTACGCGGGCGGTGGCGTGATAACCTCCGGTGCGCACCAGGAATTGCGCGCGCTTGCGGAAATGACCCACATTCCTGTAACCATGACGCTCATGGGGCTCGGGTGTTTTCCGGGAACTCATCCCCTGTCGCTGGGCATGCTGGGGATGCATGGAACGTACCGGGCGAATATGGCAGTCAACAACTCCGACCTCCTCCTGGCGGTGGGTGCCCGTTTCGACGACAGGGTCACGGGAAAGGTGGAAGAATTTGCCCGCGGGGCAAAAGTTATCCATATTGATATCGATCCGACATCAATTCAGAAAAATATTGTGGTTGAAGTGCCCATTGTTGCCGATGCCCGCCACGCTCTCGCAAAGCTGATCGAAGTTCTCAAGAAAAAAGAGTTTGCAGAGCACCAGAGAAAAAAGCTCACGGATTGGCACAACAGCATTACTATTTGGAGAAATGAACAACGACTGCGTTTCGATCGCACGACAAAGACGATCAAACCCCAGTACGTGGTGGAAAAGCTGTACGAACTGACCGGAGGCGAGGCGATCATCACGACGGAAGTGGGCCAGAACCAGATGTGGGCAGCCCAGTACTATTTGTTCGACAAACCCCGCACATTTCTGTCCTCAGGAGGACTGGGGACAATGGGATACGGATTTCCCGCAGCAATCGGAGCCCAGATGGCATTCCCGGATAAGGTGGTCATCGATATCGCCGGTGACGGATCAATCCAGATGAATATTCAAGAACTGGCCACCGTCGCAAATTACAGGCTTCCCGTCAAGATAGCCATCCTCAACAACGGATACCTGGGAATGGTTCGCCAGTGGCAAGAACGCTTTTATGACAACGTGTACGCTCATACCGACATCATGGCCACGCCGGATTTCGTCAAGCTTGCGGAAGCGTACGGCGCTCTCGGGCTTCGGGCAAACACGACCGCAGACGTGGAGCCGGTAATCAAACAGGCGCTAGAGCATGACGGGCCTGTAGTGATCGATTTCGTAGTGGAACGTGAAGAAGGCGTCTACCCGATGGTTCCCGCGGGATCATCCATAACTGATATGATTTTAGTGTAATGGAAAATCGACACGTCATTTCTGTACTCGTTGAAAATAAACCGGGAGTCCTCGCTCGGGTTTCAGGCATGTTCTCCGGGAGAGGATTCAATATTCACTCGTTGGCTGTGGCTCCGAGCCAGGATGCCGAATACTCCCGCATGACCATAGTCACTCACGGAAACGTACAAATTATCGAGCAAATAATCAAACAGTTACGGAAGCTTATAAATGTAGTCAGAGTTCAGGACCTCGCCCTGGGTGAATATGTCGATCGCGAAATGGTGCTCATCAGGGTCAGGGCAACTGCGGCAAAGAGAGCCGAAGTGTTGAGAATTACCGACATTTTCAGAGGTAAGGTCGTGGACGTCAGCCACGACACCATTACACTGGAAGTATCAGGAACTCAAAGCAAAATAGACGCCATACTGGAGCTTCTCGCTCCGCTTGGCATCACGGAGCTCATCCGTACAGGCACCATAGCCATCCCGAGGGCGAAAAAAGTGCTCAAGACGGGAGATTCGCTCGAATGATCTCAAGGGCAGGCCATTACGAGCCCATCGCCCGCGAGGGGTACCCGTTTTTTGTTCCTCTCGGAATTCTCTCGTTGATTCTTTGGTGGTTCGGTTGGCCGTGGCCTTCTCTCTTCTTTTTGATCCTTTCCATTGCCGTTGCTTCTTTTTTCAGGAATCCCGAGCGCACTTCCCCTCAGGGGGCAGGTCGCGTGCTTTCTCCTGCTGACGGGCGAGTGGTGCAGATCGCGGAGAACGTACGATCGGACTACCTGCCGAACCGTGTATTGACGAGAATCAGCATATTTATGTCTGTCTTCAATGTGCACGTGAATCGATGGCCCCTATCGGGCCTGGTGAAGAAGATTACCCATGTCCCGGGCACGTTTCTCGACGCGCGCATGCCTGCGGCATCGGTTCAAAATGAACATAATTCCGTCGTGATCGAGAGCCCGGACGGGACAATTGAAGTCGTGCAGATTGCCGGTAAAATTGCCAGAAGAATAGCCTGCTGGGTCTCGGAAGGGGACGAAGCATTTCAAGGCGAGCGATTCGGCTTAATCAGATTCGGCTCCAGATTGGACGTGTATATGCCGCCGGAATTCACCCCTGAAGTTGTCATTGGAACAAAGGTCCGCGCCGGTGTGACCGTTATTGCGCGAAGAAAAGACCCTCCTCGCTGAATCTCCCTATGGGATGCTTGAGCCGCGTCGGACGATCTTCTCGAACTTGAGGAGCGATTGTCGTAATCCCCCCTGTAGTTTTTGCAATTGGACCATCGGTATCCATTCAGTAATGGGTGGGAAAAGAATGTCATTGCGAGCACAGCGAAGCAATCTCGGCCTTCGAAGATCGAGATTGCTTCGTCGTTTCACTCCTCGCAATGACAGAGGATGGACAGCTCTCCCGAGTTACCGAATGATTACGGCCATCGTTCTATAGCGATTGCCAAAAGTAAATTCCGATTCGATGTTGTTTTGTCTCGCGTTGTGATCGAAAGTATGATTCAACGCGGTGTATGCCGCGGTCCGCAAACAAGCCGAATGCTGAGAACTGCTCTCTTGAAGAGCTTGAGATTGCTGCTCAAGCC
>Ga0187785_10000066_pt1 | contig 37280 bp, 37 predicted proteins | sample 0815_BV2_4_20_MG_FD_132466 | JGI IMG/M metagenome (GOLD analysis project Ga0187785, IMG submission 132466) | Tropical peat soil microbial communities from peatlands in Department of Meta, Colombia - 0815_BV2_4_20_MG | ecosystem: Environmental > Terrestrial > Soil > Wetlands > Peat | place...
GGCTCGATCGCGTCGACGCGCCAGCCGTCGGCGAACGCCTCGCGGATCTCGGCCTCGGTGATCCGGCGCGGCCCGAACCCGCCGGGCGCCCGGTCGCTGAAGCACAGCAGGAAGAACCGGCCGCCGGGGACGATCGCCTCGTGCAGGTACACGACGTAGGCGCGACGGTCCTCGTCGTCGAAGACGTGGAAGCATCCGCAGTCGAGCGCCGTGTCGAACCGGTCACCGTGTTCCGGCGTGCCGGTGAGGTCGCCGACGACGAACCTCGCCTCCAGACCGCGTTCCCGCGCCTTCTCCTTCGCCTTCGCGATCGCGGTCGGCGCGGCGTCGATCCCGGTGGCGTCCAGGCCGAGCGCGGCGGCCATCAGCGCGTGCTCGCCGGTGCCGCAGCCCGCGTCGAGCACGCGGCCGCGGAGCTCGCCGGCGGCGGCCAGCGCCTCCAGCGCCGGTTGGGGCCGCCCGATGTCCCACGGCGGCGTGCCCGCGTACGCGCCCTCGAAGCTCATCGGTGCACGATCATCCCGCGATCCGCGCGGCGGGCGCCACTAGACGCCGGACACGCCCGGGAACAGCCAGTTGTCCGAGCACGTCCAGTCGTGCGCCGTGATGTCCCAGCGGTACAGACCACCATCCTGCAGCTCGCAAGCCTTCCGCTCGGCCGGATCCGGCGCGACGCGGATGCCGGGGATCTCGTTGTAGGTCCAGGCCGCGAACACGACCACGATCACCGCTGCGAGCGCGATCCACCGCATGGACGACGACATCTCGCCTCGAGGGATAGCGGCGATGGAGCTCCGTGGCCAGTGGCCGCGCCGCGTCGACAACGATCCGCAACCGGATCGGCATAGCTTCGACGCCCGGCGGGCCGTGCCGCAGGTCAGGTGGCGATCCCGGGGCGGGTCGCCGCGAACAGCGCCGCCGACCCCACCACGTCGACGTCGACCTCCTGGAAGGACTGCTCCAGGATCTCGCGAAGCCCGTCGGCGGTGTCGCCGAGGTTGTCGAAGCCTCCCTGCTTGTTGCCCGCCTTGATCATGAACCGGGCCGAGCGCGTGTGCTCCTCCGTCGTGCCCAGCACCGTCGCCCCGAACAGGACCCCCTCGGGCGTCAGCACGTCGGCCACGTTCCTGATCGCGATCGCCTTGTTCGACATCGGACCGCGCAGGCAGTGCAGCACGGCGCTGAGCGCCGCCGAGTCGAACGGGCCGCGCACGGGGAGCGGCTTCATCACGTCGGCCTCCACGGTCGTGGGGTGCAGCGCGGCCAGCCGCTGCCCGGCGTGCCGCAGGACGTTCGGGTTCGGATCGAGCAGCGTGATCTCGGTCCCGCTGGGCGGTTCCGCCTTCTCGATGAAGTAGCCCGTTCCGGGTCCGACGTCGAGGTGGCGCTTCCCGAGGTACCGCTTGTAGTGATCGATCATCACCGCGTTCGGCGTGTGCCAGACGGCGCGCGTCGTGAACCCAAGCACCCACGGGTCGTAGATCGCGAGCATGAAGCGGTTGTAGCCGGACTGGCCCTTGTACGACGGATCGTCGCGCTCCATCGTGCGTCCCCCTCTCGCGGAGAGCATCGCGCGTCGAGGTCGGCCCGGCCATCCCTGCTTCCCTGCGTGTGCGAGGGGGTGCCAGCACTCCCGAGCGTCGGTCAGGCGTCGTCCATGTCCGGCCAGGGTGCGACGTCGATCTCGTTGCCCTCGGGATCGGCGAGGGTCCACCAGTACGGCGCGTGCTCGTCGTTCACGACGCGGCCGCCGGCGGCCAGCGCCGCATCGATCCGGGCGCGCGCCTGGTCCTCGGGCAGGTAGAGGTCGATGTGGATCCGGTTGCGCTGGGGCCGCGGCGCGTCCATCTGCTGGAACCAGAACACCGGCCCCTCGCGATCCGGATCGACCACGACGTCGCCGACGTGCTCGTAGCCCAGGACCGCGGCCCAGAAGGGCAGCACGTCGGGGATCACCATCGCGTCGATCGCGACCTGGAAGCTCTGCAGGCCGGTCAGGTCGACCAGGAACCCGAACTCGCTCGCGGTCGCCGAGATCTCCCGGGCGAGTGCGAGGTCGTCCTCGGTGAGCTCGCCCTCCTCGGTGATGGGGCGCCGGATCCGCACGGTCACGCCTCCGGATCGGAGGTCGACGTCCGGCGACCGGCCGTCCGCGCCCACACGGCCGGCTATCGCCTCGGCGAACGCCGCGGCCTCGGCGAGCGATCCCGTACGGACGTGCGTGGCGGCCGCGTACGCCAGGACCCGCCACCCGAGCTCGTGGAACCGGGACGGTTCGACCGATCCGCTCACGGCGCCACCGCTACGTGACCTTCACCGTCACCTTCGCCTGGCTGTAGCCGCCCTTCGTGGCGACGGCGACGTGCGGGCCGCTCGCCGTCCCCGTGCCGAAGTGGAGCTTGACCACGCCTTTCGCGTTCGTCGTGCCACTGTGGCCGAGGCACGCGACCTTCGCGCCGGCGACCGGCTGACCCGCGTCCGTCACGACGAAGGTGACCGTGGCGCCGGTCGCGTGACCGAAGGCGGCGGGCTTCGCCGTGAGCTTCATCCCGGGGAGCAGCTGCGTGTGCCAGATCTCGACCGGGTTCCCCGCCGCGCCCGAGACGATGTTCGCCAGGATGTCGACGCGGCCGGAGCTCCCCTCCGCCGAGAGGTGCTCGAACAGGGCCCAGTTCGGCGGCGGCTTGATCGACAGGACCGGACCGAACCCGCTCCCGTTCGTGCCGGTCCGGACGACGTCGATCCGCGACTTCACCGAGTCCCACCACAGGATCCAGAGCCTGCCGGCGCCACCGGGGACGAGCGTCACGAGCCGCGCGTTCCCGCTCGTCGTGCCCGGCACGGTCGCCGCCTTGCCGGCGCCCACCTTCCACAGGCTGACGTGCGCACAGGGCTTCGTCTTCGTCGGCGAGCAGTACGCCATGTAGACGCCCCCGCCCTTCCGGGCGGCCAGTGCCACGCGCTGCTTCGGGCTGTTGTCCTCGTCCTTGTTCCCGGAGTTCGGCGCCTCCATCGGCGAGCCCTGACCCGGGAGGATCTGCTCGACGTAGTAGCCCTGGGTGGCGGCGTCCGTCCAGCGCCACCACGCGAGCCACACCGAGCCGTCGCCGTTCGTCGCGACGGCCTCGCCCTCGTTGTCGATCGTGGAGGTCTGCATGATGGACCCGTCGGGGGCGCCCGCCGGAGCCGACGCGTCGGTCCCCTCGTGGAACCAGGTGGTCGCGTTCAGCCCGAACGCGGTGACGGGCGTCCCGTTCAGCTCCGCCGCCGCCCCGAAGTCGCCGTTCAGGACCGTGTGCTGGGCCAGGGAGACCATCGGGAGCGTCCAGGCCTGCCCGTTCGCACTGGTCGCGGTGTAGACGGAGCCGGTCGAGAAGAAGTTCGACGGGTTCGTGTCCTGGGTCCCCATGAACACGACGCGGAGGCCGCCGGACCCGTCGGGCAGCAACACGAGCTCGGTGTCGATCGTGTTCCAGTTCGAGGGAAGGACGTTGCCCGAGGCGAGCATCTTGCCGGCCTGGGAGATCGTGACCCACCGGATGTTGTAGGTGGTCGTGGCCGGCTTGATGCGGTAGACGACGTGGAGCTCGCCGTCGGCCGTCCGCACGGCGCTCGGTTGGTCGAATCCATCGGCCTTCTGACTGGTGGTCGAGAGCTTGGTCCACTTGCCCGGGCCACCGGCCCGCGCGGGCCCTGCCACGAACGTGAAGATCGATGCGATCGCGAGCGCGAACGCCACGAGCTGATTCCGCCGTCTCATACGGCCCTCCCTCGGGTTGAACCGCAGGTACGTGTCCGGAGAGCGTGGACGCGGGGCGCACCGGCGTCAAGAGCGCTCGGAGCGAGCGGCCAAAGGTCCCAGACGTCGCATGCCAGGTTGCCGGGTCGCACCCTCGCGTTGGACGGCAGGGTGGTGACAGGAAGGGCCACGCCCGCCGTGGAAGGAGGTCGCCATGTCCACCACGATCGCGCCGACCGAGCGAGGGACGGCGCCGCCGCCGGACACCGGGGCTCCATCGCGCCTCGTGGGGGTCTTGCTGGTCTGCGGGATCGTCTCGTCGGTCCTCTACGGGATCCTGATCTGGGCGATCCGGTACCCGGGCTACAGCCCGATCTCGCAGACCGTCAGCGAGCTCTCCGCGTGGGGCACCTCGACGAGGAACCTCTGGATCCCGCTCGGGGCCGTCTACACCCTGCTGATCCTCGCGTTCGGGATCGGCGTGTGGATCGTGGGTCGCGGACGGCGATCGCTCCGTATCGCTGGTGGCCTGCTGATCGCCTACGCGTCGCTCGGGTTGCTCTGGCCGTTCGCGGCGATGCATCAGCGCGCCGTGCTGGCCGCCGGCGGTGGGACGCTCGCCGACACGATGCACCTCACGCTGGCCGGTACGACGGTGCTGTTGATGTTCGCGGCCATGGTCTGCGGGGCGGTCGCACTCCGAGGGTGGTTCCGGATCTACTCGATCGCGACGATCGCGGTGCTCCTGGTCTTCGGGGCGCTGACGAGCGCGGACGCCTCGAAGGTGGCCGACGACCTCCCGACGCCGTGGGCCGGGCTGTGGGAGCGGATCAACATCTGTGCCTTCCTCCTGTGGGTCGTCGTGTTCGCGGTCGTGCTCCTGCGGGAGCGCCGTGCGCCGACGAACGCGTAGGTTCTGAAGGTCGCCGACCTCGGAGGGGGTCCATGGCTGAGATCGTCACCGTCGACGGCCGGTCCTACGTCCGGCGGAACCCGCTGGGCGTGGTCGCCCTGTCGTTCATCACCTTCGGGATCTACGCGTTGTACTGGTACTGGAAGATCAACGACGAGCTCCGCCAGGTGGAGCACGACGACTCGATCAGCCCCACCCGATCGCTGATGGCCGTGCTGTTCGGATGGATCATCATCGTGCCGCCGTTCATCGCCCTGTGGAACACCGCCACGCACGTCGCCGCGTTCGAGCGCCGTGTGGGCGTCACGCAGACGGTCGAGCCGATCCTCGTGCTGGTCTTGATGATCCTGCTGAACATCGCGAACGGGGCGTACCTCCAGGACCACCTGAACCGCGGATGGGATGCCGCCGGCGGGCGCCGACCCACTCCCTCGCTGCCGGCGCCGCCGGTGCCCGGCTGAACGCTCAGGTGCGATCGCGCGGCGATGCGGACCCGGTCAGCCGGCGTGGACGAACGGCCGTGGCAGACCTGACCGTCGCTCGACCTGGGTGAGATCGGTGACGGGGGAGATCAGCTCGACCGAGGACATCGCGTCCGCGTCTTCGCCCTTCGCCTCGAGCAGGAGCTCCCGGCGCTGCAGCGCATCCTCCAGGGCGAGCGAGGCGTCGAACGCGTGCGCGCGACAGAACGGAACGATCCACGACCGTCCGTCGGTGCTCGTCACGTGGATCGCCCGGCCCGGCCCGAAGGCGAGCGTGACCTCCAGCGCCGCCAGGATCCCGAGGCCGATCGCGGCGATCACCGGGAGATCCACCATCACGATCACGGCCGCGAACAGGAGCGCCGCAAGCAGGCAGCTCCATCGCACGTGCGGTCGGACCTCCACGGTTCCGAGCTCGATCAACGGGATCCGGATGCGGGCGATCCCGAGCGGGATCAGGCCCGCGAGAGCCCGGCGGTGGTCGATCGAGAGGCTGCGCTCGTCGGTCGTGATCCGCACCCGCAGGTACGGCGTCAGCCGGTGAACCGGGAACACCATCGAGGCGGAAGTGGAAGTCTCCATCACCTCCATCTTGGGACGAGGGTGAAGTCGCGCCCCCGGGCGACCGTCCCGGACTCCCCGGGACCGGTGGCCGGCACCTCAGCCGATCAGGGGGTGTGTTCCCCAGTCGCCCTTGCTGTCGAAGGTCGGGCTGTCCGTGACGACCCGCACGTCGCCGCCGTCGGCGTTCGCCGTGGCGATCCCCTCGTGGCCGTCGTCCTGGATCAGCAGGAACAGGATCCGGCTGCCGTCCGGTGACCACGAGAAGTCGCCCGCCGCGTCGTCGGCCGGGATCGCCAACCTGATCCGGGTGAGGCAGCGGCCATCGGGGTGGACGACGAACAGCGACCCGTCGTGTTCGAACGCGATCTTCGAGCCGTCCGGCGACCAGCTGCCATCGTCGTCCGAGTAGCCCCACGGGGTGATGCGGTGAACTCCGGACCCGTCGACCTCGACCACGAACAGCGCCTCGTTCGAGCCGGGTCGCCTGCGGGGGTCGGTCCGGGCGAAGACGATCCTGGTGCCGTCGGGCGCGTAGTCGATGGGGGTGTCGACACCTCCGGGGTTCGACGTGAGCCTGATCAGCCCGCGACCGTCGGACGACCGGATCGTGTAGACGCCGTTCAAGCCCGGGTCGGTCTGGCCGTCGCCTTCGCACGCGAGTCGCTTCGCGTCGGGCGACCAGACCGTGCACCCCGTGAACAGGGTCGCCGCAGCAGGCATCCGCAGAACTCGGGCGGTGCCGGTGTCCGGATCGACGATGACCGCCGCCGTGTCGCACACGGGCGGGTCGGCGCAGGCGGAGATCACGATCCTGCTCCCGTCGGGCGACCAATGTGGCGACCCGGAGGCGCCCGGGAAGAGCCGCACCCGGTGCGTCCCGTCGGGATCGGCCGTGTAGGTGATCGTGTCCCCCAGCTTCGAGGCGTAGCGGGCGAACGCGATGCGACCGTTCGGGCCGGGCACCTTCGCCTCCACCGAGTGAGCCGCGATGGCTGCGAGCCAGCAGAGGAGCGCGCCGGCCGCCAGGACCCGGACGACGCGATGTGCGACACGCTCACGATCGATCCCCATCAGCCCGATCCCTCCCGCCGGTCCCGCCCTCGACCCATCCCCCCTGACTCGCGGGAGACATCGAGAAGGTTCACCGGGATCCGAGGAACCTTCTGGGCCCGTCACGCGACTTACCCGGAAGGGCGAAGATGCGCCCGGGACCTCCGCACGGGAGCAGGTGGTGCGCGAACTGCAGCACGCGACGGTCGACGCCCCGCCGGCGTCCTTCGACGACTTCTACGTCCGCGAGTTCCGTGGCGTGCTCGCTCTCGTCTACGCGCTGACGGGCGATCGCGGAACCGCCGAGGACATCGCCCAGGAAGCGTTCCTGGCCGCCCACCGCAGCTGGGATCGGGTCGCGACCTACGGGCAGCCGGGGTCGTGGGTCCGCAAGGTCGCGGTGAACCTTTCGGTGTCCGCGTTCCGGCGCCGGATGACCGAATCGAAGGCCGTCCAACGGATGGCCGACCGGCAGTCCCGAGCACCCGAGCTGTCCACCCTGACCGCGGAGTTCTGGCAGGAGGTGCGGTCGCTCCCCCGACGCCAGGCGCAGGCGGTCGCCCTGTTCTACCTGGAGGACCGCCCGATCGCCGAGATCGCAGCGATCCTCGGGCTGGCGCAGGGCACCGTCAAGCGGCACCTGCACGAAGGGCGACGAACGCTGGCCGAACGGCTGGATCTTCACGAGGATGCGCCATGAGGCTCGACGAACGAGCTCGCGCCGCGAGCGAAGAGCTCCGCGCTGCACTGGACGCGCTCGACGCCGACGCGCCGCCGATCCCGGTCCAGGGCTTCCACCGCGATCGCGGGAAGAGGGACCGCCGCCGCAAGGTGACCGCGGCCGCGGCCGCCGCCCTGATCGCGGTCCTCGCCGGCGCGCTCCTCGCACCGACGCTCCGCGGAGGCCGGACCGTACCTGCACGCCCGGTCCCGGCCGACGGGTCGATCCTCTTCGGGCGCTGGGACGCCCGGACGCAGCGCTCCACGTGGTTCACGGCGCGACCCGACGGGACGCACGCCCGGAGTCTCGGCGTGGTCGCGACGTGCGCCCGGTGGTGGCCCGACGGGAGCAAGATCCTCATCACCGATGACGCTGCCCGCGGGCCGGGCCATCCGCTGCGTCCCGCCGTCGTCGGCCCCGACGGATCGGGCCTGCGCGCGCTCGACGCGACGAGGGATCCGGCCTTGAACCTGGGGTGCGGCGACGTGTCGCCGGACGGGCGGTTGCTGGTGCTCGAGGGCTTCAACGATCGCCGGCCCGGGGTCGCCGGGATCTACACGGTCCGGGCCTCCGACGGCGGCGCGCTTCGCCGCGTCACGCGTGCTCCGCGGGGCGGATCCGACGGGAACCCGGTGTTCTCACCGGACGGGTCGCACGTGGCGTTCTTCCGGACGAGACCCGGGGTCACGCCCCAGGGCGCGGGCGCGCTGTTCGTCGTCGCGATCGACGGCTCGGGCCTGCGACGGATCACGCCGTGGGGCGCCGCGTTCGCCGGCCCAAGCTGGTCGCCGGACGGCGCGTGGATCACGTTCCAACAGCCGTACGGGCAGCTCGACCTGGTGCATCCCGACGGCACCGGGCTTCGACGGGTGACCCTCGACATCCCGGCCGGCGCCGGCGCCGAGAACCCGGCGTGGTCCCCCGACGGGTCGTGGCTCGTGTTCACCCTCACGTTCGACGGACACTCGAACATCGTCACGGTACCGGCCGACGGCGGCCGACCGACGCGCGTGACGCACGACACGGGGGTCGACGACCAGACCCCCGATTGGAGCGCCGCGACCGGTTGACCGCCTCGCGTGATGGCGGCCGGCCGGGCGGTGACCCGCGCACCACCGCTACCATCCGGCCACCGTCGCCCAGGAGGCCTTCCGTGTCCGCACCCACTCACACGACGCTGAACTTCGGACCGTGGTACCGGCGTTCGCCGTTCTTCGACGCGACGCTCCGCGCCGGCTGCACCGCGTACGACGTCTACCAGCACATGCTGCATCCGAACACGTACGGCGACCCTGCCGAGGAGTACCGGGCGCTCGTGAACGACGTGACGCTGTGGGACGTGGGCGTCGAGCGGATCGTCGAGATCACCGGACCCGACGCGAGCGCGTTCACGAACCTCCTCACGTGTCGCGACCTGACTCGGTGCGCGGTGAAGCAGGGCAAGTACGTCCTGATCACCGCGCCCGACGGCGGCATCGTGAACGACCCCGTGTTGCTGCGGATCGAGCCGAACCGCTGGTGGCTGGCCCTGGCCGATTCCGACGCCGGCCTCTACGCGATCGGGGTCGCGGTGAACTCCGGTCTGGACGTCCACGTCGGCCATCCCGAGGTCTATCCCGTGCAGGTCCAGGGCCCGAAAGCGAAGGACGTGATGCGCGACCTGTTCGGCGACTGGGTCCTGGACATGAAGTACTACTGGTGCGACGAGGCCGACCTCGACGGGATCCCGGTCGTGATCAGCCGCACCGGCTGGACCGCGGTGGTCGGCTACGAGATCTACCTGCGCGACCCGAGCCGCGGCGACGACCTCTGGGAGCGGATCCTCGACGCGGGGAAGCCCTACGCGATCCGGGTCACGCCGTCCTCGGACATCCGTCGGATCGAGGCGGGGATCTTCGACTGGGGCTCCGACTTCGGCCCGGAGACGAACCCGTTCGAGGTGATGGGACTGGAGCGGCTCGTCGAGGAGCAGGAGGCCGACTACGTCGGCAAGGACGCGCTCGAGCGGATCCGTCGCGAGGGCGTCTCGCGCAAGCTCGTCGGGATCGAGCTGGACGGCGATCCGGTCGAGCAGCCGACGCAGCACTGGCCGGCGTTCGCCGGCGGGGAGCGCGTGGGGCACGTGACGGACGCGTGCTGGTCGCCGCGCCTGGAGCGGAACATCGGCTACGTCTGGGTGCCGATCGGCCTGGCGGGTCCCGGCACCCGCCTCGAGGTGGAGGCCGACGACGGTATGCGGACCGGCACGACCGCAGCGATCCCGTTCGTCGACCCCCAGAAGAAGGTCCCGGCGGCGTAGCCGGCGCCCGGGCCGCAACGAAACCTCCACGTCGCGGGACTTCCCGTTCGCGCGGGTCGACCCGAGACTCGGAGGATGGCCGTCGAGCGGAAGGTCCTGGTGAAGGTTCCCGAGGTCACGGCCATCTTCTGGGTCGTCAAGGTGCTGACCACCGGGATGGGCGAGACGACCTCCGACTTCCTGATCCACCGCGAGGGGGTGACGAACACCGCCGGGCTGATCGCCGTCGTGCTCATCGCGACGGCGATCCTGGCGGTCGCCCTCGTCCTCCAGGTGGCCGCGGACCGCTACCGCCCGCCGGTCTACTGGTTCGCCGTCCTGATGGTCGCGATCACCGGCACGATGGCCGCCGACGGGTTGCACGTGGAGCTCGGCGTTCCGTACGCCGTCTCGACGATCGTCTTCTCGGCGGTCCTGGCGGTGCTGTTCTTCATCTGGTTCCGCGTCGAGGGGACGCTGTCGATCCACAGCATCACGACGCGCCGGCGCGAGCTCTTCTACTGGGCGGTCGTGATGGCGACCTTCGCGCTCGGCACCGCCGCCGGCGACTTCACAGCGTTCGCGCTCGGCTGGGGGTTCTTCGCCTCGGCGGTCCTGTTCGCCGCCTTCTTCGCGTTCGCCTTCGGCGCGCAGCGGTGGCTCGGGATGGGCGAGGTGGCCGCGTTCTGGTTCGCCTACGTGGTCACCCGCCCGCTCGGCGCCTCGCTCGCGGACCTGTTCGCGGGCCCGAAGGAGCTCGGCGGGCTCGGGTACGGCTACGGGCCGGTGAGCGTGCTCCTGCTGGTCGTGATCGTCGGCTGCGTCGCCTATCTCACCCTCGGCCGGCCTCGCGAGGGGACGATCGACCCCGCCCCGGTCCCCGACGCCTGAGGGGCTGCCACTATGCGGTTGACCCACCCGGGCTCGTTGGCCGGCGAAGCCGTCGCGGCCGTCACCCACAACGCCGTCTTCTTCGTGGCGTTCGGGTTACTCGCGCTGCTGTTCCCCGATGGACGCCTTCCGAACCCGGCGATGGCGGCCGATCGGTTGGCCCGCCGCCGTCCCGTGCGTCGCGATCTTCGCCAGCACGATGCTGTCGAGGGATCCGGCCGACAGCTTCCCCGGAGTCGCGAACCCGCTCGGCTTCCTCCCGTCGAACTCGGCCGGATCCCGGTCAGCCGCGCTCGCTGAGGAACGACCGGACCGCGTCGTCGAACGCGGCCGGCGCCTCCATGGTGCACTGGTGCCCGGCGCCGGGAACCCGGCGCATCGTCGATCCCGGGATCCGCGCGTGCAGCTCCTCCTGCACGGCCCGCGGCGACCGCACGTCCTCCTCGCCGGCGAGCAGGAGCGTGGGGACCGCGATCGTCGGCAACACGTCGCGGAGGTCCGCGGCGACGATCGCGTTGAGCATCGCGCGCGTGCCCTCCGGGTGGTAGGAGGCCATGATGCGCACCAGCTCCGCACGGAGCTCCTCGGGCGCGCGATCGGTCAGGAGCGTCGGCAGCCACTCGCGCGCGTACGCCTCCGGTGGCTCCTCGAGCCCCTGCAGCGCGGCCGCCAGCCGTTCGGCGACCTCCTCGGGTGCGAGCGACCCGGCCCAGCCGGCGTACGCGGCCGTCAGGATCATCGTCCGCACCACGTGCGGATGCCGCCGGTACAGCTCGAGGGCGAGCGTCGATCCCCACGAGAGGCCGACCAGATGCGCGGAGCCGATGCCGAGCGTCGCGAGGAACCCCGCGAGCGCGTCGGCGTAGTCGGCCATCGCGAAGCCGGCCGGCGGATCGTCGGAGCCGCCGCATCCGGGTGCGTCCCACGCGAGCACGGTGAAGGAATCCGAGAGGTCGTCGAGTTGGGCCCGCCACTCGCGGTGGTCGGACATCCCGCCGTGGAGCAGCACGATGGGTGGCCCCGATCCCGCGCGCTCGAACGCGATGGCCATGCCATCGACGTCGACGCGCTCCACCGCCGCGATGCTACCGGCGCCACGCGATGCCGATCGAGCCGAACGGTGGGGGTAGGCTCCCGAGCAACCGAACCCTTCCAGAAAGGCGAACGACCCGTGCGGATGCAAGCGGTGCAGTCGGGGGCCGGAGCGGGCGATCTGCGAGCGGTGATCCTGACCGCCGACAAGTTCGAGGACATGGAGCTGTTCGTGCCGTACTTCCGGCTCCTGGCCGACGGTGTCCTCGCCGACATCGCGGCGCCAACGATGGAGGAGATCGGCGGCGAGCACGGCTACTCGATCATGCCGGACGTCGTGATCGACGACGTGGATCCCGGCGACTATGACCTGCTGGTGATCCCGGGAGGGTTCCCCGACGGCGCGCCCGCGACCGTGCGACGGATCACGCATGCGCAGGAGATCGCGCGATCGTTCTTCGCCGCGTCGAAGCCGGTCGCATCGATCTGTCACGGGCCCTGGCTGCTGGTCTCGGCCGATCTCGTCCGGGGCCGGACCCTGACGTCGTACTGGCACGACGGGGTCCCCGAGGAGATCGTCGGAGCCGGCGGCAATTGGGTGGACGAGCCCGTGGTCGTGGACGGCGATCTGGTCACGTCGCGCTGGCCCGCCGATATCCCGGCGTTCACCGACGCGATGATGCGGATGATCCGAGCCCGGTAGGGGCATCGGGCACGGCGCCGACGGCCGGCGTCAGCGGCGTCGGCCGACCACCCAGGCCGTCAGGCCCCACCCGATCGCGGTCCACGCGATCACCACGCCGTACCAGTGCGCCAGGTCCGTCACGATCCCCGTCGTGAGCGCGGCCCGCACGACCTGCGCCATCGCGTAGAACGGCAGGAACCGGGCGACGTCCGCCAGCCAGGTCGGCAGGTAGCTGATCGGGTAGACGATCGGCGAGAACAGCAGGACCACGAACACGAGCATGTTCGTGATCAGGTTCACGATGATCGGGTTCTGGATCGCGAGCGCCATCCCGAACCCGACCGAGATCGCCATCAGCGCGCACAGGAGCACGGCCGGCACGATCGCCGGCGTCACCGTGAGGGTCACGCCGTAGCGCCACGCGGAGATCGCGACCGCAACGAGCAGGCCGGGGATCGACAACGCGGTCCAGAGCAGGAACGTCGAGGCGGCCTGCGCGGTCCTGGGCGCCGGCAGCGACCAGATGAAGTCGAAGGTGCCCTCCACCTTCTGCTGGCTCACGCCGATCGGCACCATCACGAGCCCGAGCGGGATCAGCGCCAGCGTGGGCGTCCCCGTCACGATGTAGAGCGCCACGAGCGGGGTGATCACCGGGTAGAAGAACCCGTAGGTGATCGCCATCCCCGCACCCATCATCACCTGGACGATCGCCATCATCGCGGCCCACTCGCGGGCGCGGCCCGCGTCGAACCGGAGCATCAGGCCGACGCTCCGGAACCACCGCAGCGGGCCCGAGCGCGGAGCGCCGGATGCGCCGAGCCCCGGACCGGGCACGCGCGCCACGTCGGCCGCGTTCATGCCCGCCTCCCCACGGCCCGGGCCGACAGGGCCGTTCCGACGATCCCCCAGATCGCGACGATCAGGTACGACCGCCCGATGCCCGACACGACCCCGGTCGTGAGCCCGGCACGGACGATCGTGGCCATGTGCTCGAACGGGAGCCACCAGCTGATCGTCGCCAGCCAGGGTGGTTGCTGGGAGGCCGGATACAGGATCGGCGAGAACCCGAAGACGAAGAACACGAGCATCTGGGCGATCAGCCGCGTCCGCATCGGGTCGTCGATCGCGTGCGAGAGCGCGTAGCCGAGCATCGTCCCGGTGAACGCGGTCAGGAGCACGGCCGGCACGATCGACGGCGTGATCGTGAACGAGATCCCGTACCGGAGCTCGGCGATCACCAACGACACCACGGCCGCCGGGAGGCTCGCGATCAACGCGACCGTGAACCACGCCCCCGCCGCGGCCGTGGCCGGCACGGGGAGCGCGCGGAGGTATTCGTAGGTTCCCGCGAGCTTCTGGTCCGCCGTGTTCTGCGGCCCGACGATCAAGCCGACGAGGATCAGGTTCAGCACGACGACCCCGGTCGAGACGTACAGCGCCACCTGCGCGGGGATCCGCTGGAAGAACAACCCGATCCCCAGGACGAACCCGATCCCCGAGAGGATCTGGACCACGACGATCAGCGGGAGCTCGAGCCGGAGCCCGGCGAGGTCCCACCCCGTCATCGTCAAATAGGCGTGGCGCCACGTGGGTCTCGGAACCGCGGTGCCCTCGAGCCGGATGGCCGACGCCATCGGCGATCACCCCTCCCCGTCGTCGCTCGAGACGTGTCCCGTCAGGCGGATGTAGACGTCCTCCAGGGTGGTGGCCCCGAGCGCGTACTCCTCGGCGACACCGCATCCGATCTGCTCCTGCGCCCACGCGATCGCGTGCGAGGCATCGGTCTGACCGATCGTGGTGACCAGGTTGTGCCCGACCCTCGTGTGGTGCATCACGAACGGGGGCAGGGTCGGCGTCGCCGCGCTCGGCACCAGCATCAGCTGCAGCCGGAGGAAGCTGCGGTCCTGCGCCTTCAGCGACGACGGGGTCCCTTCGGCGATCAGCCGGCCGTCCGCGATGATCGCCAGGCGGTCGACGGCCTTCTCGGCCTCCATCACGTTGTGGGTCACCAGGAAGACGGCGCTTCCCCACTCGCCGAGCCGGCGGACCTCGTCCCACAGCAACCGGCGTCGGAGCGGATCCACGTCGTTCGTCGGCTCGTCGAGGATCACGACCCGGCCGGGCCACACCGACACCATCGAGAACCCGACGAGCCGCTTGACCCCGCCCGAGAGCTTCGCGCCGATCACGTCGCGCCACACGGAAAGGTCGAGCGCCTCGATCAGCTCGTCGGTCCGGCGATCGACGGCGGCGCCGTCCCCGCCGCGGATCCGCCCGGTCAGCCGGATCGCCTCACGCGTCTTGAACGCGTCGATCGGCATCTGGGCCTGGGGGAGGTACGAACAGAGCTGACGCGCCATGGCGGGATCGTCGACCAGGTCGTAGGGCCCCAGCGTGATCCGCCCCTCGGTCGGCTTGAGCAGACCGATCACCTGCTTCACCAGGGTGGACTTCCCGGCCCCGTTGGGCCCGAGCAACCCGTAGACCTCTCCCGGCTCGACGTGCAGGGTGATCGCGTCGTTGGCCCGCAGGGACCCGTTGAACACCTTGGTGACCCCTTCGGCCCGGAAGCTCCCGTCCAGGATCGGACCCATCGGCGCCCTCCCGTCCCTTCACGCCGAGCCTGGCAGGCGCCGGGCTCGGCCACAGAGGTCGAACGGCCCTGCTCTCTGCGGTCGCTCGGCTCCCGGATCCCGGGCCCGGAACGTCGGCGTGCGTCCGTAGGCTGGGGCCCATCGCCCCCTCGATCGACACCGCGGCGCGGCGCGCGCGCCTGTCCATCCGCCACGACCTCGCGCGTCGTGTCGACTCGGTCGAGCGGGCCACCGAGGACCTGGTCGGGCTGCACTCGAGCGATCCCGTCACGGTCTACCTGTCGCTCGTCGCGCGCGTCGACGGGTTCGTGCCGACCGACCTCGAGGCCGCGCTGTACGAGCGCAAGACCCTGGTCCGGATGCTCGGCATGCGCCGCACGATGTTCGTCGTGCCGGTCGACCTCGCGGCGATCATGGACGAGGCCTGCACGAAGGCGATCGCGGGACGGGAGCGCCGGCGCCTCGTGGGGTGGTTGGGGAACCAGGGCGTCGCGGAACGGCCGGAGCCGTGGCTCGACGACGTCTGCGAACGGACCCTGCAGGCCCTGCGCGCGCGAGGTGAGGCGGCCGCCGTCGAGCTGACGAAGGACGTGCCCGAGCTCGCCACCAAGCTGGACTTCGGCGCGAACAGGAAGTGGGGCGGCCAGGTGGGGCTGTCGACGCGCGTGCTGGTCCTGCTGGCCGCCGAGGGACGGATCGTGCGGACGCGGCCGCGGGGCTCGTGGATCAGCGGTCAGTACCGGTGGGCCGAGCTCGGGACGTGGCTCGGCGGGCCGCTGCCGGCGATCGATCACGACCGGGCATGCGCCGAGCTGCTGGGGCGATGGCTGCGGACGTTCGGACCCGGCACCACGACCGACATCCGCTGGTGGACCGGCTGGACGCTGAAGCAGACGAAGGCGTCGCTGGACACCGTCGGCGCCGTGGAGGTCCCGCTGGACGACGGCGCCGCGGGATGGGTGCTGCCCGACGATCTCGAACGCGCCGGGCGACGGACGCGATGGGTCCGGCTCACGCCCGGCCTCGACGCGACGATCATGGGGTGGAAGGAGCGCGACGCGTTCCTCGGCCCCCATGTGCGGCACCTGTTCGACACGAACGGCAACGCCGGCCCGATGATCTGGGCGGACGGACGCGTCGTCGGCGGCTGGAGCCAGACGCCGGGGGGCCGCGTGGTGCCGCACCTGCTGGAAGATGTCGACGCGCGGACCCGGACGCTCCTCGATGCCGAGGTGGCGCGCCTGGAGACGTGGTTCGGCGACGTGCGGTTCGTGACGAGGTTCCGCACGCCGCTCGAGCGCGAGCTGCGCGGGGTCTGAGCCTCGGACTAAACGGAACGGCCGGTCCCCGCATCTAGAGACCGGACCCATGCGCACCCAGAAGAACGCGACGACGGACGATCGACCGCTCGAGCTCGAGCACCCCGGTCACGACGGTGATGAACCGCCGCGCCGGGTCGGCTGGGGACAGCGGGTCGGCGTGTACGCCGTCGTCGTCGCGATCGTCCTGCTCGTGCTCGCGATCGGCTCTCTCCACCCGTCGCCCCACCATGACGACGTGCGACCCCCGCCGCCTTCGGGCGGGCCGGCGCCGGGTCCGCAGCCGGGGCAGGCCGGACTGCGGCTCGTCACCCTCGATGGGAAGATCGACGAGGCTCTGCACCTGCCGGCGGACGCCTGGATGGCGGACCTCTCGCCCGACGGCAGACGTGTGGCGTTCCTGACGTGGTCGACCTCGGTCGGCGTCTGCGGGGGCTGCGGAGACCACATCCGCCTGGCGATCGTGCCGATCGACCGCACGTCGGGGGCGTTCCTGTATCTCGGGCGCGGCGGAGGCGGCTTGCGCAGGCTCAACGATCCCGCGTGGTCACCCGATGGGACCCGGATCGCGTTCTCGGCGGCGCGGGGAGGGAACACCGACATCTACGTGGCGACGGTCGGGCGGCGCCTCGGCTTCGGCTTCGGCTTCAGCGCGCCGACGCTACGCGTGACCACGGATCCCGCCGTGGACGACGCGCCAGCCTGGTCCCCCGACGGCTCGACGATCTACTACGACAACCTCGGCTCGGCGCCCGCGGACGAGAACGGGACCTCGCGGACGGAGGAGATCTGGAGCGTGCCGGCGACCGGCGGTACACCGTGGAGGCTCACGTGGAACTCCATGCCCGATGCGCGTCCCGATGTCGGCCCGGACGGCGACGTGGCCTACTCGCGCGACGGTGTCCTGTACACGATGGGCGGCCTCGGCGGCGGACAGTTCCCGCTGCTGACGCCGAACGTGATCCGCGGCACGGATCCCCGCTGGTCGCCGGACGGCCAGTCCATCGCGTTCCTGCTGCCCGCGGGCTCGCAGCGCGCCGTCTTCAGCGACCGCGTCGTCGGAGACGCCGACCTGCCGCTGCACGAGGTCGCGGTCGTCGATCTGCGCTCGTCGGCCGTGACCGGCCTCGGCGATCAGGTGGCCGGCGATGCGAACCCCGTCTCGTGGATCGCGCGACGCCCCGCGCTGCTGGTCACCGCCTATCGCGTCGGTCCGTCCTAGCCGCCGTTCAGCAGCACCACGATCGTCCCGTTCAGCTCGTTCGGCACGATCAGGTCGACCTTCCCGTCGGCGTTCAGATCCGCGGCGGTCAGTGAGTTGGGCCAGGGATCCGCGATGTGCGTCGTGGCGCCGAACGTGCCGTCGCCGACCCCGAGCAGGACGGTCAGGTCCTGATCCTCCGGCGCGCTCACATCCATGCTCGTTCCGAGGTTGCTGGTCAGCAGGTCGACGATCCCGTCGCCGTTCACGTCCTCGAGCGCGGCGTCATGCGGCGAGTCGCCCACGCCGACCGACGTCGGCTCCCCGAGCGTGCCGTCACCCTTGCCGACGAACACGGTGGCGTCGTTCGATGGGCAGCACCCGTTCGGGGTCACGACGTCCAGGTTGCCGTCGCCGTTCAGGTCGGCGAGCCGCACCGTCGTCGGCTGCCGTCCGGGGTTCCGGTACACGACGGCCCGCGTGAAGGTGCCGTCGCCGTTGCCCAGGAGCACCGAGTCGGTCTGCTCGCTGTCGCTGTGGCCCAGCAAGGAGTTCGCGGTCACGATATCGGCGTTCCCGTCGCCGTTCAGGTCACCTGCCGCGAGGCCCGAGACCATGCCGCTCGACGTCGAGACCGTGCCCGTCGTGCGCAACGTGCCGTTCCCGCCGTTGAGGAACGGGGTCACCCCGCCGCCGCCGTCGGCGACGATCACGTCCGGAGCTCCGTCGTCGTTGACGTCCGCCACGATCAGGCCCTGACCCTGGTCGGCGCCCGGATAGGTCGTCGTCCGGAAACGCCCGTGGCCGAGGTTCAGCAGGACCGCCACCCTCGGCGACTCCTGGCCGACCACCACCAGATCCGGCACGTCGTCGCCGTCCATGTCGGCGGCCGCGACCCCGAGCGGGTGCGGGATGCCGCTGCGCACGTGCGCCGCCTCCCCGAACGTCCCGTCTCCCGTGCCGGGCAGGATCGAGATCGTCGAGGAGCCGTAGTCGGCGGTGGCGATGTCGACCTCCCCGTCCGCGTTCAGGTCGGCGGCCGCGGCCTGCTGCGGGCCGCCGCCCACGCGATACGTGGCGGGCTCGAAGGAGACGCCGCTCGCCGCGGATGAACCCCCCGTGGACCCCGACGTGCAGCCGGCAGCGGCGACGAGGACCAGGAACGCGGGAACCCTTGCCCACCTGTTCATCCGGAGCCCTCTCGTACGCGATCGGTTCGGACGGTACCCGAGGCCTCGACGCGCGTCAGGGCAACGGGGCGTGTCGGTGGGCGGTGCCAGCATCGCGAGATGGCCGGGGAGGCGACGATCCTGCACGCCGACGCCGACTCCTTCTATGCATCGGTCGAGCAGCGTGACGATCCCGGGCTGCGCGGCAAGCCGGTGATCGTCGGCGGCGGCGTGGTGCTGGCGGCCAGCTACGAGGCGAAGGCCTTCGGCGTGGTCACCCCGATGGGCGAGACGCGCGCCCGGCGCCTGTGTCCGGACGCGATCGTGGTGCGGCCGCGGATGGAGGCCTACTCGGAGGCCAGCGCCGCGATGTTCGAGGTGTTCCGCGACACCACGCCGCTCGTCGAGCCCCTCTCGATCGACGAGGCGTTCCTCGACGTCGGCGGCCTGCGGCGGATCGCCGGTTCGCCGCCGGACATCGCGGCCCGGCTCCGGGTCGAGGTGCGCGAACGGGTCGGGATCCCGGTCACGGTCGGTGTCGCCCGGACGAAGTTCCTGGCGAAGGTCGCGAGCGGCGTCGCGAAGCCCGACGGCCTCCTCGTGGTGCCGCCCGACCAGGAGCGCACGTTCCTGCACGCGCTCCCGGTCGAGCGCCTGTGGGGCGTCGGGCCGGTGACCTCCCGCAAGCTCCGGCAGCGGTCGCTCGTGACGGTCGCCGACGTCGCCCACCTGGACGAGGACGAGCTCGTGCGGATCCTCGGCCGCGCGGCCGGCCGGCACCTGCACGCCCTGGCGCACAACCGCGATCCGCGACCGGTCGAGGTCGGCCGGCGGCGACGGTCGATCGGGACCCAGCGCGCGCTCGGATGGCGGGCGCGGCGGACCCCCGACCTGCTCGCGACCGACCTGCTGGCGCTCGTCGACCGGCTCGCGCGCCGGCTCCGCGCTGCGAACCGGGTCGCCCGGACGGTCACGCTCCGGCTGCGGTTCGACGACCTCTCCCGGGCGACCCGCTCCCGCACCCTGCCCGAGGCCACCGGCGAGACGGCCGCGCTGCTGGATGCGGCGCGGATCCTGTTGACCGAGGCGCTCCCCACGATCCGGGAGCGCGGCATCACGCTGATCGGCCTGACCTTCACGAACCTGTCGAAGGACGACGCGGTCCAGCTCGCCCTGCCGTTCGAGGGCGCATCCTCCGCGGCGATCGACTCGGCGCTCGACGGCCTGCGCGACCGTTTCGGCTCCTCGGCGGTGACCCGCGGCGCCCTGGTCGGGAAACGTGAGGGGCTCCGCGTCCCGCTCCTGCCCGACTGAGCCTCCCGTCAGCCGGCGACGGGGCCGGCGGCGTCCATCGACGCCAAGATCCGATCGGCGAACGAGGCCACGATCCGCTCCCAGCCATCCTCCAGCGGCCCACGAACGTCCTTCACGTGGACCACGGCCTCGGCCACGTCCACCAGTCCCTTCTCGCGCAGGACCGCATGCATGTACGGACGGACGTTCCGGTACCGGCTGACCTCCACGGGCTCGACCTCCCCGTCCGCCTGCCGGGCCGGCCAGTCGGTCAGTTCGGTGCTCAACAGCGCGTAGCGCGTCCCGGCCGGGAGGGTCAGCTCGCGGAGCAGGCGCCGGACGGCGCGGATGGGACCACCCATCCGGCCGGGCGAGCTGAAGACGTACACGTCGGCGGGAGGCAACGCCCGGGGGTCGATCGCGTGCACATGGTGGACGTGGACCTCGACACCCCGGTTCGCCATCAGGCGGCGGAACTCCTCCGCGACCTCGGCGCCGTTCCCGAACCTCGACGCGTGCAGGTACTCGATCCGCATACCCCCTCCTGTGGAGCCACCGTCGCCGACGCCCGAACCGTCCCGACAGGGACACCTGGCCCCATCTCATCGGGACCGCGACCCGGAGCTCAGTAGCCGGCCGTGCTGCCGAAGTCGATCGGGATGCACGCGCCCGTGATCGGCGCCGCCTCCGGTGAGGCCAGGTAGGCGATCAGCGCCGCGATCTCCTCCGGGCGGATGAACCGCGCGCGCTCCTTCTGGGGATACTTCGCGAGCAGCGCGGCCAGGTAGCCGTCGGGATCGCCGGCGCCGAAGTCGCGCGCCTGTCCGGCGAGCATCGGCGTGTCCACATCGTTCGGGCACACCGCGTTCACGCGCACGCCGCGCGGCGCGAGCTCCATCGCGAGCGAGCGCGTCAGCAGCGACACGCCGCCCTTCGACGCGTTGTAGATCGCGGTCTCGGCCGTGCCGACCAGGCCGGCATCCGAGGAGAGGTTCACGATGCAGCCCTCGGCGGCTTCCAGGTGCGGGATCGCGAACCGGCACGCGAAGAACGTCCCCTTCAGGTTCACGTCGATCGTGCGATCCCACTGCTGCTCGGTCATCGCGGCGCTCGGGCCCTCGACCCACACGCCCGCGCAGTTCACGAGCACGTCGAGCCGGCCGTGCCGCTCGATCGTGGTGGCGATCATCCGCTCGCAATCGGCCACGACGCTGACGTCGGCCGTCACGGTCTCGAACGACGGCGCCAGCTCGGCGAGCGCCTCGGCCGAGCGGTCGGCGAGGACCACCGTGTCACCGGCGTCGGCCATCCGTTCGGCGGTCGCGCGGCCGATCCCGCCGCCGCCGCCCGTGATCAGCACGACCCTCGCCACGACCGCGACGATATCCGACGTAGCATCGAGCCCGGACGATCCGAGGAGGGGCGACATGAGCAACAACGGAGGCGCCGCGGGCGCGGGCGCGATCTACGGCCTGGGGATCTTCGGCGCGTGGGTGTGGTTCTTCGGCCAGGCGAGCTCGTTCCTCGGGTACCTGCTCGCGATCATCCAGGGCATCTTCTGGCCCGCGTTCATGGTCTACGACGTCTTCCGCGTCCTCAACCGATGAGGCAGGCCGCGACGGCGGTCACCGCGAGGACACGGTCCGCGAACGCTCCGACCTTGTCGCGCCAGCCGTCCTCCAGCGGGCCTTTCATGCCGGTCACGTAGACCTTCTCCTCCGCGATCTCGACCATGCCCTTGTCGTGCAGGACCTCGTTCATGCGCGGCCGGACGTGCTCGTACCGGCAGATCTCCTCCTCGGTCGGCATCCGGCCCGTCTTGTCGGGCTTCGGCGCCATCTCGGTGGTCAGCAGCGCGTAGCGCGTGCCGGCCGGAAGGGGGAGCTCCTTGAGGAACCGGTGGATCGAGCGGATCGGCCGGCCCATCCGGCCCGGCGAGCTGAAGACGTAGAGGTCCGCCGGCGGGAGCTGGGTCGCGGTGATGCTGTGGACGTGGTGAACGTCGACCTCGACGCCACGCTTCGCCATCCGCGCCTTGAACTCGGCCGCCACCTCGGCGCCGTTGCCGAACTTCGACGCGTGCACGTACTCGATCTTCATGTCGTCCACTCCTTCCATCCCTAGCCTCCCGGCCGGCCACCGGGGTGCGCAGGGGCGAACGTCCCCCGGTTCGCGGGACGGGGGACATCGTTCGCGCGCCCAGCCCGGTAGCGTGGCGGCATGGAGACCTGGGACGCGATCCGAGCACGCCGCAACGTCCGCTCCTTCGAGGACCGGCCGATCGCCGATCGAGACCTGGAACGGATCCTCGAGGCCGGATGGCGCGCGCCCTCGTCCCGCAACGGCCAGCCGTGGGACTTCGTCGCCGTGACCGATCGGGAGCACCTGGTCGAGCTCTCACACACGTGGCGCGGCGCGAAGCACGTCGCGAGCTCGGCCGCGACGGTGGCGTTGGTCGTGCCGATGACGGACGACCCGGACGAGCGCGACTGGCAGCTCTACGACCTGGGTCAGGCGACGATCCAGATGATGCTGGCCGCCGCCGACCTCGGGATCGGGAGCTGCCACTCCGTCGTGGACGATCATGAGCTGGCGCGGCGTTCGCTCGACCTGCCGGCCGGCCGCGACGCGGTCGCGCTGCTCGCGCTCGGCTATCCGGCCGACCGGCCGCTGCGCCCGATCGCGAGGCCGGACCGCCGCCCGAAGGACGACGTGATCCACCGCGAACGGTGGTGATCCGCCCGGCTTGACGCGGGAACGCGGGCGGGGCCAGCATCGCCCGATGCGGAGGCTCCGGGCGCTCGCGATCGCACCGGTGCTCGCGCTCGGGCTCGTCACCACCGGGTCCACCGTCGCGCCGGCCGCCGCGTGTCAGGACTGGGGGGCGCAACCGATCCCGGTGGCCGCGAGCGGCACGATCCCGGCCGCGGTGGACGGCGGTGGCCCCTGCGACGTCTGGCTCGCCGGCTATTCGAACGACGGATCCTCGGACCACGTGCTGCTCGAGCACTCGAACGGCACCGCGTGGTCGATCGCGCCGACACCGGACCTCGGCGTACCGGCGCGGCTCACGGGCGTCGCCGTGGTCTCGCCGAAGCTCGCGTGGGCCGTCGGCTTCACGGAGGGCCCCGTCCCGCGGACCCTGATCCTGCACTGGAACGGGATCGGCTGGATCCGCGTTCCGAGCCCGAACGTCGGCGCGCCGAGCAACGTCCTCTACGGCGTCACCGCGACGTCCCGGGACGACGCGTGGGCCGTCGGGACCCACGCGATCGGCTCGACGATCAGCACCCGGCCACTGATCCTGCACTGGAACGGGAAGCACTGGTCCATCGTCGGCTCGCGTGTCGCGCACGGGGTCCTGCTCGGCGTGACCGCCACGTCCCCGACGAACGCGTGGGCCGTCGGCTTCGGGGCGTCGTTCAGCAGCCCGCTGATCGTCCACTGGAACGGCCGGGCATGGAAGCCCCAACCGACGACGTCGAGCGGTGCCCTCTCAGCGGTGTCGGGGCGGTCGGCGTCGAGCGCATGGGCGGTCGGAACCCGACAGACCTCGGGCGCCCCGGTCGCGGTGATCCTGCACTGGGACGGGAAGGCCTGGAAGATCCAGCACGCCCCACCATCACCGGCCGGCGAACAACTGAACGGGGTCGCCGCGGTGGGGGGAGGCGCGGTCGCCGTCGGGGCACTCGGCACCGCCGGCGGCAACACCTTCGTCCTGCGCTCCGTGAACGGCCACTGGCGGCGCGAGCCGAGCGCGAACCCCGACGGCATCGCCGGCACGAACATCCTGTCCGCGGCGGCCACGGTCGCTCCCGGACAGGTGTGGACCGTCGGCTCGTTCGGGCACCCGTACCCGGACGCCGCCGCTCCGCTCGCGTTCCACTGCTGCTGAGCGCTCAGCCGTCGTCGAGCGCGCCGGCCAGCACTTCGTCGGCGCGGTGGCACGCGACCGACCGAGCTCCGTCGATCGGCATCAGGGGCGGCGACTCGGTGCGGCACCGATCGACCGCGAGCGGGCACCGCGGATGGAACGGGCATCCGGGCGGCGGATCCGCGGCGTTGGGAGGTTCTCCGGGCGCGGTCACCGCGTGGCGCACCGCCGTGAGATCGATCTCGGGCACGGCCGCGCGCAGTGCGACGCTGTAGGGATGGGCGGGACGGCGGAGCAGCTCCCGGGTCGGTCCACGCTCGACGACCTTCCCGAGGTACAGCACCGCCGTGTGCTCGCACAGGCGCTCGACGACGGCCAGGTTGTGCGAGATCAGGACGTACGCGAGGCTCCGCTCCGCACGGAGCCGGCCGATCATGCTGAGCACACGGGCCTGCACGGTGACGTCCAGGGCGCTGGTCGGCTCGTCCAGCACGACCACCCGGGGCTCGACCGCCAGCGCCCGCGCGATCGCGACCCGCTGGCGCTGGCCGCCCGAGAGCTGATGCGGATACCGGCGCGCGTGCGCGGCCTCAAGCCCCACGTCGTCCAAGAGCTGCTCCACGCGGGCGGGGATCTCCGGGGGCGGCACGATGCTGTGGGCCCGCAGCCCTTCCTCCAGCACGGCTCCGATCCGCATCCGCGGGTCGAGCGTGCCGTCGGGATCTTGGAACACGATCTGCACCGAGCGCCGGTAGCGCTTCAGGGCCGCGCCCCGGATCGACGTCACGTCGCTCCCGTCGAGCGTGATCCGCCCCTCGGCGATCGGGGTCAGCCGCAGCAGCGCGCGACCGATCGTGGTCTTGCCCGACCCGCTCTCGCCCACCAGACCCAGCCCGAACGGCCCTGGCTCCACCTCGAGATCGACCCCGTCGACCGCCCGGACCGCGCCGAAGCGCACCTTCAGCCCTCGGACCGCGAGCAGCTCGCTCACGCGGGTCCTCCGCCGAGCCGCGGCACCGCGGCCACGAGCTCTTTCGTGTAGTCGTCGCGCGGATCGGTCAGCACCGTGCGTGCCGGGCCGGTCTCGACGATCCGCCCGCCCTGCATCACGGCGACCCGGTCGCAGAGTTCCGCGAGGACGGCGAGGTCATGCGAGATGCAGAGCACGCTCATGCCCGTCTCGTCCCGGACGCGGCGGAGCAGATCGAGGATCTCCTGCTGGACCGTCACGTCGAGCGCGCTCGTCGGCTCATCGGCCACAAGGACCTCGGACCGCAACGCGAGCGCCATCGCGATCGCGACGCGTTGCGCCTGACCGCCCGAAAGCTGGCTCGGATAGCGCTCGAGCAGGTCCGGGGCCAGCAGCACCTCCTGGAGCGCGAGCCGTGCGCGGTCCTTCGCCTCGGCCTTCGATCCCAGGCCGTGCAGACGCAGGGCGCGCGTGAACACATCGCCCACCCGGAACACCGGGTTCAGCGAGGAGACGGGGCTCTGGAAGATCATCGCGATCCTGCGGCCACGGATCCCGCGGAGCTCCGCCTCGGAGGCATCGACCAGCTCGGCGCCGTCCAGCCGGATCGACCCGCGCACCTGGGCGCCGATCGATCGCGTCAGCCCCAGGATCGCGAGCGCCGTCATCGACTTCCCCGACCCGCTCTCCCCGGCGAGCCCCACGACCTCGCCCGGCGCCAGCTCCAACCGGCCCAGCTCGACGATCCGACGTCCGGCGATGTCGATCGCGACGTCGCGCAGGGCCAGCCGTGGCTCGGGCGCGCTCATCGCGTGGTCACCAGCCGCCGGGGGTCGAGCACGTCGCGCAGGCCGTCGCCGAGCAGGTTGAACGCGACGGCCGTGAACACGATCGCGGCGCCCGGGAACGTCACGAGCCACCACTGCCCCGGGAAGTAGACCTGGCCCTGGCTCACCATCAGGCCCCATTCGGGGGTCGGATCCTGCGCGCCGAGCCCGAGGAAGGACAGCGCCGACACCGTGAGGATCACGGCGCTCACGTCCAGCGACACCTGCACGATCAGGGGGGTCAGCGAGTTCGGAAGCACGTGCCGCAGGAGGATCCGCAGATCCGAGACGCCGGAGGCCTTGGCGCCCTCCACGAACGGCCGGCCCGCGACCGAGGCAGCTTGCGCGCGGACCAGACGCGTGTACCACGGCCACCACGTCACGGAAACCGCCAACGTGACCGAGCCCAGGGACGGGGGCAGCACGGCCGCGAGCGCGAGCGCGAGCAGCAGGGCCGGGAAGGCCAGGAACACGTCCGTGACCCGCATGATCACCTCGCCGATCCTGCCGCCGTAGTAGCCGGCCGCGATGCCCAGCGGGATCCCCACCGCACACGAGATCGCGAGCACGAGGAACGCGATCACGGGAGAGATCCGGGCCCCGTAGACCACCCGGGAGAACAGGTCCCGGCCGAGCTGGTCGGTGCCGAACCAGTGCGCCGACGACGGCGGCAGCAGCGTCTGGAGCGGATGCACGGCGTCGGGTGCCTCCGGCGCCAACAGCGGGGCGAGGATCGCGACCAGGACGATCAGCAGGGCCATCACCAGCCCGATCGCCAGCAACCGGTTCGCCCGCAGGCCCCGGCGGATCGCCTGGAGCGCGCCTTCGGTGTCCGCGGTGACCAGGATCTCGGCGCTCATGACAGGGCGATCCTCGGGTCGACCCAGGCCTGGACCAGATCGACGATCAGGTTCGCGATCACGTAGATCACCGCGATGAACAGCGTGATCCCCACGATCGCCGGGGTGTCCAGCGAGCTGATCGAGTCGGCCGCGTAGCTGCCGAGGCCCGGCCAGTCGAAGATCGTCTCCACCAGGAACGTGTTGACGAGCGAGTACGCGAACACGAGCGCGATCACGGACACGACGGGCACCAACGCGGGCTTCAAGGCGAAGCGACCGAAGATCGCGCGCTCCGGGAAGCCGAGGGCTCGCGTCGCGCGCACGTGATCCTCGCCCAGGGTGTCCAGTTCGGAGCCTCGGACCATCCGGGTGATCACCCCGAACGGATACGAGGCCACGACGAGCGCCGGCAGTACCAGATGGGACAGACCGCTGCGCAGCACAGCCCAGTTCGCGGTGATCAAGGAGTCCACGACCACCATCCGCGTGTACTGCGTCAGCGGATGCGTGTAGTCGAGGTTCGGGTCGTACTGACCGGCGACCGGCAGTACATGGAGGCGCTGGAAGAATACCAGCTGCAGGATCAGGGCGAGCCAGAACGCGGGCATCGAGACGGCGAACACGGCGCCGATCCGGATCAGGCCGTCGGGGGCCCGGTGGGCCCACCGCGCCGACGCCAGGCCCAGGGGGAGGCCGACGACGAGGGCGATCACGATCGCGGTGACCACCAGTTCGATCGACGCCGGCGCGCGGTCCATGATGTCGCTGAGCACGGGCTGGTGGGTGTGGATCGACGTTCCCCAGTTCCCGCGCAGCACGCCCGAGAAGTAGCGCAGGATCTGCTGCGGCAGGGGCAGGTCGAGCCCGAGCTCCGTCCGGACCTGCGCGATCTCCTGGCGGGACGCGTGCGGCCCCGCCCAGGACGCCGCCGGATCGCCCGGGATCACCCGGGCGATCACGAACGTCAGGACCACCACCCCGACGACGACGAGGACCGCGAGCGCGACTCGCCGGAGCAGGTACCTGCTCACGTCATCGGCGGTCCGCCGGCCTCACGCCGCCGGCTGCAGGTCGTAGACGAACACCACGTTCGGGTACGCGGGGTTGTCGACATAGCCCTGCACGGAGGAGAGCATCGCCCGCTGGTAGACGACCGTGCTCGCCGAGATCGCCGGGACGTCCTGGTGGATCGTCTGCTGCATCTGGTCGTACAGGGTCGAGGCCGCCCCCCGGTCCGTCCCCGCCAGCACCTCCGCCCGCTGCATCGTCGTGTCCAGCTTGGGATTCGAGTAGTAGGTCAGGTTGAAGTACGGCGGGTTCTCGGTGTGGAACAGGTTGATGAACCACGAGTACGGGTCGGCGTAGTCCGGCCACCAGTAGAACAGCAGGATGTCTTGGCGACTCGCGGTGTCGGAGGATTTCGCCTTCGCCCACTGCGTGGGCCACGCGAGGCCTTGCACGTTCAGATCGATGTTGACCTTCTTCAGGTCGGCTTTCATCAGCGATGCGAGCAGCTGCTCGGTGTCGTCGCCCTGCGTGTAGGTCAGGGAGAGCGACAACGGCTTGCCGTTGGGGCCGTAGCCGGCCTGCTGCAGCAGGCTGGTCGCCTGCGCGACGTCGGTCGTCGGCTCGAGGCCGTTCGTGTGCCCCCAGAGCCCGGGTGGGATCACGCCCGAGAGGAGCTGGGCCGACCCGTGCAACGCCGCCATCGCCCCGTTCCAATCGATCGCGTCAGAGACGGCCTGCCGGATCCGAGGATCCGCGAGCGCCCCGGTCTGCGTGTTCAGCATCGCGAGGAGCGTCTGCCACGACGAGCTCGTGGTGGCGCTGAACCCGTCCTGACCTTGGAAGCTCTGCCAGAGCTGCGGCGTCATCTGCTCGACCCAGGTCACCTCCTTGGCGCGCAGGAGCTGCGCGGCCGTGGTCGAGGACGGCACGACGCGATAGACGAGGTTCGCGTAGTGGCTGCCGCTCCAGCCGCCCCAGTAGTTGGGGAAAGCCTTCAGACGCAGCTCCGTCTCTTGCCCCTTGTTCCATTGGTCCAACTGGTACGGACCCGTGCCGGCCTCGTGCCCCGACTCGAACCACTTGCCGAGGTCCTGCGAGCCGGAAGCCTTCGTGTCGAAGATGTAGGCGGCGTAGTCCGCGGAGGCGATCAGATCCAGCGGCGCCGCGTACTTCAGCGAGAACACGACGGTGGTCGGGCTCGGCGTCGCGATCGACTTGACCGCGCCCCAGATGTACGCCGCGCCCTGATTGAGCTTGATCGTGCGCTCGACCGACGCCTTCACGTCGGCCGAGGTCATGGGCCGGCCCGTGTGGAACGTCACGCCCTCGCGCAGCGTGAACGTCCAGGTCTTCGCGTCCTTCGTCGACCGCCACGAGGTCGCGAGCAACGGCTTGACCGTCTGCGAGGCCGAGTCGTACCGCGTGAGCGTCTCGTACATGTCGCTCATCGCGATGATCTCGTTGGAGTACGCCGTCGAAGGGTCCCAGCCGACCATCACGTTCGTGTAGGTGTCGTAGGTGAACGTCGCGTTGGCCGGCCCCGAGCCCGACCCGCTCGGCGTGGTCTGGGTGCCGTGGCATGCCGTCGCCAGCACCGCGAGCCCCACGAGCACCGCCCCGATCCTGATCCTGCGCATCGTTCCCCCCTCGTCAGCTCTGCGATGCCCGGCCGATCTCCAACGGACCGGCCGCCTTGACGCGGACCCGGACCGCGGGATCCGTCAGATAGGCCAGCGGCACCTCTTCCCGTTCTACGACCTCGACCTCGTCGGCGGATGCGCCCGCCGCCACCGCGCGCGCCCGCGCCTCGTCGACGACCTCCTCGATCGCCTCCTCGCGTCCGCCGCGGCCGAGGTTCACGATGCGATCCACCTCGCCCGAGACGGAGGCGATCGCCGCACCGATCGCGTTCGCGACGTCGAAGTGGTCGGGGCGGTGGACCTCGCGCACGCCCGGCAACCCGTCGGGCACCAGCACGCTGCCGCCGCCGACGGCGATCAGCGGGCGCGCCTCCCGCGAGGTCTTCACCCGATCCACCGCGTCGGCGATCATCCGCTCCGCCGACCCCAGGGCCTCGGCCAGCACGTCCTCCCGGCCGGAGAGCAGCGCGCGATCGCCCAGCTCGAGCCGGCCGGCGGCCACCGCGGCGTCGGTGAGGGTCGCCGTCGCGCCGCCGAACACCAGCGCCTCGTCCGGCAGGCGGTAGCCGACGCTGCGCGGGCCGACGCGCACCGCCGTGCCCCCGCCCTCGACGACCGTTCCCCCGCCGATCGCGATCGTGACCAGATCGGGCATCCGGAAGTTCGTGCTGATCCCGCCGATCTCGACGCCGGCGTTCGACTCGCGCGGGAACCCATGCGTCAGCACGCCGACGTCCGACGACGTGCCGCCGACGTCGACCACGATCGCGTCCGTGGAGCCCGTGAGGTACGCCGCCCCGCGGATCGAGTTCGCCGGTCCGCTGCCGATCGTCAGGACCGGGAACCGGAGCGCGTACTCCAGATCCATCAACGTGCCGTCGTTCTGGGCGAAGAACGTGACCGGATCGAGGCCGCAGGCGTCCAAGGAGCCCGCGAGGGCGCCGGCCACGTCGCCGGCGACGCCGGTCAGGGCCGCGTTCAGCACGGTGGCGTTCTCTCGCTCCAGCAACCCGAGGGACCCGATCTCGTGGCTCAACGAGACGTGCACATCGCCGAGCTCCTTGCGCACGATCTCGCCCGCGGCCACCTCGTGCTCGGCCGAGACCGCCGCGAACACGCTCGAGATCGCCACCGCGTCCGCGCGGCCCGCCAGCGAACCCGCGAAGCGCGAGATCGCCTCGCGGTCGAGGGGAACGATCTCGCGCCCGTCGAACTCGAAGCCGCCGCCGACGATCTCCTCCCCCGCCGAGACCACGGCGCGCAGATCCTCCGGCCAGCCGAACAACGGCCGGACCGCGAACGTCGCCGGGGCGCCGAGCCTGAGCACGCCGACCCGGCGGAGCGAGCGCCGCTCGAGGATCGCGTTCGTCGCATGCGTCGTGCCGAGCATCGCGTGCGTGATCCGCGTGCGGCCGGCGCCGAGCTGCTCGGCGGCAGCGGCGATCGCGCCGGCCACGCCGGTGGACACGTCCGGGGTCGTCGGGACCTTCGCGCGAGCCAGGAGCCGGTCGGTGCGGTCCAGGACCACCGCATCGGTGTTCGTCCCCCCAACATCGATCCCGAGGCGGAGGTCCAGGCCGCTAGCGCCCATCGATGTCCTCCACCCGGACGTAGTCGAGGTCGTAGCCGAAGGCACGCGGACCGGCCAACGCGAGGCCGGCCGGCGTCCGCCAGATCGGATCGCACGGGAAGGCGATGATCGTGACCCGCTGCCCGTAGCGCAGGCGCTCGGTGTGGATCGCCTGCGCAGTCTGCGTGTCCACCACCGTGATGATGTCCGGCACCATCGCCAGCACGGCACCGTCGTCGATCCCCACCAGGTTCTCGTTCTGGATCTCCAAGCGGAGTTCGCGCCCCGCGTCGGCATCGAGCCCTTCGATCGTGGCCGAGCCGCGGACGAAGCCGCCCGTGATCCGTCGCTCGACGTCGACGACCTTGCCGGCGATCAGGGTCCGCGCGTCCAGCACCTCCACGAGGGCGTCGACAGGATCGTGGACGGCCCCGAGGACGGCCTCGCCGATCCTGATCGCGAGCGTCACCGTGCCCCGCGCGGTCGCGCCCTTCGCCTCCTCGACGGTCATCTGGTACTCGGAGGAATAGCCCTGACCCCCGAACTCGACCGCCATGGCCCGCTCCATCCGCTCCATCCACGCGCCGTCGACACCCTCGAAGATCACGACGTTGCCACGCTCGTCGGTCATGACCGCGGGGTTCGCGGAGATGCCCGCCACCTCCATCGTGACCTGGGGCACCTCCGGGAACGCGCGCCCCATGCCGTCGGCGTCCACGACCGGGAGCCCCGCCCGCGCCGCCCAGACCACCGGGGACAGCCCGTTGGAGCCGCCGATCTCCGCCGACATCAGCGCCACGACCGGCCGGCCCCGGATCCGCTCAACCACCGGGATGATCCGCACGATCTCATCGCCGCGGTCGATCTTCTCGATCCAGATCATCGGCGCACCGATGCCGCCGCAGGGCATCACGAGCGCCTCGTCCGGCAGGTCGTCGAGGTCGACGACCGGCACCGGGCCGAACGCCTCGACCGCCTGGAGCGACGCGAGCAGGCCGATCGCCGTGTCGCCGCCCCCGCCGGCTCCCAGGATCGAGCAGCCGATCGCCATCGCGCGGAGGTTCGACCCATCCAGTTGCACGCCCGAAGGATGGCCTCCGGCGCAGGAACCGGTCAATCCCGGTCGGGGACCCAGCCGTACAGGTCGCGGGCCTCCCGTTCCCCGAGGAGCCCGTCGGCGAGGTCGTCGAGCACGCGCGCGGGCTCGCGCTCGCGTGGATCGCCGTAGCCGCCCCCGGTCCCCGTGATCAGCCGCACGAGGTCGCCGTGGACCAGCGGCATCGCGGCCGCCTTGCCGAACCGCCGGACGGGTGAGCCGTCGGCCGGCACGACCTCGACGACGTTCACTGACCCGTCGGCACCACCGGCGGCTCCCCATGGCGGGAACCGGTGCCGTCCGAAGACCACGGTGAGCAGCGCACGGTCCGAGACGATCCGATACTCGCGGAGCATCCCGCTGCCACCGCGGCGCCGGCCCGCGCCGGCGCCTTCGACCACGTCCAGGCCGAAACGCTCGACGCGGATGCCGTAGCGCTGCTCGCAGACCTCGACCGGGATCGTGTAGGTCTCACCGTCCCCGACCGACACGAGCACGCTCTGACCGTCCTCGACCGCGCTGGCGCCCCATCCGCCCGGCTGCGGCTCGACCAGCAGGGTGTCCTCACCCGTGTCCGGATGGACCGTCGCGATCGAGGTCGAGCACACCGACACGAAGCTCCCGGCAGTCAGCCGGACGGGGTCGATCGGCGCGAGCGCCTTCCAGACCAGATCGGTCGCCGGCTCGGTCGCCTCGAAGTACGCGGCGACCGGCGCGGGCCGGCCGGCCGTGAAGATCGTGCCCGGCGGACAGACGATCCGCAGCGGCCGGAACCACGCGTCCGAGGGAGGCTCGGCCGGATCGGTCACCGCCTTGAAGACCGTGCGGACCCCGGAGACCAGCCCCGACCACGTGCAGTTCACCGGCCCGCCGACCTGCGGGTGGGTCCCCGTGAAGTCGCAGACCATCTCGTCGGCCGAGACCGTCACGCGGACCCGGATCGGATACGGCCCGCCGCCGACCCCATCGTCGTCGATCAGGTCCTGCGCCTCGTACGTGCCGGCCGGCAGGTTCGCGAGCGCGGCGCGGGCCAGGGCCTCGCTCCGAGCATGGACCTGTTCCATCGCCGCTCGGACGGTTACCGTCGAGTACCGCTCGCACAGCTCGCGCATCCGCCGTTCCGCCACCTCCAGACAGGCCGCCTGGGCGACGAGGTCACCCAGGACCTGCGCCGGCAGCCGCGAGTTCGCCTGCAGCACCGCGGCCAGATCGGCGTCCAGCTCGCCCCGCCGGATCACCTTGACGAACGGGAGCTGCAGCCCTTCCTGGAACACGTCGCGCGAGTCGGACGTCCACGAGCCCGGGTCCTTCCCCCCGACCTCGGTCCAGTGGCCCTTCGCCGCCGCGTAGCCGACGAGGTCGCCTCCCACGAACACCGGGCGCACCAGGGCGACGTCGGACAGATGGGTCCCGCCGCCCGCGAACGGATCGTTCGTCGCGACGACGTCGCCGGGCTCCAGATGAGGAACGCGCGCGATCGTGTCGCGGACGGCCTCGCCCAGCGGCCCGAGGAACCCCGCGATGCCGTTGCCCTGCGACACGAGCTCACCCCGGTCGTCGGTGATCCCGACCGCGAAGTCGAGCACCTCGTAGATCACGGGCGACTGCGACGTGCGCTGCAACGACACGAACATCTCGTCCGTGACGGCGAGGAACGCCTCGCGCAGGACATCCAGCGTGAACCGATCCTCGGGGCTCATGGGCGCTCCTCGATCACGAGGTTCCCGATCGCGTCGCGCCGGACCGACTGCCCCGGGAGCACGAGCGTCGTGGACGCTGCCTCCTCGATCACGCAGGGACCGGAGATCGGCGCGTCCGCCGGGATCGACCCGCGGGTGCGGATCGGCACCGACCGCCGGCCGCCGTGCTCATCCAGATCCACCGCCCGCTCGTCCACCACCCCGGGGAGCGCGTCGTCCGAGAGGGCCCAGCCGACCGATGCCCCCGGCGCCGACGCGGCGACCCGCGCGGCCACGAGCTGGACCGGCTGGTCGAGCGAGAACGCGTAGGACTCCTCGGACGTCGCGGCGAACCCTCGGAGGATCGCCTCGATCGCCGCGGGGTCGATCAGGCCGTCGGGCACCGCGACCTCGAGCGTGTGCTCCTGCCCTTCGTACCGCAGCTGGACGAAGCGACGGATCTCGAACGGCCCCCCGACGCCGAGAGCCGCCGAGGCCTCGTCCTCGAGCTCGTTCAGCAACGGCGCTAACAGCTCGGGGACGAGCGGGCCGATCCGGGTGCGGATCGCATCCGCGGCGAGCTTCCCCGAAAGCATGCCGACCGCGGAGAAGTGCCCGGGGGCGGGCGGGATCACGATCCGCCCGATCCCCAGCTCGCGGGCGAGCAGCGAGGCGTGCAGGGGCCCGGCACCTCCGTACGCGATCAACGTGAAGTCGCGTGGATCGCGTCCGCGCCGGACGGTGACCAGGCGCAGCGCGTGCGCCATCTGCGCAACCGCGTACCGAAGGATGCCGCGGGTGGTTCGCCCCGCGTCGCTGCCGAGGATCGCGCCGAGCCGTCCCATCGCCTCCTCGGCGGCCCCGACGTCCAGCACCTTCGCGCCACCCAGGAACCGGTCGGGGTCGAGCCGGCCGGCCAGCAGGTTGGCGTCGGTCAATGTCGGCTCCCGCCCGCCCCGGCCGTAGCACGCGGGTCCGGGGTCGGCGCCGGCGCTCCGGGGGCCGAGGTGCAGTCCGCCGGCGTCGTCGCACCAGGCGATCGAGCCGCCGCCGGCGCCGATCTCGACGATCTGCACGACCGGAACCTGGATCGGATAGCCGGCCGAGACCGGGGTTCGTTCGACGTGATACAGCGTCTCGATCTGGGGGCGACCCTGGCGCACCGCCGAGGTCTTCGCGGTCGTGCCGCCGATATCGAGGGTCAGCACGTCCGTGAAGCCGAGACGGCGCCCGAGCTCGGCCGCCGCCTCGACGCCCGCGACGGGCCCGGACTCCAGCAGCGCGATCGGGTTCGCCGCCGCGCGATCGACGGAGGCGACGCCGCCGGAGGATCGCATCACGAGCAAGGGCGCGCCGACGCCTGCGCCGTCCAACGCGGAGCGGAACCCGTGCAGGTACCGACCGACCGCCGGCTTCACGTAGGCCGACAGCACGGTCGTCGAGGTCCGCTCGAACTCCCGCCACTCCCCGCTGACGTCGCCCGAACACACGATCTCGACGCCGGGCAGCATGGGCGCGAGGACCTCCGCGGCCCGATGCTCGTGCGACGCCTCGACCCAGGCGTGCAGGAAGCAGATCGCCAGCGACTCGATGCCCGCCTCGCGCAGCGCAGCGGCGATCGGGATCAGCGCCGGCTCGTCGAGGGGCACGAGCTCGCGGCCGACGTGGTCGAGGCGCTCGGCGACCTCGAACCGGAGCCGCCGGGACACGAACGGCGGCGGCTTGCGGTACGCCAGGTTGTACAGGTCGGGCCGGTTCGCGCGACCGATCTCCAGCACGTCACGGAACCCGGCGGTGGTGAGCAGCGCCGTCGGCGCGCCGCTGCGCTCCGTGATCGCGTTGATCACGATCGTCGTGCCGTGGACCAATACGTCGAGGGCGTGCGGCGCGACATCGGAGGCCTCGAGCACGGCGATCGCGCCCCCCTCGGGCGCGGCCGGCGTGGTGTCGACCTTGGCGAGGTGCAGCCGCCCCGCCCCATCGACCGCGGCGAGATCGGTGAAGGTCCCGCCGATGTCGATGCCGACGCGCGAACCCCCCGCCGCCCCCGGCTCGATCGGGTCCTCGATGCCGCTCTGCACGCGGCAAGTGAACCACGCCGCCGGGACGCCACGAACCGCGCGGCACCCAGGCGCTCAGGTCGCGAGGATCGCGGCGAGCGCCGGCGTCGCCACCAGCCGGTCGGCGTGCTCGGGCGTGAGCGCCGCCACGTACTTCTTCGCGACGGTCGCGGCCTGTGCGCTCGCCGTCGCCGCCCCGAGGTCGTCGCCGGCCGCTGCGGCGGCACGCGAGAGATCCGCGTACGCGCGCCAACGGGTCGGCGGATGCGCGAGCGCGTCTGCGGCCTCGGCGGCCGCGCCGAGCTCGGCCAGCGCGTCGAAGGGACGGCCGAGCGCGAGCTGCGCCTCGCCCAGGACGATCCGCGCCGAGACCTGGACCTTCGCACGGCCGATCCGGTGCGCGACCTCGATCGCCTCGAGCGCCGCCTCGAGCGCGTCCTGCCACCGCTCCCGCCGCACGGCGAGCTCCGCGCGCAGGACCGACAGTCGTCCCGGTGCGAGCCATCGCTCCCATCCGCTGGCCTCGCCCAGGCGCGCCCACAGCGCGGGCCATGCCCGCTCGGCGCTCGCCGGATCGTCCTCCAGGTCGGCGGCGAGCAGGTCGATCTCGGCCTGCATCGCGCCCGACTCGAACCCGATCGTGCGGTAGAGCTCGAGAGCCTCCGCGTTCCGCCGACGCGCCTCCGCGAGGTCGCGCACGTCGCGCAACGCTGCGGTCGAGCAGCACAGCGCGTAGGCGGTGAGCATCGATGAGTCCGCCTCCCGCGCCTCGGCGACCGCCTGGTCGGCGGTCTCGAGCGACGCCTCGGTCAAGCCGAGGGCTGCCAGCGCCAGGCACTCGGTGGCGCCATCCTGCCCGCGCCGGGACAGGTCGACCGCGGTCTCGTAGCGGCCGAGCCAGTAGTTGGCGAGGCCGTGCAGCGACTCGTGCTGCATCAGGTCCTCCGAGCGCGTGCCGGCGACCCAGACCTGCAACGCCCGGTCGCCGAGCTCGAGCGCCGAACCCAGATCCCCCTCCCGTCCCCGCTGGCCCAGCACCTGGCTCAGCAGGGCGAGCGCCGGCGCACGCATCTCGATGTCGCTCTCCTCGTCGGCCAGCGCGAGGGCCTCCTCGGCGGCGCGCAGCGCGTCGTCGGTGCGCTCCGACCACATCGCCGACCGTCCGATCCCGATCAGCGCCTCGATCCGCCTCCGGCCCTCGAGCTCGGGGAGCAGCGCCTCCAGCTCGGCGACCCCGCCGGCATCGTCCCCGGCGGCCAGGAGACCGAGCCCGTGGGCCAGCCGTTCCTCGGCGTCGCTCATACGCGCAACGCTAACGCCGCCGTCGGGGCTGAGCGAACTCCGGGCCGGCGCACAGGTCGTTCACAGCATCCGGCGGGTACCTTCGATACATGAGCCAGCAGGATCCGACGCAGGAGCCCTGGGCCGGCTACGCGGCCGGGATGCCGGCGCCGCCGCCGGGACCCGAGCCGCGGAAGCCGGCGCGCAACCGCTGGATCGCCGGGATCACGGCCGCCGTCGTCGCGATCGTCGCGGCCGTCGCCCTGGGCACGACGCTCGACCGCACCACGGGCGCCACGTCGGCGACCGCCCCCTCGGCCGCCGTCGTCGTCCCGTCCTCGCCGATCACCGGCGGAACGACGACCACGCTCGCCACCACCGGCACGGTCGTGAACATCGACACGATGACCGACGGGTCGAACGGCCTGCAGCCCCTCGGTGCCGGCAGCGGCATGGTCCTGACCACCGGCGGCGAGATCCTCACGAACAACCACGTGGTCGA
>Ga0187785_10000067_pt1 | contig 37233 bp, 31 predicted proteins | sample 0815_BV2_4_20_MG_FD_132466 | JGI IMG/M metagenome (GOLD analysis project Ga0187785, IMG submission 132466) | Tropical peat soil microbial communities from peatlands in Department of Meta, Colombia - 0815_BV2_4_20_MG | ecosystem: Environmental > Terrestrial > Soil > Wetlands > Peat | place...
ACTTGACTTTTTGTCTTTGTGTTCCCTATGATAACCGGGCGAGCATTTATAGTGCTGCGCATTGAAAATGGTGCTTTCCGTCCGCAGTCAGTCAGGTTGTCCTCGCAGCGCAGTAAGGCAGGCCGTCCGAAGCGAAGGGGACACCTGGCTGATAGACTCATTCTTAATGCGCAGCACTATAAAATGAGATTCCAGGCGGATTACCTCCTCAGAAGTTGGAACCCACTCAATGTTTCACTAGTCATACCTGCGGTTCCGGGGGCCTGACATCTATGAAAGGTCTGATTTCGGCAATAAGGTTTATAACGATTCTACCGCTGGGAAAACGCGACACCTTTGATCCTGAAGGCATGGTTCAATTCTTCCCCGTCGTGGGGATTATTCTAGGCGTGCTGCTTGCGGCCTTCGACAGAGCCGTCCTGGAGCTATGGCCAAAATCCGTTGCCTCTCTCCTGGATGTTGTTTTTCTGCTTGTTGTAACCGGCGCGTTCCATGTGGATGGTTTGGGTGATGCGGCAGACGGGCTCCTGGGACACAGACCGAAGGAAAAGGCACTTGCCATCATGAAGGACAGCAGGATCGGGACGATGGGGCTTGTTGCCATTGGCTGCGGCTTGTCGATGAAATGGGCCGGAATTGCAAGTTTGGATGCGCACCGCGACTTGTTGCTTGTCATGATACCGGCTTACGCGAGAGCCGGACAGTTATTCGGCATTCGATATTTCAAGTACGGGAGACCCGACGGAGGCACCGGCCATGCTCTTTTTGATCATACTTTGAAGCTTGCAGCCTTTTGGGGGTTACTCATTCCGGTAATGCTTTCGCTGTTCTTGGGCTGGAGAGGGATCTGGTTAAACGCGGTTTTCGTTATAATGACCAGTACGATTCTTCTCTACTATAAAAAAAGAATGGGCTGCATTACAGGCGACATGCTGGGAGCAATGACCGAAATTACGGAGTCAATGCTTTTCTTACTGGTCTCGATAGGGGCTACCGCAAGATGAACGGATACTGAGGAAACAGTATCATCTCGGCGGAAAGACGAGAGAATTGTCCTTCGCTTCCGGAAAACGCCTCAAAACGGATTTCAGTTTAGAGGATAGCTTATGAGGAAAAAACTTGACAAGGGAGAATCCAAGTCTAATACTTGAAACTAGTAAATCGTGCAACTTGGTGGTGGCCCTTCGGGGCAGAATAGGGAAACCGGTGAGAATCCGGTACGGACCCGCCGCTGTGATCGGAGACGAATCCCGCTGCTTGGTTATCCGGAACATCATTAGCCGGTGACCAGGTCAAAGCCACTGCCGGGCCCTCAGCTCCCTGGTGCTGAAAGCAGTCTCTGTGGTGCAATTGTTCGTGTGAATAACGCAACCCGGAGAGCTGCAACAGGGCGGTTGGGTTCCTGGTGGGAAGGCGCGGGAGGAGGGTGATCCGAGAGTCAGAAGACCTGCCATCGAGATTCATGTTTGCGGAGAAGGCAAATCCTCAAGCGATAAGCGCTTGGGGATTTTTTATTTTGGGGCCGAACACACACAAGGAGGAAGGCATTATGGATCTCACGCAACTGGAATGTGCCGTCAATGGAATTACCACCCCGGAAATGGAAAATATTGCCGCTGCGGAAGGGGTGTCCGTGGATCTGATTCGAAAGCGCATGGCGCAAGGGCAGATCGTCGTGCCGTTGAACAAGCGCAAGAAGTGCGCTCTGGTAGGGATCGGTATGGGCCTTTCCACCAAGATCAACGCATCTATCGGCACGTCTACGGACATCGTAAGTATTGACGCCGAGGTGGGGAAAGCCGTCGCTGCCCAGAAGGCCGGAGCCGACACCCTGATGGAGTTGTCGGTCGGCGGTGACCTGGACAAGATCCGCAGGGAAGTCATAGCGGCAGTGGACTTACCTGTCGGGAACGTGCCTCTTTACCAGGCGTTCTGTGAGGCAACCCGCAAGTACGGCGACCCGAACAAGCTGGACGATGAGATGCTGTTCGACCTCATCGAGCGCCAGTGCGAGGACGGCATCTCCTTCATGGCCATCCACTGCGGCATTAACCTGTACACCATCGAACGTCTGGAAAAACAGGGGTACCGCTACGGAGGGCTTGTGAGCAAAGGCGGTGCGTCCATGGTGGCCTGGATGAAAAACAACCGGCGGGAGAACCCCCTGTATGCGAGATTCGATCGGGTCGTACATATCTTGAAGAAATACGACGTGGTGCTTTCTCTGGGCAACGGGCTTCGCGCGGGTTCCATCGGCGATTCGTTCGACCGAGCTATGATTCAGGAATTATTGATCAATTGCGAACTAGCGGAAGAGGGTAGGGGCATGGGGTGCCAGATGATGGTGGAAGGGCCCGGTCACGTGCCCATGGACGAGATCGAAGCCAACATCATCCTTCAGAAGCGCATGAGCAACTATGCCCCGTATTACATGCTCGGGCCGCTCCCCACCGACATCGGTGCGGGTTACGATCACGTCGTCGCAGCTATCGGCGCAGCGCAGTCGGCACGATTCGGAGCGGATCTCATCTGTTACATCACTCCGTCGGAGCACTTGGCCCTTCCCAATGAGCAGGACGTCATCGACGGAGTAAAAGTGGCTAAGGTGGCCGCCCATATCGGGGACCTGAGCAAACGTCCCGAAAAGACGCGCGGCCGCGACCTGGCCATGAGCAAAGCCCGACGTGATTCCGATTGGGAAGGTCAATTCGCGCACGCCCTCTTTCCGGAGGATGCCCGAAAGATTCGTGACGATCGCTCACCGTCTGATTCCAAAGTCTGCACCATGTGCGGAGAGTTTTGCGCAAACAAGGCGTCGGCCCTTCTTTTCGAAGAAACCCTCAAGAGGAGCAGCAAGGCATAAGGAAGGGGGCATACATGTTGGAACAAACCATCAGCCGTATCGGTCTCCTGAACCAGGCTGCCATGACTGCTGCCGAACGCCATCAGGGTTTGCTGGCCATTCCCCGGGGAAGTCTGGGGCGACTCCATGAATTCTGTGTCCGGTTGGCGGGTATCACCGGAAATCCCCGGCCTGAAATAACGGATCTGGCACTGATCACCATGGCCGGAGATCACGGCGTAGCCGACCAGGGAGTAAGCCTCTTCCCTCAGGAAGTGACCAGGGAAATGGTGGCGAACTTCGCCCAGGGCGGAGCAGCCATAAATGTGCTCGCCCGGCACATCGGCGCGCGGCTCACGGTGGTGGACATGGGGGTGGCCGGTCCGCTTCCCGCTCTTCCCGTAGGCAACGACAGCTCCATGAGGTTGATCCACCGCCGGGTCGGCCACGGCACGGCAGATATGTCCCGAGGTCCCGCAATGTCGAGGGACGAGGCAATACAGTCACTTGAAGCAGGTATCCAAGTGTTTGGGGAAGAGAGATCTCGCGGTCTTCATGCAGTGGGAACCGGTGACATGGGAATCGCGAACACGACCCCTTCGTCGGCCATAGCGGCTGTCATGCTGAAATGCGCCCCGGAAGATGTTGTCAACCAGGGAACGGGCATAGATGGTGACGCCCTGAGACATAAGGTCGAGGTGGTTGCACGTTCCTTGAGTGTGAACAAGCCGGATCGGGAAGATCCTTTGGACGTGCTTGCCAAGGTGGGCGGCTTCGAGATCGGTGGAATCGCTGGAGTGATCCTGGCCGCGTGCGCTGCCAGGACTCCTGTGGTGGTGGACGGCTTTATTTCCACTGCCGCCGCCCTCCTGGCATCCCGATTTCATCCTGGAGTCAGAGACTATCTGTTCGCCGGCCATCAGTCCGCGGTGCTGGGGCACAAGCTGATGCTGGATGATCTGGCGCTGAGCCCCATGGTGGATCTTGGCATGAGGCTGGGTGAGGGGACCGGGGCTGCGTTCGGGCTCTCCATTCTGGTGGCCGCGTCGCGGATCTCACGGGAAATGCTTACGTTTGATGAAGCGGAGGTTTCCGATCCGCAGGCCGGGAGACAATCGCCATGAAACTTCCGTTTCAGGAGGCTGATCCGGCCCATCGGGACTTTCAGTACCTCGAGGACCTGGCCACTGCATACTGGTACTCGGAAGTCCTGTTTGCCGCCCTGGAATTGAAGCTCTTTGAATTCCTCGAGCAGGGGTGTTCCACTCCCGACGCCCTTGCCGAGGCGTCATGCTGCGATGCGCGTGAACTGCTCCGCTTGTTGAAGGTGCTGGAACGTCTGGAACTCATTCACCTGGCCGACGGAACGTGGTGCAATAGCCAGGCTGCGCGGCTGTACCTGGTGCCCGGGAGCCTATCCTACATTGGCCGTTTCTTACTGTATCGCCGCGGTATGCAAGAGAGGTGGATGAACCTTTTGCAAAGAGTTTCGCGGGAAAAGGGGGACACGATCCAGCCAACCTCGCACGACGAGGACTATGAAATCCGCACGTCCCGTTACGTTCGAGCGCTAGATGAACTGGCGCGACAGAAGGTCGAGGAGATTGCGGCGATTTTGGCCCTGGAGCGGTGGGAAACTCCCATCCTGGACATCGGGGGCGGAGCCGGTACGTTGAGCCGGACCCTGATCCGTACGAGAGGCCATGGACATGCCACCTTGTTTGAATTGCCTGAGGTGATCGCCGCGGCAAAATCACTATATCCCGGCGAAAACGACTGGAAGAGCCTGCGAGTCATAGAAGGGGACTTTCGCACGTATGAGTTTCAGGCTGGCACCCGGTTCGGGCTGATCGTGCTGAGCAACTTTCTGCACGCGTACGGCGCTGCGGAAGCACGCGGGTTGCTCCGGAAGAGTCTGAACGTGCTCGCGCCTGACGGTCTCGTGCTGATTCACGATTATTTTCCCGATCGGCTGGGTCGATCGCCCGGGAAAGGACCCTTGTATGACCTCAACATGATGCTCAATACTTTTGACGGAGAGTGTCATGAAGCGTCGCAGGTCATGGAGTGGCTCCGCGGCGAGGGAATGGGCAGGGTTCGGGTCCGGGACTTAACCACGGATACTTCCATCATACTGGCTGGAAGAGAAGGAAATGATGATGAAGAGACGACGGATTTGGAAGCGTGGGTGTACGTTGCCCGGCACGAGGGCTTCCGTCGCGGAGTTCTTTTGCCAGTGGAAGACATCGTGATAGCTTCATGGGTTCGTTTGAAATGTGCCTGCGGATGCTCTATGCACGGACAAAACCTGCAATGTCCCCCGGCCGGGATGGACAGCGGGGCTACGAAGGAAATGTTGGAATCGTACACGTGGGCCCTGCTCCTGGAAGGAACGCCGCCCGGGCGTGACTTCCACCGGAAGCTGCTGCAGATGGAGAAGAAGGCTTTCTTGGCCGGCTTCCATAAGGCTTTCGTGATGGGAGCAGGACCCTGTCCTGTATGCAACCGATGCCCTGAGGACAGGCAATGCCGGTATCCGGATCAAGCCCGTCCTTCCCTGGAGGGATCGGGAATCGATGTGTACAGCACGGCCCGAAACGCCGGCATAGATCTGAAGCCCGTGACCCACAAAGGCCATTACGTGAAATACATCGGACTCTTGCTTCTGGAGTAATGCGCATGAGAATATTGCTTGTCCAGACGCCAACTTCTCATTTAGGCGCCGGAGAACGGGTTTACCCACTGGGTCTTTCGAGGCTGTCCAGCCTGATACCGGAGCAGTACGAGAAGTGGGCGCTTGACATGAATCTTTCCGTAGACCCCTGGCCGCACTTGAGAGACCTCTTGCTGAGCGTGAGGCCCCATATTGTGGCGCTCTCGTTCAGGAATCTGGACCCTTTGGCCGGGCTCCACGCCTCGTACCTGTCTTCCTTGAAGACGACTGCCCGCATGGTTCGCCTGCTCGTCCCCGAGGCTAGAATATGGGCCGGCGGACAGGGATTTTCCCTTTTCGGCGAACGCCTCATGCAGGAAATTCCTGAAATTGACTGCGGTCTGATCGGGGAAGGAGAGTCGTCCTTTCGCCGGCTGCTTGCGCCATCGTGCAGTCCGGCATCCGTGCCCGGATTGATCTGGAGAAAAGAGGACCGGGTCACGTTTAATCCGGTGGGGCCTCATCTGTTCATAGATGCGTTGCCTGAAATGGATCTGAAGATCTTCCGTCCCGAAGAATATGCTCAAGGGAACAAGTATGTGGCGGCCGTAGGAATCGAAGGAAAACGAGGGTGCGATTTGCAGTGCGCTTACTGCGTGTATCCCGGCCTGAGCGGCAGAAAAGTGAGGCTTCGCAGTCCCGGGAAGATCGTCGACGAAATGGAGCATCTGCATGGAGAACACGGGCTCGATTTGTTTCATTTTACCGATCCGGTGCTGAATCGACCGGTGGATCATTTCGAAGCAGTGTGCAGCGAAATTCTCCGACGAAACATGCACGTGAGCTGGACCGGTTTTTTCCGTGAAGACTGCCTCACGGAACACTTGTCCGATCTCGCCGTAAGGGCAGGGCTGGTGGCCTTCTATTTTTCTGCGGATGCCCTGACCGACCACGGCTTGAAGGTCTTGTTCAAACGTATGACCAAAGAAGACATCCTGCGTGCGGCACGCATCACCGCCGGAAGCGGGGTTCTCACCATGTATCATTTTCTCGTCAACCTTCCGGGAGAAACCGGGGCGCATACACAGGAGGCCAAAAAACTTCTGGACAAAATCCTGGAAATCCACGGACCGGCAGGGAACCTTGGAGCCATCATATTCAACAACTTGCGATTGTACCCGGCCGCTCCCCTGACGCGGAATCTCTTGAAAACGGGACTTCTCGATGAGCGGGTCGATCTCCTCTACCCCGTGTACTATAATCCCGCCGAATCCTCTCACGTTCTCCACGAATTGGAGGCCCATTGTCACGCGGCCGGTGTATTTTCCCGGTTGGAGGTGAGACCGGGTATAGAGGAGAATTTCTCATGATTGTAGCTGTCCTGGAACATCCGCGCATCCTCTCGAAAAAAAGGTTCAACGATATTGCGAACGCTCCGCTGTGGTCCTGCCTGATGGGCGGCTACGCGGCGGCCGCCCTCGAACAGGCTGGTCATGAGGTGCGTTTTCTTGACGCTGCCACGAGGCGCTGGGATTTTCACCGAACCGAGCAAGAAATCCTGAGACTTTGCCCTGCCATGCTTGCCATAAATGCAGTTTATTTCTGGGAGCACACGTCCAAATTGTTCGATTTTGTCTCCGGGCTGCGAACCGCCGGTTTTCAAGGACATATCAGTTTGTGCGGTTTTTTCCCTACTCTGGCTCACCGGGCCATTCTCGCGGGGGCCCCGGAGGTGGATTCCATCGCGGTGGGCGAGTGCGAACAGACCTTGGCGGAACTGGCACAACGCTTGAGTAAAGGGCTCGATTGGAGAGACATCCCGGGTTTGGCCTACCGAGCCGGAGAAGGATGCGGCATGCAAGCCTCCCGAATCCCGGAATCGGATCCGAACAGGTTCGCATTCCCTCTTCGCGACCAGGAACCTCAAAGCACCGCGAGCATTCTAGCTAGCAGAGGGTGCTACAATCATTGCAGTTTTTGTCCTGTTCCCGCGTTTTACAATAACGGCCCTTTGTGGCGAGGCAGGTCACCACACAATGTCCTCGCAGAAGTGACCCAGCTCATGGAACGAGGAACCCGGGATTTCTATTTCGTGGATCCCAACTTTATCGGTCCAGGCAAAAAGGGGAAGGATCGCATCCGGGAACTGGCCGGACTGCTTCACCCTCTGGGAATTACGTTCGGCATGGAAACGAGGCCCAACGATCTGGACGGGGAAATCCTGGAAAGGCTTGCCGCCGCAGGTTTGCAGAGCCTTCTGCTGGGCATTGAAAGCGGTTCCGAGTCAGTGCTTGGGCGCCTGTGCAAGAGCTCTTCCCTTCAGGCCGGTGAACGGGGCATCCGCCTGTGCCGCTCAGTAGGTGTCGAACCGGAAGTCGGATTCCTCATGTTCGAACCGGACGGCACTGTTGAAGACCTGGAGCGGAACTTGGAATTTTTGCAACGCAACGACCTTTTGGACCGTTTGGACAGAACGGCCAACCTCTTGTGCCATTGTCAGATTGTCCTTATGGGCACGTCGGATTACCGGCGCTTCATGGAACAGGGCAGGCTTGCCCAGACCGGCCCATTCGGTTTTGAGGGTGAGATCTCGTTCCGGGATGACCGCGTTCGATGGATGTCGGAAGTCACAGTGCACGCATGCCTCTTTGCCCTCCGAGAAATGTCCCGACCCGAGTCGCCCGTGTACTGGCGTGAATCCCGAAAGAACGGCAGGTTTAGGGAAGTAAATGATTATCTGGTAGCTCTGTTCGAACAGTTATTGAAACATGTGCGAGCAGCGACTCATCTGCCGCGTGTCAGCGTCCTCACGGCTGAGATTGAAAGGGAATTGCAGAAGAAGATCGCACAAGTGGCGAATCAAGCGAGTACGGATACTGCTTATACCATTTCGCTGTCAAAAGAGTGAGATTGGGGGGACCCTCTTTGTAAAGAGTGTCCCGCCCAAACCCCCTCCCAGAAACTTCTATCATGAGCTGGAACCTGCATTTCCGCCGAGGAAATGCAGGTTCCAGCGAGCCAAGGATTTCCTTCCCTTCGGGCTTCGCCCTCGCAATGACCTCTTCGCGCAATCAAAATAGAGGGTACTTTCGAGAATCCCCATAAGACCTGAAAATGACCCTCCTGATGCCGGAACTTGTGGCAACTCCTATAGGGTCTACAATTTCACATACAGCCATTGAGGCACCCCTTCCCTCATCTGAAATTGTGCCTATCCTTAAAGTGCAAGGTGATGTTTGCGTCAATCACTGTGACCATCTAACCGAAAAGGAGTAAATGAGATGATGTGCTCATTTGCAGCTTTGGACGATGCAGCCCTTGATTCAGTGAAAACTGTCGAGAAAGAGATCGGCGGAACCATCTTAGCGTATGACTGTTTCGCTCCTCAAGCGATCGATGAAGAAGCGCTGAAAAAAATCAGAACCGTGGAGAAGAAGTTGTGCCGCACCTTGGTTGCCATCAAGACCGAACACTAGGAATAAGGGAGTATTTGGAGACCATTCTGCTTCCCCACCCGTAGCAGGACGGATGTGTCAGGGGAAGATTCTCATTGACCGAAGGGCTTGCGGTGGGGTACGCTGCAACGGCAGGATAAAGGGGCTTTTTCAGCGGCTCGGCGACGATTTTGCCGTCGCCGGAGGTTGTGGGCTACCCTGCGCAGGCCTAGTGGAGTCCGGCGAACCGTCCCGGGACGGGACTCTGACCCAAATACCCCCGAGAGTGGCAAACCGCCTCATAATTCCGGGTGAGACTCAGGAGGCAAGAACCGTGCAATCGGCAACTTCAGATGAGATGCGCTATCAGGAGAGAATCATGAGTGACAGCGATCTGGAAAAATACTGCGCAATGGCAATCGAACGAGGAGCATCACACGCCAGACAGGTCTATCCAGGCAGCGTAGTCACCGCGCCGTGGGTGCGGCTGAAATGTCAATTCGGCTGTCCGCATTATGGACTAGGCCACTGCTGTCCGCCCCGCACTCCCGATCATGACAAGACCAGGGTGATTCTGGACTCTTACAGGAGAGCCATCCTTTTCCACATCGAATCATCCCACTCACCTGAAGATGAATGGGTTCTTCTGAACTGCAGAGACGCTCTCGTTGATCTGGAAGGAGAAATGTTCAAGGGCGGCTTCTACAAATCCCTCCTGTTTCTCGCGGGACCATGCCGGTTGTGCGAGAAATGTGCGGCCGCGGAAGAAAAGCCCTGTACATTTCCGTGGAAAGCTCGACCGTGCATGGAAGGGTGCGGGATCGATGTGTTTCAGACGGCACGGAACAACGGCTTCTCCATCGAGACACTTTCCGAAAAAACGGACACGAGCCACGTATACTGTTTGATGATGGTCGACTAATATGATGTGCTACAAATAACTTCTTGACATCATATTTGAGAGAAACCGGTTTGCACAGGATTATCTTCAATCACCAAAACGTGAACGGTTTCCGTACAGACCTGAACTCTCCATACTCATTCTTATTCGGAACTTTATACCTGACAAAGGCAAGTGGTGGGGGTTGGGCGGGACTCTCTTCAAAGAGTGTCCCGCCCAATGTTACCCGTTTGCAAGCGCATTTGTATGAAACGCGAACATTGAGGTTCCAGTTGGGCAACGCATCCTACGAGGTCTGGAATTTGCTCTGGTCTGGTGGTGCCGGGAGAACGGAACAAACTGCCATCATAAGCAACAATCAAGTGGCATGTCTCCCGGTCTGCACCCAGGTTGGGAAGAGTTGAATTCCTAGTTCAAGGGTCTCATGACGCAACCGGTGTCCTCCGGCTTGGGTAAGAGTTCTTCCCCAAGGAATATCTTCAACGGCGCCAGGTCTCGGAACTTTCTTCCATGTTTTGAGGCTTGCTCGGAGGATCTCCCGAACACCACCGGGAACGCAGCCTGGTGGTCAGCCGCTCTGAACGTGGTAAGCCCTCCGGGCAACTCTACTCGCAATTCGTCCAACGCTTTGGCCACCGATTTCTTGTCCACCGTACCAGCCTTCTTAACGGCCTCGGCATACATGATCACCGAAGCGTAGGCTGTATAAGCCGAATATGACGGAGGAATCCGTGACGGAGAAAGATTTTTGTACTCGGTAACGAATTCAACATTGATGGGGGTTTCATTGGCTCCCTGCCAATACGGTGTACCGAACCATACACCGACAGGGGTGTCAAGGAATCCCAACGCCCAGAAGATTTCGACTCCCCCGCCTACGACACAGATTACGTCCTTACCATCGAAGAACTTCTCGGCATTGGCCTGCTTGATAAAGTCTCGCAAGTTGTTTCCCCACAAGGAGACTAGGACGCCCTTGGCCCCCGCGGCATTAACTTTCTCGATAAACGGTTTCCAATCCTTTGTTGCCACAGGAGAAAAGCTAGGGTTGACAAACTTGTACGAACCAAGCTCGCCAAGGTACTTTTGAAAAAGTTCCCAGGATTCTTGACCGAACCCGTAATCCGGGCCGAGGGTGGTCCACGTGTCGGACTTAAGTTCCGATTTGGCAAGCAGTGCTGCACCCTTCAACGCCTCTCTCGTCGACCAGGTCATGCGAAAGACCCATGCATTGCATTTGGACCCGGTAATTTGGTCAGCCATGGCATGAGTAATGATCAGTGGTGTCTTGAGCCGATCCATCTCAGGGGCTACCTTGACCGCGACGGCACTTGACACTATTCCCACTACTGCGTCGACTTGGTCTTCCGCAATCAGTTTCTCGACCGCTTTCAGGCCTTCTTCCGGTTTCGCTTGGGTATCGGCCTTGAATAGTTCCACGTTACGGCCCAGGAGCCCTCCTTGGTCGTTTATTCGCTTGACTGCAAGCCGCACCCCCTGTTCAGCCACTTCTCCGAATGTTGCCATGGGGCCGGAAAAAACGTGTGCCAGACCGATTTTCACAGTATCGCCGAACGCGAGGACTGGCATCAACAACAGGACCACAGCGAAAAAGCATGATCTTTTCACACGAACGCTCCTTTCACTCGATTTTTCAGTGGTGACTCGCAGTCACAACGCAATACAATCTCCTACCACAATGAACCACACCACGTATCAAGCCAACCGTTCCCCTTGGATCGAGTCTCGATTCACCCGTACCAAGCGAAAGAATTCGACGTCCTCACTGCTCTGATTCTTGCATTCGTAGTGCTCGATAGCTGCCCATTTTACCCATCCCCTGGACAGTCTGTCTTCGCGAAACGGAACAAATTGCAGACAGTGATTCTCAATTCGACTCGTCTGAGGGAGGATGGTGAACATCCGCCTGTTTCCGTCCGCTAACAACCGATATTCAATCTCCCAACTTCTCCATAAAAGCCGTAGCTGAGCGATAAGTCCACTCACGACTTCATCTGAGAGCTGTCGGTGGTAGAGAATGTTCTGGCGACGAATCTTATTTTATGGAATTCACGCTGCGGTCTTTTTTTTAAGTTTATGGGCCCAGGACCCACCACTAGACGGTTTCTCTGATTCGGAAAAGGTTCCCGTATGTCTCCCAAAAGACCGCAGGCAGACAAGACCGTCGTCATGTTACTGGACAAGCCTGTAGTAATGTGCTCAACGTACCTCAGCACTATCGGCCAAGTCAACCTAAATGTTCTTGCAGGGTATCCATTCAGTGACGGGTGGGAAAAGGCTGTCATTGGGAGCGCAGCGAAGCAATCTCGGCCTTTGAGTATCCAGATTGCTCCGTCGTTTCACTCCTCGCAATAACTCAGGCCAGGCTGTTCCCCCGAGTAACTCAATGATTACCTTGCTGACTGCCATAGCACGCATCATGAAGTGAGACAGGGAATTGTTTGATGAAAACCTTGTGTTACCGCATGACGCTTTGTTGAACGCGGTATACCGTTTTCTGCGGATATGGGAGGTCAAGAGCGGTCAAGGAAGCTTTCCGGTGGAAAGCAAATAGTCTTGATGAGGTTGAAAGCTATACGGTAGGTTCGATCATCACCCAGGTTCTCTCCACAACCGGCCCTGCGTGGATTGAATTCCATCACGTCCATGCCGGCAAGACTAACGTCACGATCCAATAGTTCGCGCAGACATTTTGCTACCTTGTACATTTGACTTTCATTTATGCCCTGATAGTTTTGGAACCTGACGCCTTCGAGGGCGTTCCGCGCTCCGATGTCCATGTCTATGGAAATGTAGACGTACGGTGTTTTTACACGACGAATAAGATTGCTCAGTACGGCTGCGGATCCGAGAGATAAGTCTTTTTTTGTCAGAATGTTGACGCCATTTCTTCTGAGCGAAGAGTAGCAGCTTACATAGCGGTTTATCCTGTCATCTTTGATCCGAAAAGCACGTTTGGGAGGATAATCACTCACACCGATGAGATAAAGATTTTTCGGATCGATCACAGAATCTTCCAAAAGATAATGGAGAAACGAGCTGGCATTGTATGAATCCGCGCGATTTCGCAAAAACGGATCATGAGGATCATGCACAGAATTAGGGTTTGTCGCTATGTCGTACTGGATAGCACCCGACATCGCCGACGCAGGCAACGAGTCCACATGGCTATCAAGAACGATCAGAGAAATATCCTCGGGCTTGTAACATGAAACTAAGGATGCGAAGACCCCTCCGGTTAAAGAATGGTCAACTGCAATCATGCAGGGGATATTGGGAAAAATTGATTCTTCCGCGAACTTACCCGCTGCCTGAGCGAAATCCAGACACCCATTCCCATCTATGAAGTAGATGAAGTTGTCCAGGGTGACATCTTTTCTTGCTATTCTTGGAGGTATCGGGCGGAGCCATGGCGGGACATCGATCACTCCTCTTTCCTCCCAGGCCTCCGGCGCGAGTCCCCGACGAACAAGTTTCATGATCTCGGAATACGGGTCATCGTTTTGCCGATCCGTCCCACTCAGACGAATTTTCTCTCGAATCGATTCATCTCTTTCGTCAGGATCCAAGGCACATCCAAAAAAGACCGGTCTCCTATGTGAAATCTTGCCTGTCATTGCCAGCTAAGCACACTCAAGAAAGTCCTTTCCAATCCCTCCAAGGCAAAAGGCCGGAAGGATTGGAAGGGAAAGTATCGTTTACTTGCTTTGAAAATCGTCTCTTGCCCTCTTCATCTGGAGCAAGTTTTCTAAAGGGGATCGAGGGGCAATGCCACATCCTGGAGTAAGAAAATCTGTGCCGTTGTTAAGAGCCGCAATTGCTTCCTGGTAGCATTCTTGCGGTTGCCCCATGAAAAGCGTTGTTGCTGTGGCAACGTTTCCGAAAACCTTAACACCCTTGGGACGGGCAATTTCTACCGCCTTTTTCATGTCAGCCTTTTCCTCGATGCTGATCCCTGCAACACCCGAATCACACATCAAGGCTATAATAGAATCGGTATTCCCGCAAATATGAAGGACTAGCGGTCCCTTGGACTTACTCACGACGTCTTGTATAAGAGGAAGCACGAACTTTGCCCACGCCCTTCCGCTCATGACTGCCGGTCCAGACGTCGGTTCTGCCAACACGTAGTAATCGGCTCCATTTTCGAAGGCAAAATTGATGGCGGCAATTGCAGCCTGTTTTGTGACTTCCAGAACTTTGAAGACATCGTCCGGTCTCTTGATAGTCCACTTCATGAACTGTTCCGCGCCGACCAGGTTCGCTGCGGCGGTAAAAGGTCCCTCGGTCTCCCCAAATATAGCGAGCTCTTCGCCAACCTTTTCTTTGAGCATCTGGAAATGTTGTTTATACATGGGGAAACGGCCCCTCTGCAAAAAATCCGATGGGTAATCGAGCGCTTCAAGACTTTCAGCAAACGGGTGTTCCTTGATAGAGTACTGTCGGTCAATCTCGGGCGGGCCCAGAGCACAACCGAGCGCTTCGCTGATGGCTGTAATGTCCCACCCCATTGCCTTGACCCACTCGAATCCGGCATGCCGGTGTCCCGCTAAAGCCAGTTCCGTCATTGCTACAGGGTCCACGTCCGCAAGTGGTCTTTCGTGGCCGCACTTTTCCATCAGATCTACTACTCCATAGGTAGTTGTGCACCCATAAAGAGTTTCGTCGCTGCCAGTGCCCATTAGACGATTCATAAATTTTTCTTTGAGAGTCATGTCGGGATTCTCCAAATCATCTGAAATAAACCAACATTATTAGGAACATACGATGTCTCCAGCAGGGCCAGAAGGCTCGGTCGGTTTGACCCGAACCACTAACACACTCATTTCTCAATCTTCTGGCCCTGTTAACCTAGAGCTTATCCCAAAACCAACCCTGGGGTGATGAGGTCACATCCCTCGAGAGGTTGCGGGTTTTTATTTCTATGCCGATTTCTTCCGCAGCACTTTGCTGTCGGCCGTAAAATACATCGCGATTGCGCCAATGACCAGGGCGATGATACATGCTATGAAAGTTGACTTGTATGCGCCGACAGGAAACTTGTCTCCGACCTTACCGTAATAGTCTAAGACTACTCCCATCACTGCTTGGAAAAGCGCACCGCCAACGAAATACCAGACGTTGAGCATGCCATTCGCCGTAGCAATGAAACTGTGCGGTTGTCCCTCGGCAATGTGGGCATAGTTCGGAACGTAGGCCCCGGAAAAGAACCCCATGATGAAAAGGAGAGGATAGAACATGCCGACCGGAATTTTATCAGGCCACAACACCAAGGGTAACCACGTCAGGGCGTAGATGATGATGCCATAGAATGAAGCATTCCTTCGGGATTTCAAAATTCGGTCGGAAATAAACCCAAATGCAAAGCAACCTACTGCCATGCCGATCGGCCATAACATGAGTATGTTAGCCGCTTCCTGTTTTGGAAGACCGTACGTCTGTTGCAGGTACGGAATACACCAGAGTCCCTGGAAGCCCATGACGGTTCCATAGATCACGAAGGCGTAAATGGCTATCAACCAATAGTTCTTCATCCCGAACAGCTTCTTTACGTTTTCGCTAAAACTGACTTCTTTGGTGGTCTGGACGGAATAGTAATCGATTCCATCTATCTCCGAAACCGTGGGGTAGTCCTTGTCGCTCGGCTTATTCCGGAGAACGATGAAATTCAAGATGGCAACAATAGCCATAAAAGCGCCAAGCCAGTAGAAGGAGGCCCTCCAGCCGACGATGCCAACCAGGAAAGCCAGAGGAGCGGCAGCGAGCACGGCGCCGGCATTACCCACGGTGAGCATCACGCCGGTAAGCGTGGCAAACTCCTTGGGGCGAAACCAGTTGGCCAGAATTCTCATGCAGGGTATCCACACGACCGCAACACCCACTCCCATCAGGAAACGGCCAACAATAATCCATCCGAAAGTGTAGGCCAGGCCGAAGAGCGCGGTACCGATAGCCGCTATGGTAAAGAAAATCGTCACTGAAATCCTGGGGCCCATGCGATCTGATAAAATACCGGACGGGATCTGCATTGCAGCATAAGGGTAGAAATACATTGAGGACAAAATCCCCAGGCTTGTAGCAGACAGGCCGAACTCTTTCATCAATTCCGGCGCTATTACCGCAGGGGCCACGCGGTCGAAGTAAACAAAGATGTAGGTCAGCAATAACATTCCATAGCAGACCCATCTGTAGTTAAGCATCTGTTTTGCCAAGCCTGAAAACTCAACATTCACAGCACGCGCTTCAACACTTGATTGACTCATAGTACCACCTTTCTTACCAGACCGAAAACGAAGTAACAGATAACTTTTTGACCCATCGGAGCCATAGTGGCCGCCCACGATCACTCAGATCCGACTATTCCCCCTAGACAAACTCCGACCAATACTCCCACATTGACTGATTAAAGCCTGAAGTAATCGGTTGATACCAACGCGGATGCATCAAAACCAATAACGATACGTTGCAAGCGGTTCCGGCACCTGCCCCGAGAGCAATGACGCCATGCCTGCCGGAAAACTCTGCCAATCCCCCTCGCTGTGTTCTTTGGAATCTATCATCTCCCTTCTGGATCCATAAGGACCTGGAATCGAGACTTGGCTCCAAGCTTGCCGAAACCAAGTCTCAGTTTTCGTGAAGTTGCAGCTCAGTCGTCATCACTTCCAACAAGAACTTGATCAATCAGCTCTGTGAGATCGTGCACTTTGACCTGAGAGCCGATTCTCTTTGCGCCTTCATTAAGATTGAAATGGCAGAAGGGACAGATAGACACCATCCTCTCGGCTCCCGTGTCCATTCCTTCCTGGACTCGGAGACCGGCATTCTTTGTCGCCCACTCCCCAAACCCTGTCATCACGCCTCCCCCTCCTCCGCAGCAGAATGAGTTGGCCCGATTCCGTTTCATTTCCACGAATTCAATCCCGGGAATGGCTTTCAACAGATCCCTCGGTTGTTCGTACAGGCATTCGCTCTGATCCACATCCAAATACGCTCCTTCCCAGAGCTGCTTACCTTCGTGGTCGATGACAAACTTGTTCAAATGCCTTCCTGTGTGGCACGGGTCATGGTAGGTGACTTTCCACGGGAGTTCCCCCGTGAATTTGAGCTTTCCTTCTTTGAAGAGACGATTGAGATAGTCTGCCGTGTGTACGACGTCGATGCCATCCATTACCTTGTCGTATTCGGAAGACAGTGAATAGTCCTTCTTGATCGCCCGGTAACAACCGGCGCAGGAACTGATGATTGTCTTGACCCCGCGTTCATCACGCAACCATTTGAAGGTCTCCAAATTCTTCGTGGCGACCCGTTTGAATTCTTCAGAGTCACCCACCCGCATTGCCGTAGAGCCGCAGCATATCTCGTTCTCACCCAAAATTCCGAAATCCATCCCAAGTTTTTGGAAAATAGAGGCCGTTGCGGTGGGGACAGCTCGCGCCGCCGTGTTAAACGCCCCTGTGCATCCCACAAAGAAAAGCGCCGGCGCAGGTTCCTTGTTCAAGTCCTTGATGGGCTTACCGGCCTTCTTGAAGGGACGAGTCCAATCTGTTCTCACTCGCCTGGGGCCCTGGTAAGGATTATTGTAATTCTTCATGGACTGCAGGAGGTTTTTGTGCAGGGGCATAGGCCCCACGCCTTCCGCCACGGCCTTGCGCCTCATCGCTTCAATGATTTCCGGGATGAAGGGCTTGTGATCGAGCTGGCACTGGTTTTGGCAACCGGCGCAAACGGTACATCTGTAAATGTCTTCCAGCAGTTCTTCGTCCCAAGGAAGCTCTCCACTCAGGATACCTCGAGCGAAAGCGATTTTTCCCTTGGAAGCCATAAGGCCCTCGAATCCAAATTCGGTTCCTGCAGGGCAAATTTCGCCAAACGTTGGTGGTGGACCGTAGTCATACGCTATCTTACAGGTACCGCATGCGGTGCACCTCCAGATTTTGTCCTCAAGCTCTTTCAGCTCCGCAATGTTCCAATCCATGGTTCCTCTCAGTCTGAATTTGAATGTTGTTATTGCTTATATGCCTAGTTTGCCGGGATTCATGATATCGTTCGGATCCAGAAATCTCTTCATTCTCCTCAAAAGATCCAGATATCCGGGATTGGCTCGTTTAATGATCTCAGTGGCAAAATCTATCGGCGGCTTATAAGGAATTCCTCCGGCGTCCAAATCGACCTTGAGGCACTCAACGATTGCGTGTCTTGCGTTTTCAGTCTCTTCAGCGTTCTGCTTGTTAAATGGGATCATCGCTCTGAGCATTCCGTAGTGAACGCCCCGATACATGCTCATGCGGACTGACGGTGAAAGGTTATGACCGATGAGGATCTCTTTCCACTTATTGTACACAGGGGCCCAGACTTTGGCGGGTGTAAAGGTCCCGGGCCAGGATATTCCGGCCCCACCCTGCTTGCAGTAATTCTTGGTAGAACCCACTACCTGGCTCGGCAGTTGTGTTCTTCCCTTCAATGCCTCTTCCGGATAAACCGTTTGCTTGATGGACGTATTCTTCTTCTGCTCCTCATCAAAGACTGTCTCCCAAATTTCCGTCCTTGCTTCTCTTTCCTTTTCGGTCCATGAGGTCGTGGTCGCAAAGCTAAACCACTCGGGAGCGGCGTCGGGCTTAGGCTTGAAGGGATAGGGGATAGGCACCTGGGCAAGCCACCAGGAAACCCCTGTGAGATCGTCGCACATTTCATATTTGCTTAGATTCAACATGTAGGAGTACATGTCCTCAACATTGTCGCACGATACGGTAAAGACTTTGAGAAGAGGGGGAATCGGATGCACGCTGATGCCGATCTTTGTGACGACACCGGTGGATCCCAGCCATCCCTTGAAAAGGCCGTCCAGTTGAGGAAGCGGCAGGCAGCTGTGCCAGGCGTCGTGCCTGATTGCGCACGATCCCACCCTCACCAGCTCGCCGGTGGGTAAGACGACCTCCATACTCGTGATTTCCTGGCTGTTCAACCCATACTTCGCGTTCAATCCTCCAATGCCGTGAGAAACAGCGCAAGCCAAAACAGAAGCCGATGGAGGCCCCACGGGCCAACCGAATCTCAATTGGTGCTTGTACAAAGCGTCCGCCAGCTTGGCGTGGGAGACTCCAGGTTCGATGACAGCGACATGAGCTTCGGGATCTATGTCGACAATCTTGTTCATCTTCTTCAGGTCCAGAAGAATGCCCCCACGTTCGGGAATTGTAAGACCGCCGATATTTGTGCCTGCAGTGTAAGGAACCACAGGGATCTTCTCCTTGTTGGCAAACCGGAGAAGTTGCTGGATCTGCTCAACCGTCTCAGCCATGACCACATAGTCCGGCAGCTTGGGTTTTACAAAACTAAGATCGTAGGAGTAGGCATAACGAATGTGTCTTGCCGCGGTACAGTTTGACTCGCCGACAATCTTCCTCAGTTCTCTGAGCACGGAGTCGACATTTCCGGCATCCGCCGCCGGTAAAACGTTTTCTTGCTGTGGGTTGTTCAACTCAGACATCTGGACCTCCTTCCTGAGTTCTTGAAAAAGGGAGACAGCCAAGCCTACGCGCAGGGGGAGCTAATTTCACCGCTCATTGTTCCCGAGGAAGGGGGAACGTCCCCCTTCCCGAAGGAATCCGCGACTCTCGAGACTAGCCACCGGCTCTGGCATTTCCGGCGGAGGCTGTCACAACTACTGTAGACACCAGGCACCATGCCGAGCTATTTCTTTCCGTCTTCCGAGGGCAACGAAGTGATGGTGCCGTCCCACGTATCAACCTTTGAAGAGATCTGTGCGCCCTCTTTGAACCACGTGGAAGTGACGTTCTTTACTTCCGTATAGAACCGTACTCCGTCTTTTCCCATGACGTGAAGATCTCCGAAAAACGAGTTCTTATGCCCGGTAAAGCCGAAGATTCCCACAGGAACGGGAATGCCGACGTTGACTCCCACCATTCCCGCATGGGTTCGATGGGCAAAATCTCTGGCATAGTATCCGTTCTGCGTATAGATTACGGACCCGTTGGCAAATTCGCTGGCGTTCATGATAGCCAGTCCTTCTTCGTAATCCTTCACGCGCTTGACACAGAGCACGGGTCCGAAGATTTCCTGATCGCCGCATGTCATACCGGGTTTGACGTGGTCGAGAATCGTGGGTCCAATAAAGAATCCATTCGTACACTCCGGCGGTACACACGGATTTCGTCCGTCAAGTGTGAGCTCAGCTCCCTCTCGAACACCTGTCTCTATCCAGTCGGTGACAAACCTCAAATGACCCGGATTCACAACAGGTCCCAATTCCGTGGATTTGTCGTACGCGGCCCCTATTTTCCTCTGCACGGCTAAATTCTTGAGTTCTGCGACCAGTTCGTCAGCTATCGCCTCCTCTACGCAGATAACCGGCAATGCCATGCAACGTTCCCCGGCACACCCGCAGAATGCGTTGATAATTCCGTTTGCAGTTCTGTCGAGCTTGCAGTCACGCAGAACAAGAGCGTGATTCTTTGCCTCGGTCAACGCTTGGACCCGTTTTCCGTTAGCCGCTGCAGTAGCGTAAATATGGCGACCGACTTTTGTAGATCCTACAAACGACACCCCCACTATGTCGGGATGTCGCAAGAGAATCTCGGCTTCATTGCGTCCGGCGGTCACGATATTGATAACGCCTTTGGGCAGTCCGGCTTCATACCAAAGCTCCAGAATGCGCATGGCCGACTGGGGAACAAAACTTGCGGCTTTCAGAACCATCGTGTTTCCCGTGGCCACACAGAGAGGCGCCATCCAACCATGAGGTATCATCGCGGGAAAGTTCCACGGGGGAATGCCCGCAAACACTCCCAGCGGATGATGATACAGGACCGTATCGTATCCGGATGATACATTCATTATGGACTCACCCTTCATGAGGTGAGGTATTCCGCAGGCGAATTCCACAACTTCGTTCACCTTCAGGATATCGCCCATGGACTCGGTCCAGGATTTGCCCTCTTCCTTGCACAGGAGATACGTGAGTTCTTCCAGGTGCTCGTCCAGGAGCATCTTCATGTGAAAGAGCACCTGCGCACGCTTGTTCGGCGGAGTATTGGCCCAGGCGGGAAAAGCCGCTTTTGCGGCGGCAATGGCGGATTCTACTTCATTCACCGTGCACTGCGGCGCCTGAGCAATGACTTGGCCGGTAGAAGGGTTGTAGCAGTCCATGTATTTCGTTGTTGTTGATTCCAGCCACTCACCATTCACACAGTATTTTAGTCTGGAAGCCTTGTCCCCAAGCTCCACCCGATACTTGACGTCTTTGAGTGCTGATTCCATCAAATGCATTTCGTTCTCCTTTGCTGGTTCCATCGTCGTATCCCTATGCATACAATTGCAGGCCTATATATCGTCCCCTTCAATGCCCGACGTCCCTGTCCAGGAGCCAGGATTCAAAGCAATGCGCTATATCTCGTAGTCTTTTCCATAACGTATAAGATATGCGATTACTCTGGTCCAAAAGAAGGAAACTCGCAATATCGACTTAAGCCGTGAAGCCTCTCGACCTTTTTCGATCGTGTCCGCTATTCAGACTACAGCTCATTCTTGACCTGAATGAGGTACAGATCCCCGTTACCCACGTGCCTGAGTAGAACTCCCAGATCCTCGAGAGATTTTTGTGCAGGCGACGGCAAAAGTGGTTCTTGGTTCGATCCATTCGGTTGATGCTCAAGATCCACCGATGGACCGACCGGGCCCACTTGCTGGAATTCCGAAGCGCTGAAGGGGGCGCTGCCGGCCAGATTAGCCAGATACCGTCCCACGCGGAGCACGTGAGACGCCATCTCTTTTCTGACACCTTCCCCATCTTTGCGTCTGAAACATTCTATAATTCTGAAGTGGTCGTGCTCCACTTCATCGTAGAATTCGGACCCCGGATTGAGCTTGACTTTCAAGTCCGCGAGGAGGCTCTCTATGAAGTCCATAAGCAGAATAAGCAGCGGGTTTTCTGAGAACCTGGCAATATGATAATGAAATCCGATCCCTCGTTGATCTTTTGTGGGAGGGGCGCTCACTTCGTTATTTGTCATGGTCTCCAATATACGGATGTCGTTCTCGGTGATTTTGGTTACCGCAATCTGCGCCAGGCGAGGTTCGAGAAAGTAGCGAAGCGCGGTGATGTCCGCGACTGACACATTCTTGAAGTGGAGGAAGTTCATGAGACTGTGAACGGTCGTGTTCATGTTCACTTCAGCGGCAAAGATCCCCCCTCCCGTGCCTTTCTTGGTCTCGATAAGACCCATTCCTTCCAATACTCTCAGAGCTTCACGCATACTGGCTTTGCTCACTTGAAACTGACCGATCAGCTCCCTTTCAGACGCCAGCCTGTCACCGGGCTTGAATTCCCCCTTTAAAATTGCGTCACGGATCTGCTCAACTACATAGTGAGATACTTTGTGGCCCTTTTGGGTAGGTTTAAACATGATCGGGTTCACCTCCGGGAAATTCCCGTGGGAAAGAATCTTCTGTCTGCCGGTAAGACTCGATCAGGCGTCTCATCAATTCCGGCGTTTGTTCGGGCGAGTCGTGATAAAGAAACGCAACTTTTCTGGTGCGCATGACGCGAGCAGACCGTCAAACATCCCGTCACCGGCTGGATTTCGGTCTGGCTTCTCGAGTCAATTAATTTATAGAATATGGCAGCGGTGACTGTCAAGGAAAATCGTATAATATTGTGATAGTTCATCCTGATTCGGTATTCCCAATAATTACACCGGCGTGCACGCTGGAAACAGAGCTTATCCTGAACAAATCCGGGGTAACCTCCCGTTGACTGGAGGGTTTTTATGCCAATAATATAGATAATCGTAACTATTACAATGTGTTGGATGGACAAATGAAAAACGGACGCGATATTACTGAACCTAGCTAGGACGTAAACAGGTGAAACGTTTCCTGTGAACCTCCTCCGGGGGGATGACTGTGAGCGATTATGATATTATACCTTTATGATATTTTTTCTTGACAGGCTCGGCCACTGAAAGTAGATTGGCTGTGGTACGAAATGAAGTCATATAGCTCCAGTAAAACTGGCTGCCAGGAATAGAGCAGAGATTCAAGTCTGCTACCGAGTCGCCACAATTGGATTCTGGCTGGAGGCTGTACAGCACTCCAGCGGAGCCGATTAGAAACATCGTGCACATAGCGGCGAAGCAACGGGAGCTGCTGCCTTGGAGGGCGCCGACTGAGGGGAAACCGGGTAAATCCAGTCACCGTAGCCCTCAAAATGGTTTCAGGTTGCCAAAACGTGGAGAAACGCCATTCACTGGATCGAGTTGGGCCTAGAACAACCAGACGTGGAAGGAGAATTGTAATGAGAATTGATGTGGACGCGCTCAAATGTATTGGATGTATGGCTTGCGAGATGGCGTGCGGCTATCACAGAGACGACGCCTTCGCTCTGCTTGCATCGTGCATAGTTGTGTATCGGGCTCGAGAAAAGAAAGATTACTTCGGGGTAGTCGTAAAAGAAGAAGAGAGTTTAATGATAGCGCGACCCGAGGGGCTTGAGATCAGAAGAATCGGTGTGGCGGAAGAAGCAAGCGATTCCGGGCCAAAAAAAGAGGCTGACGCTTCTGCAAAACCCATGCTGTTGCGCGAGCCTTGTGACCTGTGCAGTGATATGAAATATGGTCCCATGTGCGTCAAGATTTGTCCGGTCAACGCTATCTCGCTGCTGGAGGGAGGAGAGTAGAAATGGACTACTTGTCATCGAATAAAATGTTGATTGTTGATTTGGAAACTGGCGAAACCTCCGAAGACGGTCTTGATGACGATCTTGTGAGCCAAAAGATTGGTGGCGCCGGCATCACCAGTTCGCTATACGAAACCTATAAAGATAGAGATCCTATCATACTGGGTGCCGGATTGCTCACGGGAACTCTCTTTCCGGCCTCGGCACTATCCGTGATTTCAGCCAGGAGCCCGAGGGCCGGTTATCTCACTCATTCCCCTTTTACGTTAAAGGCCGGCATGGAATTGAAGTACACGGGCTTCGATTATGTCGTCATACTCGGAAAATCGGAGAAACCGGTGTTCCTCTGGCTCCACGACGGGGTTGCCGATATTCAGGACGCGTCCGGGCTGTGGGGGAAGGATGTTTGGAATACCACCGATTTGTTAAGAAAGAGCATGGGGGACGATCTTATCCAAACCCTGGTTATTGGTCCGGCAGGCGAAGACGGATCTGACCTGGCTCAAGTCTGTGTTAACTACTGGTCGAGCGGCGATTGTTGGGGCTTCGGCAAGGTTTTTGGTGAAAAGAATCTGAAGGCTGTGGCTCTACGGGGCATGGGGTTACTGGAAATTTCCGATCCTGAAGAATTTGTCGACCAATGTTTCGAAATCCTCGAGGCAATAAAAGGGAGCGCCATCGAGGGCAAGCGTGGCGTTGAAGATATTCTGACGGCAATGGGGGAAAGTGATGCTCGGGAGTGGCTCTCGCCCGTCGTGCATCGGCACAGCGCTTGCTACAACACCCCGTACCCGACCAATACGTTCATATACCTCAATGAAGACCCAACGACCCTCACGGAACCCGCGGAGCCTGAACCGGGTTTCATGATCACCGACATAGGAGCGGTATTGGCGTTGAAAAAAATGGGATTTTCGGCAGTAGACGCCGGACACATTCTGAGAGCCTGCGCTCGACGTGGCATGGATCCGGTCCCCGTCGCCGAGATTATCGGAAAATCAGGCCAAAAGGATCCCAAGACTATCGAACAGTCTTTGGTGGGACTGCAAGGCTCCGTCGCGGTTCCGGATGGTGCCAATTTCAGCTCATGGGTACCGCAGCAACCTATGTTTGGAGATTTTGGCCTATCAGGAGAAGGCTCGTTCAAAGACTGGTGGATGAGAAGACAGGCGGTTGCCTACATTTTCGGTATTCACCCTATTTTTGCAAATATGTCGCCGGAACTGTCGGAAGAGGTCATTCTGGAAATGGCCAACAAGGGCACCGGACTTGGGCTGTCACAGGAGACTCTGGATCAAGTCATTGCTGATGTTTGCAGTTTCTAGAGGGCCGCGTGGCTGCGCACCCCGGTTGAACTCGAAAATCTCGGCGAAACTGTAGTCTCTGGGTTCAGGAATGCAAGAATGAATTTTTACGACTCGTATGCGTCCATCAACCAAAAACTGGCGCGGGGAGTCGTGCTCCACTATGGAGAGGAAGAAGCGAGCGTATTGCCGCGCGACCCGCGGCCTTTGCGCATTCCTCGCATAGGAGTGTACGCCGGAACAGGGACTTCGCACTCGTGGCTGTGGTTCGTTGAGATTTTTGACCGGATGTCATTTCATGAAATTGTTTTCATGACTGAGGATATGGTGAGAGACGGCGTCATGGAGTGCCTGGATGTCTTCGCGATGTCGGGCGGAGATACCATCAGGATCGCCGAGGGGCTCGGGCCGGAAGGGGCTCGGGCGATGGAGTCCTTCATTCGAGGAGGAGGGCTTTACATAGGGTCCTGCGCAGGAGCCTATCTCCCACTCACCTCTTCCAAGCAGCATCTCGATCGTTTCAACTTCGTCGATATAAAAATCGCCAACCTTTCCAAAACGAGGCCGGAAGCCAAGCGAATGGGTAGAAAGGCCTCTACCAGCTATGGGTGCGATTTCGTGTACCATCCCGTTCGAGAAGATGTTCGCCTGCGGATGACTGGGAAAGAACCTTTTACTGGATTCGGGAGTTTCCGGGCTCCTTTGTACGGCGGCCCATCAATGGTTGCGTCCAGAGATTCCGATGTCTTAGCATGCTACGAGGGCTTTACGGAGAAGACCCTGTTTCTGGTGGACGAATCGTTAGCGGAGAAAACGTTGTTGGGCAAAGTGGCCGCGGCCAGGACAACAATGGGAGACGGGCACCTATATCTCTTCGGCCCTCATTTCGAACATCCGCTTTTTCCGATAGCCAACCACCTGGTGGCTACAGCCATATTCTGGGATATGAAGAAAGGGAGAAATGACGGGAAACCCTCGGACTCAGAGTTTGTCCTTGAGGGCCCTGCAAAAGAACAACTGGTTCGCGACATTAAACGTGAAATCAGCAATTCACGCATTGTAGCGGTAGGGCTGGAATCGATACCGGTCCAGTGGATCATCGGGTGCAAAACCTATGAGCCGGAAAAGATTAGAGTGTTCCTTGAGGCGATATGGAAGCGAATCAATGCGCTGGAGCGTTCACGCAGAATTTGCGCTCGATCCGAAACCTGCGAGGAGGTTGTGGCCCATGCCTCTAGAGTGACGCAGCTTTTGAGGCAGATGAAGTCCAGGATAGATGATCGTTCGGATACACAGGATCTGGCATGGGACCTTTTCGATGGTTTGCGCAGGTTGACGACGATTTTCCTGCAGATTTATTTCGACTCCTTGGGGCGTATTCATTCAGTTTCGAGTGGGAAAAAATAGTCATTGCGAGCGTAGCGAAGCAATCTAGCCCTCAGGTATCGGGATTGCGTCGTCGTTTCACTCCTCGCAATGATTTAGATAGGCACTTCCCCCGAGTAACTGAAGCGTTACCTTCGGGCGCAATTTGAACTTGACTCTTTGATTCCGTTCATGGGACTTTCATCTTTTTAGAAATTTTCTTCGGAAGTTATCAATAGGAGTAAAAGTTGGGTCGACTACGAGTATTTCTTTGGCGGCTGAACACGGCAAGGAGGCCCCAGCTTTCGAGCGTCTACAGATGCTTGATAGTCGCCGCTTGGCTGATTCTGCCCACACTCGTTCAACCGGCATGGTCCGGGGACCCGACCTCTACCTCCTCTTGGTTTGTCGACATGAACCTGTTCTTGAAGTCAGCCCACGGATCTCTGAAATGCGAGCGATGCCACGCCGAAATGACGGAGCGAGGCAAAGTCCATCCCAACCGTGAAGATCCTACGGCCATGAAAAAGAACATTGCCCGGTCTTACGATTACAAGCGGTGCAATTCATGTCACCCCGTGGCGTATCAGCGCTTTCTTCAGGGAGAGCACGCCAAGAAGCTGGCAAAGGAACAGCAAGCCCCACAGGCAGATGAAAAGGAGCCGCCTGCACAAAATCTGGCTCCTACATGCGGAGACTGCCATTCGTCACATTATGTGCAGTCCAAACGTTCCAGGGTTCAACTCGGGGCGCACATGATAGAAACCTGCGGAAAATGTCACAAAGCTCAAGAGGCCAGCTATCTTAAGGACATTCATGGCAGGATGGGGGTCTTTCTTGAAAAAAAGGCCTCGGCGTACTGTACGGATTGCCACGGAGCACACACGTGCGAGTCTTTGAAAGATAAACACAAGGCTTTGGAGGCGTGCCGAAGATGCCACAAGGACGCTACAATACAGTTTGCCGGTATCATTATTCACGCCGGTCAGCAGGATGTCTCAAAGAAGGACCCGGAAAAACAAGCCAATGAGGCGATTGTCGGGACCATCAAGCGGATTGCTCAAATAGGTACCATCATTCTGCTGGGATTTTTTACCCTGCAAACTTTTGTCTGGATACTTCGTGAGCTTCACAAGAGATTGAGAGGACGTTGACATGCACGACCGAACTGTCGAACAGGAAGTTTACTGGCGATTCAGCGTCCTGCAAAGGGTAGTGCATCTCGTGGTGATGTTTGCCTTCATAGGAGTGGGGCTGACCGGATTTTCCATAGCCTTCAGCTCTGTGGGGTCAGCTCAGACTTTCGTCTGGTTTCTCGGAGGAATCGACAGCGTGCGATACCTGCACCGGTTCTGTGCTGTGGTCCTTTATTTGTGCGTAGTTGCAGAGATTCTTTGGGTCTTGTACTTCAAGTTCTTGTTGCGTGGAAACCTTTTGGGCCCCAATTCCATCTGTTTTGGCGTTAGAGACATCAAATTTTTCCGTGAGCATATCGGGTACCTGTTGGGACTACGTAAAGCTCCTCCCCCATTTTACCGCTTCACGTATTGGGAAAAGCTGGATTATTGGACGCTCTTCCTGGGAATGCAGAGCATGGCTCTCACTGGTCTTTTTTTATGGTTTCCGGAATTTTTCTCCCGTTTCTTCCCGGGAATTTTCATCAACCTCGCTCAAGTCCTCCATTTTGATGAAGCTATTCTGGCAGTGCTCTACAAATTCTTTATTCATACGACCGTTCGTCATTTGCGACCGGAGGTCTATCCGGGCGACTGGGTTATTTTTACAGGAAAAGTAACCAAAGAAACGATGATGAGAGCCCATCCCGGAGAGTGGGCGTCATTGAACGCTGTTCAGCAAGGTTCAGCCATTGCAGACAAATAAACGATTTGAGAGAGAAAAACGAGTCAAGGGTCTTATGGCATCACGGTTGCAAACTTCAGCATTGGCAGCGTACGTTATCGTGTTTTGCTTCGTGCTACTTTGGCAGGTGGGGTCCTGTGTAGCCGAAGAGCAGCCATCCGAGTGCTTAGACTGCCATCGTCTACGAAATGTGAATTCTAACGAGGGCGTCGTCTCGTCCCAGCTCTTCTGCTATGGTTGCCACAATGAAGCCCCTACCGCTCATGCTGACTTTCGCGCGTCCAAGGTTTCTCTACAAGTAAAACCCGAATATTTTCTTAAGTCTGCCCACAGATTCGTGGCATGTACTCAATGTCACACGAGCGTGGCCCAATCCCCGCATCGCAATGTATCCGGCGTCCAGTGTTCCGGTTGCCATCCAAAAATCGGCGGATCTCCCGGGACGCATGCCGAACATCAACGAGTAAGGTGCGAAGCGTGCCATACGGATTCACCATTCGTTGTGCTCAATGTGGCAAGTAACGAGGTGAAACTTTCGCGCACAAACGCCAAACAAGTTCCGATAAGCCTGGCAAAGCACAAAGCAACCGATGTGACCGGGGAGGAGTTTTGTACAAGGTGTCACATATCCAATAATCAAGTCGGCGCTCCCACAATGGTTTTGCCCTCCAAGAGTTTTGTTTGCCTCGCCTGCCACTACTCTCCGCTGCGGATGGGTAACCCGGTCTTTCTGATAGCTGTCATCATTTCGATCATGGGCATTATCGGGATGGTTGCCTTCTGGTTCAGGGCTAGTGTTCAGGGTGAAGTAGCTTCTGTTCACAGAAAGATACAATTGGGCTCAGAGGTTGTGTGGGCGAAGATATTTTCGAGGGAAATTTTCTCAATACTCAAAACCATATTTTTCGACATACTCCTGCAACGCAGGATCCTGGCGAGCGGTGTTAGCCGCTGGCTCATACACTCATTAATCTTTTATTCATTTTTTGCTCGTTTTGCTCTCAGCCTCCTTACGCTTCTGCTTCAGAATCTCTCTCCGGAAGGCGAGCGGACACTGATATTAGTGAACAAGGACAGCTCTTTCGTCGCCGCTTTCAACGATCTGACAGGAGTTTTCATCCTCGTGGGGGTTACTTGGGCCATTGTCCGGCGCTATATCACCAAACCGGACTATGTTTCGACAGAGGAGCAGGATATCGTTGCGCTTGTGATCATTGGACTCGTGACGTTCTCGGGCTTTATCCTGGAAGGGATAAGGTTTCACACCGCACACATCCCTCCGGAGGTTGCGTTATCCGCTTTCGCAGGTTATGTTATTTCCAAGCTGTTTTCAGTTGTGCACGTAGGCTGGCAGTCGATTTACGGGTACATGTGGTACGTCCACGCTCTGCTATGGGCCTTGTTCATTGCTTACCTGCCATTCGGAAAGCTTAGACACATTATCACCACTCCATTAAGCCTTCTGCTTGGTTACAAAAAAGAGTAGGCGGACAGAAAGAGAATCTAACATGGTAGAGACGAATCCCGATGAAACGACATCTGAAAATGTAATCGTACCGGCCCGAATCATCCCATTGGACAGACTGGAAATGAGGCGCCTCGTCCAATTGGATGCGTGCACCCGTTGTGGAGAGTGCTTGAACTGGTGTCCGGTATTTGACCAGGACGCTCGAGAAGATATTCTCCCCCGTAAGAAAATTTTCGATTTTCTCCATATCGTAAAAAACCAGCAAAGTATTCTGAATGCCATAATTAAGAGTGGAAAGGTCCCTCAGTCGGCAAAGTGGCTTCTAAGAAAAATATTCAGGCTCCACGATATTAATGAGGAGGATGTCCGTCGCTTCGTTCTCAATCTGTACGAATGTTCGACGTGCGGGCAGTGCCAGGTTGTCTGTCCTGCCAATATAGATACGGTCAATCTTTGGGAGAACATCCGCGAACTGATGGTTTCAGCGGGGTACGGGCCTCTTGAGCCACAGAAAACACTGGCCAAGAGTGTTAAGTCTTACGATAACCCATGGCAGCAACCTCGCCAGGGACGTGTGAAATGGGCACGGCGAGCCAAAAAGGAAGAACTCATACCCGAACTGCCTCCTGACATAAAGAAAACAAAGAGCAAGATTCTTCTGTTTTTCGGGTGTACAGCCGTTTATGACTTAAACATCCGTCAGATCGCAATTGATACCGTGAATGTTCTGAATATTCTCGGCATCGACTACGGCTGCCTCGGAGAGAGCGAGAAATGTTGTGGGAGTGTTCTTCTACGGATGGGAGATCCGGAGTACGAACGCATTGCGTCTGACAATATAAAACTTCTGAACGACCTCTCCATCGAGACTCTTGTCACCTCGTGCTCGGGTTGCTTCAAGACCATAAAAGAAGATTATCCGAAGGTCGGTAAACTAAATTTTGAAGTGCTGCACACCGTGGAATTTCTGCACCGGCTGATCGAGCAAAAGAAACTCAGATTCGAGGTTCCTGTAGAGAAAGTAATAACCTATCATGACCCCTGTCATCTAGGTAGAGCCTCTGGAATATTTGATGAGCCCAGGGCGGTCATCCAGGCTATTCCGGGCCTGGAACTCGTCGAAATGCCCCGTCATGGTCCGTATTCCAGATGCTGCGGGGCCGGCGGAGGGGTCAAGGCCGGGTTCCCTGACCTGCAGAACAAAATGGCGCAGGCAAGGATCAAAGAGGCTGAACAGACTGGAGCCAGTGAGTTGGTCAGTGCGTGTCCTTTTTGCTATGCAGGTCTGCAAGTTGGCATCGGCGCTCTGGGTTCACCCCTGGTGATGCGAGATATGACCCACCTGGTGAGATGCGCTTTGAAAGAAGAGGGATGATTCACCGAACGTGTGACCCTGTGGAAAGGCCGTTCATTGCGATGAAGGGCGGCTATGATTATCAAAAATTTGTCTACTGGCTTGAAGGGTCACTCTTTCATGATCTGAAGGCAGAGATCGAAGCCGGCGGGGTTTCTTTAACGGAAACCAAAAAGGCGGTTTGTACCCCATTATCTAAACGTGTGGAAGCGGGCTATGTTTTACCGGAAACATGGGGGCACTTCGAACTTTGCCAAAGACAGTTGTCATGGTACCGTTCATCCGCTTACCACGGCAAAATTCTGCTGGTGAGTTCCTTTGATCTCAAGGACTATGAAATGCACTTTGAAGTCATCATTCGTCAGAGTGTGTTCAAGCCCTCGTCCCTTCCGTCGACAGAGGAAAAGGCTCGACTGATCGAAAGACTTAGTTACAAGAACGCGCGGCCCGAGGAGTGGAACAACATCGGGTCACAAGAAGTGAAAGAGAAAGAGCGCTGGTTAAAGGTGATGGGATTGAGAGGAGTAACATTTGAAGAGTTGTTCGTTTCACACTGCGCAAATCATGCGAACTTCATAGAACCTGCTTATTTTGTGCTTGAGGGCGACGAGCGCGTCCCCTACTCGATTTGTAAAACGTCCCATGTCTGCTCTGCATGCATGGAATGGTACAACATCATCGGAGGCTCATACAGCAAAAAACTCGTTGTGCCCTGCCCCGGGGCAGTGTTGTTTGCGGGGCTGGTAACAAACCGTTACTATGAGGTCACCCAATGCACGTCCAATTGACGGCGTTACGCTATGTCAGAACGCATGCGATGAACGTGATGGCATAGAGCAAGGAATACTATGAAGAGAGTTGTGCTGGCCCTTGTTTCGTTCTGGCTTGGTCTGCTCGTCATCGGAACGGCTAATTCGCAAAACAGCTTAGACCGGCCTATACGAATGGCATACTTGCAGAACGACATTCATCATCTTCCTCTTTGGGTTGCACTTGACAAGGGATTTTTCGACGAACAGGGCCTCAAGGTGGAGATAGAGGGAATTTTCCGGTCCGGGCCTGAGGTGATGAACGCTTTTTCCGCCGGAGCCATTGATATGGCCTATGTAGGCGAAGCCCCCACGGTTACCGCAGTCGCCAACGGCACGGTGAAAGTGGCCATTCTGGCTCAGGTCAATACAGAAGGCTCAGCCGTTGTCGTTGGAAAGAATTCCCAGATTACGGACCTGCCGGGCTTGAAACGCAGACAGATCGCTGTCCCCGGTTATTCCACCGTTCAGGATTTTCTCTTGCGAAAGACTGTCGGTGATTTTGGATCAGACAGAAATGGGACAAGAGTGACAGTGATCAAACCGCCGGAGATGATTGGCGCTTTGAGAACAAATCAGATAGACGGCTTTATCGCCTGGGAACCTTATCCTGCGCATGCGGTAAAAATGGGCGTCGGAAAAGTGCTCGTTTCCTCCGGTGATATTTGGAAGGATCATCCCTGCTGCGTCCTGGTTGTGGACAAGCGATTTGCGGAAGCACATGGCGCAAGAGTAAAGAAAATGATTCAGGCGCATCAGAAATCTATCGATTTCATTCATGAAAAACAAGATGAAGCCGTCCAGATCGCCATCAAGTATACGGGCCTGGATGAAGAAACCATCAGAAACGCAGTGAGGAATGTGACATATGTTTCAAAACTAAACGTTGAGGGTCTCAAGGAATATGTTAAATTCCTCAATGGATTAGGCTACATCAAGTTGAACAATCTCGAGTCTTTCATGGGAAAGATCGTCTACCAGTAGGGCGATCCATAAATACCTATTCAATCTGAATCGGTAATTCGTCCTGTCGATACTAGAATGACTGATGATTCGTTGACTTGGTTGATGTATCCGTAGAGCTTTGGATTGGTTCCTCTTGGTAGGAAGTCTTGTGTGGACTCGTTTTAATGAATCTGCCTCCTCAGCATTCGATACGTGAAGAAAAGTTGAGATGCATAATGTGGCGTTACCTTCCGGTTCTGCTTCTACTATGCCTTTGGCAAGTTCTGTGTTTCCTGGGAACTGTTCCGAATTACGTTCTTCCGTCACCCGTGGAGATCGTGGAAGGCCTCTGGACGCTCCTGGTCACGGGGATGCCGCCGGGTCATCTGCTTCATAACCACATTCTGTACAGTCTCTACCGTGTAGCCTGGGGCTTCTCAATAGCCTGTGGTCTAGGCATCCCTTTAGGGCTACTTATGGGATGGTTTCCCTCGTTTCATCGAGTGCTTAGTCCAATTGTCGAACTCATCCGCCCAATTCCTCCCCTGGCATGGCTTCCCATCGCCATAGTGTGGCTGGGCATAGGGATGAGATCAGCGGCATTCATCATTTTTCTGGGGGCATTTTTCCCTGTTCTCCTGAATACCGCGTCCGGCGTTTTGTCCGTCAGTCCGACCTTGATCGACGCAGCCAAGACACTCAACGCCACCCAAAAGGACATTTTCTTTAAAGTGCTGCTCCCTGGATCGTTGCCGTCCATTTTTGTAGGCATGCGAGTTGGAATGGGGGTGGCCTGGATGACTTTGGTCGCGGCTGAATTTTCCGGTGTCAAAGATGGCTACGGATTAGGTTTTATGATTATGACCGCGCGTGACATACAGAAACCTGACCAGATATTGGCGGGAATGTTGGTCATCGGTATTATTGGATTTATTATCGACTGGTTATTCAGAGCATGGGAATCCAAGATCAGACCATGTGTATAAAGGCAGTGGAAGACGATGCATCTCGAATTAATCGGACTCGGAAAGACTTTCGTCGATGAAACACAGGGCATGGAAATACCCGCCATTTCTTCTATTGATCTCCAGGTAGAGCAAGCTCAGCTCGTCTCCATCGTCGGACCCAGCGGATGTGGAAAATCGACTCTGTTGAGGATCATTTCGGGGCTGGAGAAGTCCTTTGAAGGTAAAGTCTTATTGGACGGACAAGAGATACTAGCGCCTACTCATGATGTGGGCCTGGTCTTCCAGCAGTACGCTTTGTTCCCTTGGCGAACCATGTGCGAGAACATCGAGTTTGGACTCGAGATCATGGGAATGGGCAAGGAGGAGAGACGAGCAATCGCAGAAAAGTATGTGAATTTGTTCGGCATGCAAGGGTTCGAAGACCGATATCCATGCCAGTTGTCCGGAGGCATGCAGCAGCGCGTTGCCATAGCCCGCACTCTCATCATGAATCCTAAATTAGTTCTGATGGATGAGCCGTTTGGCTCCTTGGACAGCCAGACCCGCAACGACATGCAGGAATTCCTCATGGATCTCCGGCAGCAAAGAAACGACACCATCCTCTTCGTCACTCACAATGTCGACGAGGCTGTCTTTCTGAGTGACCGGATTGTCGTCCTGTCCAAGAGACCGGCGAGGATTTTGCGGATATTCGAACTCAACACTCCGCATCCGAGGGATCGCACCAGCACAGTAGCCAACGATATCAGACGAGAGGTGATCGGAATCCTCAGACAGGAGAGGATTAGCCCCTCTCCGGCGAACAACCAAGTTCATACGCTTTAAGCGTTTTCCATACACGGGAGGTAAGGACGGATGCTTGCCCATACCATAACCGAGATTCAAAGCCTCGGGGTGCAGGTCGCCACAAACTCGCCACATAGAAAAGTCGGAGCAGGGCCGGCGGAAGGCGGCACGATCATACTCGAGGGCATACCCGCTCATGTGCCTTTCAGTGGTAGCTTTGTATCAAGATCTCCATATGCCTTGCGCTTACTTGACGGTGAATCCTGGCTTGTGAAGGATGAAGAAATTATCCTCCCCGCAGCTATGAAGCCAAGACCCAAGTTCTATGACTATGTGACAAAGGATCAAGTCCCTTATTCCCGTATAGCCCTGTTTCACGGAAAGGACTGCGTGGCTTCGACAGTCCGTCAAACCTGTATGTACTGGAATTCTGAAAAGAGATGTCGATTCTGCGGTATAGAGCTGTCCTTGTCCGGTGCCCAGACCACAAGACTAAAGACTCCCTCTCAATTGGCGGAAGTCTTCCGCAAGGCGATGGAACTTGATTCGGTCTCTCACGTTGTCCTGACCACGGGAGCAGTTCTACCGTCAGGAAAAGAAATTGATTATCTTGGAGAATGCGCAAAGGCTGTCAAGCAAGTTTGTGATCTCCCCATCCATGCTCAGTTTCTTCCGCCTGACGACGCAAGAAAACTATATGAACTAAAAAAAGCTGGAACAGACACGGTAGGCATACACATAGAAAGTTTTGACATGAGAGTACTCGCCAGATTAGCTCCGGTAAAAGCCGCTATAGGTCTCGAAAGGTATGAGAAATCCTGGAACCGGGCAGTGGATGTCTTCGGTTTCAACCAGGTGAGTAGTTTTGTGCTTGTGGGTCTGGGCGAACAGGAGGACTCTGTTGTCAGGGGGAGCGAGTTTCTTGCAGAAAGAGGAGTCTACCCATTTGTTGTGCCATTCCGCCCAATACCGGGTTCATTGATGCAGGATTGCGGGACACCGAACCACGAGACCATGAAGCGCCTGTACAACACCACGGCTGGAATTTTGAGAAAGAAAGGTCTTTCTGCAGCGAGATCTCTGGCGGGTTGTGTAAGGTGCGGAGCATGTTCAGCGTTGCAGGCTTATGAGCGGGAAGCGAGAAACGAATTCATCTGCCGGCCGGTTGTTACCGACGACGAACTTACCGTCGCCCTGCAAATTCGTAAAGAGGTTTTTGTCAGAGAACAGGATCTCTTTGAAACATCGGACGTCGATGAGAACGATTCACTGAGCACCCATATCATCCTAGAACGTGACGATCAGATTATTGGGACCGTACGAGTCTTTCCTGAAAAAGACGGACCCAATCACTGGGTAGGAGGAAGGCTTGCGGTTCGAAAAAAGCACAGGGATAATCATGTTGGAACGATGTTGGTCCAGGAAGCGATGCGTTACGTAAAGAATCGTGGTTGCACGCGATTCACCGCCCATATTCAGGAACAGAATGTGGGTTATTTTTCACTCCTTGGCTGGAAAGCCGTGGGACCCGTCGAGATATACCATGGTAAGGCCCATAGGCTGATGGAAGCGGATCTGGACAGGGTCTGATCGACTGACCTTCACAATAAATGGAACACAGAACAATGAAAGCATCGATAACCCTACTTGCTGAAAGAATACGCAATTACAGTGGACTTCTTCGTAAACAACCCATCGAGGATGTTTTCACCGAGTTGGTTTTGAAGGGCCAACCCGGGCTTACGCCCCCCAATTACGGTGATGACGCTGCGGTAATTCCATGGAAAGACGGTTTCTTGCTGTTTGCGGCTGACGGCATCATGACCGGGCTACTGGTCAATGAGCCGTACGCGGCAGGCAAGGCCTCGGTAATGGTTACGGTAAATGATATATATTCTATGGGCGGCCGCCCTTTGGCCATGGTCAACGTACTCGCAAGCGGAGATAAGAATCATCGTCGCAAGATAGTCCAGGGCATCCGAAGAGGCTGTGAAAAATTACAGGTTCCCATGCTAGGGGGACATCTGCACCCGGACGCAGCGCCCGAAGCTCCTGCTTTAGCTGTAGCTATTTTGGGTTGGGCGCAAAAAGTCCTGCATGGCTACACAGCTCAAACAGGCGACGATCTGATTCTTGCGGTTGACCTCAACGGCAAGGTTGGCTGTCATTCCGTGACCAGTTGGGACGCTAATTCCGGAAAGAGTCCGCAGGAACTCATCGATCGACTGGAATCCTTGCCTCTGATTTCAGAAAGGAACTGGGCTCATGCGGCAAAAGATGTCAGCAACGCAGGTCTTGTGGGTACGGCATCAATCATGATGGAAAACTCGGGAAAAGGTGCTGAGATCATCCTCGATTCTATTCCGACTCCCTCGGAAATAGCTTTCTCGGATTGGTTATTTTCTTTTCAGAGTTTCGGCTTCGTGCTGTCTGTTTCTCCCCGTCACTCGGATCAAGTAATAGGGCTCTTCCATGAAAGGAAAATAAACGCGGCGGTTATCGGAAAGGTTACCGAGGAGCCCAAAATCAAGATCATACAAGGTTCGGATGTGGAAACTCTCTTTGACTTCACGAAAGACAGGATCACCGGTATCGTTTGTCAACCCCCTTCTGCACATTGATCACGAAAAGTTACAAAACAAATCTTGAGCTTCGAGTTATAGCAGCTCACGAACGTTCTGTCGGATTCGTTCATGACTCTCGCCCACTGATCGACGACAATTACACTTGAGCGTCAGCGACAATTACACTTGTGCATCCATCAGGGTGTAGTTGTCTGGTAGAGATGCCCGGAAGAATTCACTGGGAGGGGCATCTGGTGCAGACAACG
>Ga0187785_10000068_pt1 | contig 36924 bp, 40 predicted proteins | sample 0815_BV2_4_20_MG_FD_132466 | JGI IMG/M metagenome (GOLD analysis project Ga0187785, IMG submission 132466) | Tropical peat soil microbial communities from peatlands in Department of Meta, Colombia - 0815_BV2_4_20_MG | ecosystem: Environmental > Terrestrial > Soil > Wetlands > Peat | place...
CGGCTAAGTGTAATCGACGCATCTCACAAAACATTTTTGCGACAGCGGTTGTGAATGCTTTGAAGAGCTTGCCTGATTTTTAAGACTGCACTTATCAGGGCAGCCATTTACATGTTGATTAAAAGCGAGAAAAAACACGCTAGTGTTCCAAGCCAATCTGAATTTTCACCACCAATAGTATGATCAGTGATCTTATTTTATGCCTTTTTCATTCAGATAAGGACCATATTTTTTATCTAAGCCACTAATGTGGTTTAGCAGCCAGTCTTTCAAGAAAGACATTATCTCCACGCCCATGACCATTTGACCGGAATGATATTTGTTCTGATAATCCTGCACTTTCTTGACAAGATCTTCATGCTGACTCTTTTGGTTGGCATACCCGGGATAGCCGCTATTTTTCATTAATGCCTCTTCGGCTGAAAAATGTGTAATTGTGTAATCGACTAGTCCTTTTAAAATTTTCTCCATTACGTCTTTACTCTTGCCGGTTTTCATTGAGTCATTTAATTCATTGATGATGCTAACCAACTTCTTATGCTGATCATCCATAGCTTTAACGTTAACGCTATAATTGTCGGACCAATCAATCAGTGCCATATGTCCTCCTTATTTTCCCGGAATAATTCCGGATTATTGATCTACTAAGCTAGCCGCTGAAAGTAAATACCCTATGTGATCCACGATACTATCTTCGGTTATCGGAGGATTTAGAACTTAGTTTATAACAATAACATACCATGAACTATAAGCATCATTTTGGGCTAGATCGATTGCCTAGTATCTTGCCTTTCATGACTTTACAGCTATCACCCGAGCTGAACACAGGAGTGCTAATCAGCTCCACGAATCCATAGCTGAGGTGCTCCTTTAACGCTTCGCAGGATAGTAGCATCACCGTTGACCGAACCCACTATGTTTACAGAGCTTGCAGGAACGGGTTTGCTCCGATTTCAATAAATATCTTCGCAGGCATCTTATGCCATGTAATGCCGATATAAATTAGGGTTCAATATCACCCGCGTATCTTTCATAGCGTTACCTTGTCGCATAGACCCGGCGCCTGATTATTTAATGTCAGTCTGACTTGATTTCATTATATCATGGTTATACGTACAGTCTAAAACTTCAAGTTACGAAGTTAAATTCACCAGATTGTGACTGAGCTATGTATCGCTGCCGATATTTTTGAACTTTTTATCTTCATTAGTAACATATGAGCACTATGAAATCATTTCGGACAAAATATATATAGTTATATGTTCATGCCACGCATAGACAAGATCTTGAACAGCTACATAATATGTATAATGAATTCATTTGAAATGATACATAGCTGAAGCAAACTGTCATCAATAGTCATAGTCGCCATGAACCTGATGTGGACATGCAACAAATAACGTTACGAAATGACATTAAGATAAATTTTGTGATGCAGGGAGATAAATCTGGCATCCCGGTAATCTTTTTGCATGGATATGTCGATTCATGGCGCTCATACGTCGGGGTGCTGTCGGAATTTTCACGAACGCGTTGCGCAGTTGCCTTGGATCTCAGGGGGCATGGGGATTCCGACAAGCCTAGGCGTAATTACAGCATAGAGGATTTTATGCAGGACATAATTATGTTTATGGATGCCCTTGGCTATAAAAGAGCAGATATCGTCGGCCATTCCATGGGGAGTTTTATAGCTCAAGCACTAGCAGCAAACTACCCTGAGTATGTAGAGCGATTGGTACTAATCAGTTCTGCTCCATCGGCTCGTAATAACACACTGCTTAAAGCAGTATGGCCGATTGTTGAGGCTCTGCAGGACCCTATCGACCGGAATTTTGTCGCTGATTTTCAAACGCCTTCAGTACCGCTTGCCAAGGTAATCATGGACATGATAATTTCTGAGAGCATGAAAGTCCCGGCCCATGTATGGAAGGCTGCTTTGTCGGGGCTTCTTGAGGCAGACCATATTGCTATTTTGCACAAGATCGCTGCTCATACGCTTATCCTTTGGGGAAACAAGGACGAAATATTTACTCGAAGTGAGCAGGATGCTCTTTTATCTCAAATACGATATTCAAGCCTGAAAGAGTATGACGGCGGTCATGCACTTCACTGGGAAAAACCGAAGGAGATTGCAGCCGATATAAAAGCTTTCTTGATCTAAGCGGGAAGTTGGCACATTATGAACATCCAGAAAATCTTAGTGCTCTTTGGGGATTTGCCGGCATATTCTTATACTTGACTATAAATGATCCCAAGACGACAACTGGGTAAAACAGGTGAAGATGTAACTATATTAGGCTTAGGCGGTGAAGGTGTGTTGCGCACTTATAACCGCGATTCAGAAGCTTATTCGCTTATTAATCGTGCAATTGATCTAGGCATAAATTATTTTGACTCTGCCAAGGCATATGCGGGCTGCGAGTCATATCACGGTGATGCCTTGCGTGAGCGGCGGAATGAGATATTCCTTGCTGGAAAGTCCCATGAGAGAGCCAGGCAAGGAGCTCTCAACCATCTATATGACACCCTTTCAACAATGAAAACAGACCGCCTCGATCTTTGGCAGATGCATGATATGCGGACGGAACAAGACATTGCAGAGGTTTGTGCTCAGCGAGGTGCCTTGGAGGCATTCAGGGAGGCTAAGGAAAAGGGACTTGTACGGTTTATAGGTGTAACCGGGCATCAAGATCCGGTTATCTTGCGGCGCTGCATTGATATGGCTGATTTCGATACAGTATTAATGCCGGTTAATCCTGCAGAGCCTCATTACCAGAGCTTTATGACTGAACTTCTGCCATATGCGCTGTCCAAAGGGCTTGGAATAATTGCGATGAAGATCTATTTTAGAGGACTTGCAGCAAGAATCCCGGGTTATGACGGTATGGAACCATTTTACCGATTTGCATTATCGCATCCGGTTTCCTTGGGTGTTATAGGTTGCGAAAATATTTCGCAGCTTGAATTGAATGTGAGTTATGCAGAGTCCTATTCGGAGATGAATAAAGAAGAAATGGACTTTCTGATTTCTTTAGTAGAACCCTACGCGCGCAATCTTATGTACTATAAGCCATGATGCGACGAGATCGTTGATGAAAATTCAGGCGGAGACAGTTTTTCGCTACCATGAGGAGACAAAACACCACCCTCGTCGCTATGCAAGAGCCGCTGGTTATATGGATTGGGCAAATGAGCCGCATCCTTTTAGGGTTTATCATGGCTCCACGCTCATTCCGTTGCCATTTACCCAAAGTGATCCTGATGCTGAATATATCGATCTTCTTGAACGGAAGCGCAATATATTACAGCCGGTCTCATTAGAAAGCATATCTAAGTTTTTGGAATTATCGCTCGGACTGTCGGCATGGAAGGCTTTTGGTGAAAGCTCGTGGGCCTTGAGAATGAATCCGTCAAGTGGAAATCTTCACCCAACCGAGGCGCATCTAATTCTGCCGCCGCTTTCCGATGTCAATAACTGTGCGGGAATATATCACTACAATCCATATTTTCATGCGATAGAGCAGAGGGCACTTATAGAAAACGCCCTGTGGTCATACATAACTAAACTTTGTGGAGCAGAAGGATTTTTTATTGGCCTGAGCACTATTTACTGGAGGGAATCCTGGAAGTACGGCGAGCGTGCTTTCAGGTATTGCAACCTCGACATAGGCCATGCGATGGCGTGTTTAAGCATTGCAGGTAATCTGCTCGGCTGGAAGGTTACGTATCTCGATTATTTGTCAAGCAACGATATCGAGACAATGCTTGGTTTTCAAAAAACAGAGTGGCCTGAGTTTGAGCGAGAAAGGCCTGAGATGATCTGTTTCGTCAATCGTGGAACTGCAGATACGACTCATTCAGGATTGACTGAGGGCATTGTTGGAATGTTTGAATCCATTCGCTATGACGGCAAGCCTAACCGCCTGAGCGCAGAGCATCAGGATTGGCGCATCGTCGAGGAAGTATCATCGGCAACTGAAAAACCACGGACCAGTTCTAGTCATTATAATTTTTCCTGCACTCTTTCATTCGCTGCAGGCAGCCGGTCAATCAAGGCGGTGGATATTATACGAAAGAGAAGAAGCGCGACAGCATTTGATACTATTACTGCTTTATCCAAGAAAGATTTTATCGCAATACTTGATATGACTGTACCGAGGCACAATTGCGCTCCATTTGACATGCGACCTTTTGAGCCTTGTATTGCGCTGTTTATATTTGTTCATAGAATTGATGGACTTGACTCAGGACTTTACTGTCTTGTCAGGAATAATAATATTATGAGGGATTTGAAGAGAAGCTGCCATTCGGAATTCATATGGCAAAGGGTTGATGGCATGCCGGAATACTTCGATTTCTATTTGCTCCATCATGGTGATTACCGCGATAAGGCTTCCAATGCCGGATGCTATCAGGAAATCGCTGGTGACGGCATTCTCTCGGCGGCGATGATTGCCAGATTCAGAAACGATGTCGAATTAAGTCCGCATTACTATAGAAGCTTGCACTGGGAGGCTGGTATGATAGGGCAGATGCTTTATCTGGCCGCTGAGGCTTGCGGCATGAGGGGGACTGCGATGGGCTGCTTCTTCGATGATATTGTTCACGACATGATCGGACTTTCTGACGATACCTTTCAGGATCTCTATCATTTTTCAATAGGAAAACAGATTGAGGACAAAAGGCTCACAACTCTGTTGCCGTATTATCATCTGTCACGGTAGTGGCGCAGACGCTCTTGATGAAATAATATCAACAAACAGAATGCTCTATTTTGAAGTGGGTTCCGCAGTCATTGTTTATAACTCAGCCGAATTAGAAATAAAACTCCTTTGATTAAAATGAAAGCAGTAGAATAAATGTTAAAATGAACATGTAGGCTACACTGATATGAGTACCCTTATTCACTTGATATATACGTTGCTTTTGGCGCTTTGGGTGGGAGGAATAAGCCTCTTCACTTTTATTGTCACTCCTGATATTTTCAGAGCATACAGCAGAGATGCTGCGGGTGAGATAGTAGGCAAGCTCTTTCCAAGCTATTTTCTATTCATGCTGGTGCTGTCAGTACTTGTACTCTTCATGCTCTTCCCGTGCAGAGTCATTTTGGGGCAATCAGGGTTTCGGTGGTCTCTTGTAGCAGCTGTAATTGCAGTTGTAATTAATTTTTTTGTATTTTTTAAACTCCATCCGGAAATCCGGCAGATTAAACAGGAAATTCATTCATTTCAATCATTGCAGACCAATTCTCCTTCCAGAGAAAAATTTCGCAAACTCCATGCTGTTAGCATGACTCTGAATCTCATACTGCTGGCTGATGGCGCGGCATTGTTGCTCATTGGAACGGTTATTAGGGATAAATAGTCATTTTCGGAATTAGTTCAGTTATTGCACAGCGAGTAAACAGTCAAGATATTCATAAGGCGATTTGGCATTCATTGATGTTGTCAGAAGAAGATATATTTATACTGCCTTGCCGAACTGAAACCTTTGTGCGTAAGTATACGTCTCATCTAATCGTGTCTTTTTTGAAAGTCCGTATGAATACATCGACAAGACTCGGATCAAAATCTTCACCTTTTCTTCCTATTATTTCGTCCAAGGCAGATTCGTGAGAGATTCTTTTCCCGTAAGGCCTGTCTGATGTCAGGACGTCATATGTGTCAGCTATAGCTACAATTCTTGCCTCGAATGGAATGTCATTGCCTATCAGGCCCTCAGGGTAACCTTTTCCATTAAGTCGTTCGTGATGACAAAGCACTATATTGACTACGGTCTGAGATAGCCGTGCATTTCTGGCAACATCCGCACCCCAGCGCGGATGGTTTTTCACGATGGCAAACTGCTCATCGTCTAGAAGGCCGGGATAAGTTAAAATTGATTCCGGGATTCCAATTTTGCCGCAATCATGAAGCCAGCTACCGTGCTTAATATTTCTTTTGATTTCATCCGACACGCCAATAGCGTCGGCTAAACTCAGCGCATGAAAAGCAACTCTTTTGCAATGCCCTCCTGTATAAGGGTCTCGCAGCTCTATCGCCTGAGCGAGGGACAGGAGTCTTGAATCGTCCGCAATTCTGAGCGTCTGTGTCACCATATATTTGCTTACAGAATCCAACACTGCTTGCCTGAAATCTTCATTGCGCCAGGGCTTTGCGACGAACCTGAAGACACCGCCTCTGTTTATTGCCTCTATAGCGGATCGAAGTTCAGCGTGCCCAGTCATGAGAATGCGGACGGTGTCAGGGGATACATTCTTAGTCCATTCCAGAAAATCGATGCCGTCCAGCCCCTGCATCTTGTTATCTGAGACAGCCACGGCAACTGATTTGCTCTTGATTATCTTCATCCCATCAGAGACTGTAGATGCTGTAATGAGATTTAAATTGTCCTGAAGAAGGAGCCTCCTCACAGCGTTCAGAATATTCTGATCATCATCGACGATTAAAATGCAATGATCCATTCCGACTGTTCCTGCGATTGAGACTATAGGCACAGTTATATTATTTTTCATTTGATAATCACAAATACCTGTCTGAAAACAGACCAGAGAAGTCTTCTATTTTGAGGCGATAAGTCACGGCTATCCATAATTGTCAGCATAGATGCCATTGCCAGAGTCTTCCATTCTGATCTGCCTGACGAACCGGCCTTTGCTCCAAGAAAATCCAACTGTTCATAAATAAGCGTCATCGGATGCTGCGGCAGAGATGCCGCGGCCAGCCTCAACTTCATCTGTATGATAGACGCCTCAATTTCAAGAAGCTCGCTTTTGGTAAAATGCGATTGATTTTCTTCAGTGTTCATTATCTGCCGGGTCGTTCCAGTGCTATTGAATAAATCAACAACAGCCGTTCTTCTTGCCGCCACTATTGCAGTCGCACGATGGTTCTCCTCCATATAGCATGCTGTTTATGATAGCAGTAGCGCAACCTACGCCTTTAGCAACCGATAATGCGTTGAAAGCACAATTATTTGCACAGGCTCCACACTCCATGCAACTGTCGCGGTCGTGCACTGACGCCTTACCATCCAACATTATAAAGACGTTATGCGGACAGACCTCTATGCACATGCCGCATCCTGTACATCGGTCAGGAAAAAACTCTATGCTTGCCGACCCTGACAGGTATTTCATATGACGTTCCACGCATACAGCTTGAACAGCATCAATAGTACAACAGAAACTGTGCCGGCAGACAGGTAGATCGGTACGGCAATCTTAAGTTCTTTTTTTACGCCGGACATGCCTGTAAAAGTTGTTGAACCGGTAAATTGAAGAGCTAAATACGAGCTTGCAACGGGAAAGAATATACATTCGACAATGCTGAGCAAGACATTTTGCTGAGTATATTGAGCAATAAAATTGCCGGCAACAAAGGTTGAAATCAGCCCTGTTAGCCATCCTTTGACAGCAAAAGACCTGAAAGGTATGAAAGGCAATAGGATCGGTGTGATGAAAGACCCCGCCATAATCGATGACAGACCTAATATAAGGAAAGGCAGGCCTCCAATAAGGGCATCTTTAAAGATAATACCTGAAGGATCCAGCCCGAAAATGAGCAAAACGATTGCTGCATACAGCAAAAATATCCGCATGGCCGGCCGGATTTCCATAGGGGTCAGCACGAATCTGTCAATCAGATCAAATTGTATTTGTCGCATATTTTTTGTTGCTTTATATCTCGCCAGGATGAAGGCTGGGATATCTTTCGCATAGACAGGTCCGAAAATAACTCGAAACCCTGTAGCCTGTTTTATTCTAAATGCGCTTATACCGACTGCCCCAAGCTGAGGAACGATTATCCGTCTGTGATCAACAAGCATCTCCAGGCAGACTGATGATATGCGTTTAATTAGTTCATCGGTTCCAAATGTGCCTTTACCGGCAGCACACCAGACGTTGATCCCTTTAGTGTCTAGAACCAGTATCCAAGCGTTTATTCCATGCAGTTCTCGCCTGAGAAGATCAAAGCTATATTTGTAGTTTGCGCTAACCAATACCTCGGATGATTTATCCGGAGACCCCACGGCATATAGTCCGGGAGCGATCTTGCAGTTATTCCGATATGATGTAGTCCTGCATTTGAAATGATCCCAATAGTCGGATAATGTTAGATTGGTCGATGCTTTAATAACCGGGCCTGCGGTAGTCGTTAAGACAGCCTCAGCCCAGTTCGGCCGGTCTACTATACTTGGCCTACAGCATGGTTCAGCCGGTCTGCTGATCACATCCAATTTGACCGGAGACCCGCTACAATCGCACGATCTTTCTTCTGCCCTGTTATTTTCAGTGCTCTTGAATTTGAGTTCAAATATATTTTTCTTGTTGTCAGTCACAGTATTTCTTTGAGGATGGGGCCAAGCTGTCCCTTTACCATTTCAACGAGCCCCTCGACCTTGATAAGCGTTATGCAGCAAATGTCACCATTCTTTTCCCAACTGGTCACCGCAAGCTTATCCCCAGCCTTTATGCCTGCTTTTTCTCTCAGTTCTTTTGGCAATACCATTTGCCCTCTCTCATCAACGCTGATAATAGATTCTACTTTACAGCACGTGCCAGTTTCGCATTGACGCGATATTTTTGGATCAGGGGCATTACGTTTCTTCATTTAATGTGCTCCTTATTATTCAGATATATCAGATGATACTGATAATGTAGATCTATTAGCAAATCGTTTATTCATAATTACTATTTGCCGGTTTGGCAGCGTATTATTTCGACTACGAGCCATTAACGTTTGGCAGACATGTACGGTTTTGCAAATAGTGAATACATTGAATGCATGTCTGATTGCATAGCTATGACGGTATCTAAATATACAGGCTTGGGCTATAATGCAGCAGGTGAGGCAGGCGCTGCAGAGGAGCACAAATGACTGATGTTAACCGAACTGTCTACCCCTGATATATACTTTTACCGGCGACGATTTCAGCGACTTAAGCAGCTGAGATGGACCGCCTTGCAACGCGATGAATGTTGCCGGCCCGCCCACCCTTAGTTCACCAAATTCATGTCCAATGCCTAATAAGTTTGCAGCACTGACCGTAGCAAGACGCACAACTTCCGGCAATGTGAAACCTGCCTCAATAAAGAGCTGAAGTTCTTCCGAAAAGGAATTACCATGTTCCACGCCAAGACTGCCGCAGTCTGTGCCTATAGCGACAGGGACTCCTATCCTGCGTGCGAGTCTTATCTGTTCCAGTTGATAGTCGAGGTTTTGCGCTGCAATATCGGCTTCCCGTGATCCTTTTCTTGCCTGCTCAGCATACGCTTTCATGGGGTATGCAGTAGGTATCCAATAAATCCCGCTGTCTGCAAGCAGCTTCAGATTATCTTCGCCCATGAAATATCCGTGTTCTATGGAGCTGCATCCTGCGCTGGCGGCTATATGAACAGGAATACGGCCGTTTGCGTGAACCATCGTCTTCAGGCCGAGTTGCCCGGCTATCTTTACAGCCTGCGTAAGCTCCTCGATGGTGAATTGGGGGCGAGTCTCCTTCCCGAATTCTGTGAGACTGTTGATGCCGGAATTAACTATCTTTATGTGGTCAGGGTGATCTGTATCTGCTGCAATAGCTTGTGCCAGCGAAAGATTATTATCTGGAGCCCTACCTATAAGGCTTCCATAGCGTCCATGTGCACGCCATGCCCTTCCTGCACAATTAATACTGGTATGAATGCTTGATTTTGATAACACTTCGCGTTTGAACCGAAGGGCATATCCTCCATAATCGCCTCCATCGCGTAACGCTATAATGCCATGAAAAGCTTGTGCCGATAGATGCCGGGTGATTATTGGTATGGCCTCTTCGAAGGAGTAATTCAGCTGACTTCGTCTTAGAACTGAATCGGATGAACCAGTCATCAGGAGATGTACATGGCAATCAATAAGGCCAGGCAATACCGTAAAATCACTCAAGTCAACAGTCTCAGACGGCAGCTGCTCCCTGCTTGCTATTTCATCCAGTGAATCAATAACACCGCGTTCAATTCGGATCAAGATGCGGTTTTGTACTGGGCCACCGCTTCCATCGATAAGATTGCCACAAAATATGTGTGTTAATTGTTTGTGTCCTTCCCCAATCATGTCTGTCCTAAATCGATGATAACATGAAGACTGGAGCAGGTCAAAACCTGGCATGTTGTATCTGAGATTGTTATTTGCTACAAATATAATGAAATGAAAATTATCGTGAAGGCCTCGAAGAATATTTTTCTGACTGCTATGCTGCTTATCCTTTTATTCCTGCGTGCTGCCTTCGGGCATGAACTTTCGACTTCTGACAAGCTTGGAATTGTTGAGAGAACGGGCGTAATCATTCCCAAGGATATAACACTGCATGACGAACATGGCGTCGCGTTAAAAATCGGCGACATTATTAATAAGCCGACAATACTATCGCTTGTTTATTTGACATGTGATCATGTATGTCCGCAGTTGCTGGGAGGTCTTGCAGTTGCTCTTCCAGGGCTGAAGCTTTCGCCGGGAAAGGACTATCAGCTTGTCACCGTAAGTTTTGATGAACACGATGATTCACTCGCTGCCGCCAGTAAAAAGGCAAATTATACCAATGCAGCTGGAATGGACTTTCCCGTTGAAGCCTGGAAATTCTTGACGGGCGACAGGGAGAATATTGCTCGTATCACCGAAGCAGTCGGTTTCCATTTCAAGCATGATACGCACGGATTCATACATCCGGTTGTTCTAGTTTTTATATCATCAAAAGGCGTAATCACCGGGTATCACTACGTATCGAGATATCAGTATGGGGCAGCGACTCCGGTCTCTTTTTCTGCAGCAGAGCTTATGGCCGGACTCAGCGATGCTATACACGAAACTCCCAGACTTGGAGTCACAAGGTCTGTGTTATATTGCTTTACGCATCAGCCGGAGAGATATGATCGCTTTTTCAATTTGCTGGCTATTACGGGAATAGTAACTCTTCTGTCGGCTGTCGCTTTTTTCTTTTATCTGAGGCTTACTACAAGGAGGCGAGGTTAGTGGCAGGCCTTGAACCTTACAAGGCTGCTCAGCAAGGATTGAGCTTCTTACATGAAAGTGGGAAGTACAAAGGCATCCTGGGCTGGTTGATGTCTACCGATCATAAGAGGATAGGACTTATGTATCTTGGTGCGCTTCTCAGTTTCTTTTCTGTCGGCGTCACGCTTGGTGTTCTGATCAGGTTGAGCCTGATTGCTCCGGGCTCAATCCTAAATGCCCAGCAATACAACGAAGTCTTTACGGTCCACGGCATTATTCAAATATTTCTTTTTATTATTCCTGGTATTCCTGTCGCCTTCGGAAACTTCTTCCTGCCCATCATGATAGGCGCCCGGGATGTAGCATTCCCGAGGCTTAACAGGCTCACGCTCTGGCTTTACCTGGCGGGCGCTGCAATCGTTCTGTTGTCGTTGTTCATAAAGGGCGAGCCGCCTGATACCGGCTGGACGTTCTACGCTCCGTACAGTATACAGACGAAAGCCAATGTGTCGCTGGCGGTGCTGGGAGTTTTTGTGCTTGGTTTTTCATCCATTTTCACAGGGCTGAACTTTGTCACAACCATACACCGCATGAGGGCGCCCGGCATGGGATGGTTTCGCCTTCCGCTTTTCGTATGGACACTGTATGCAACCGGCTGGGTGCAGATACTGGCCACGCCTGTTCTTGCTATCACGTTGGTGTTCATAGTCCTTGGGCGCGTATTCGGCGTCGGTTTTTTCGATCCGTCGAGGGGTGGCGACCCGATACTTTATGAGCACCTGTTCTGGGCTTACTCGCACCCTGCAGTGTACATAATGGTGCTGCCCGCCATGGGAATTATCAGCGAAGTCATGCCTACGTTTGCGCGGCACAAGATATTCGGATACAAGGCGATTGTATACTCTGCGCTGGGTATAGCTACAGTAGGATATTTCGTGTGGGGGCATCACATGTTTACAAGCGGCATGAGCGACACTGCACGGATAATTTTTTCATTTATCACCTTCCTGGTTGCAGTGCCCAGCGGGGTCAAGGTCTTCAACTGGGTGGCCACTCTTTACAAGGGCTCCATTCAGGTCGATTCGCCGCTTCTTTTCGCTTTATCTTTTATTTTTCTTTTTTCGATAGGAGGGCTTACGGGGCTGATCATAGGCTCACTTGCTCCGAACCTGCATGTGCATGGAACATATTTTATCGTGGCGCATTTCCATTACGTTATGTTCGGAGGCGTCGGGTTCGCCATATTCGCGGGGCTGCATTATTGGTTCCCAAAGATGTTCGGCAGGATGTTCAGCGAGAGGATCGCCAAAACAGGTTGGGCCTTTCTGTTTGTCGGCTTCAATGTCCTTTACTTCAGCATGTTTATTTTGGGGTATCAGGGAATGCCGCGGAGATATTTCGAGCCGCCGCCTCAGTATCACGGATGGTCGGTTGTCTCTACCATCGGATCGTGGCTGCTTGCTGCTGGCATCATTATCATCTTCAGCAACCTCATACGCTCGCTTTTCAAGGGACCGAAGGCGCCCTCAAACCCATGGGGGGGCAGGACGCTTGAATGGAGTATTTCATCGCCGCCGCCTGCCGAGAATTTTGCTGAGATACCGGTTATTGGAGAAGGCTTTTATGGAAAGAAATAGCGATACCGAATCTATCGTCCACGCGGGTGCGGAAAGCGGCATCGATTATACCGGAAAGAAAATCGGCATGTGGCTCTTCCTGTTTACCGAGCTGCTTTTTTTCGGCGGGATGTTTTTGCTTTATTCTGTATATCGCGCTCAATATCCGGCAGAATTTCATGCAGGGGCACAGGAGGAGAATCTGCTTCTCGGTTCGATCAATACGACGGTACTTTTGACGAGCAGCTTTACTATAGCCCTGGCAATCGCTGCAATAAGAAGGGGAAGCAGGACGCTCTCTATGTATATGCAGTTAATGACCATACTGTTTGGAATTTGTTTTCTGATTATCAAGTACTTCGAGTGGTCCGCCAAGATATCGAATGGAATCTATCCGGATTCGCAACTCTTACTGGATATGGGGAAGGGTGATATCCTTTTCTTCAGTCTGTATTTCGTGATGACAGGCATTCATGGCATCCACGTGCTGATCGGAGTGGTGGCGATTTCGATTATGTTGGTTTATACCTGGCGCGGCGCAGTCAGCAAGAATAGCTTTATCAGGCTCGAAAATACCGGGCTCTACTGGCATTTTGTGGACATTGTATGGATATATCTATTTCCGCTTTTCTATCTGGTTACCTGAGGACCGCTGAATGAATGCAGAAAGGGCTTCCAGGCCTGAGACAGCATATGTCCGCTATGTGTTCACGTGGGCGCTTCTTCTGGCGCTGCTGATCTTGACAATAGCCATTGCAAAATTGTCTCTGCTGGCTTCCTATAGTGTGATCGGAAGTCTTTTTATTGCTACAGTCAAGGCCGGCCTGGTTTTGATGTATTTCATGCATCTGGGGCATGAAGGCCGGATTGTCAAGGGAATGCTACTGCTGGCGGTGGCAGCGCTGTTCTTTATCATAGCCCTGACCTTCTCCGATGTATGGTTCAGGTGAGGACTGACATGTTTATGGGATCGGCTCTTTCTACAGGCAAGGTTGACGAATCATTCTTCTATATCGTGGCAATAGCGGTTGTCCTGCTGGTCGTGGTGACCATAACGATGATAGCGTTTGTTGTAAAGTATAACCGCGGAAAGCACCCACAGCCTCAGGAGGTCAAAGAATCGCTCTGGCTTGAAGTAGTCTGGACTGTTGTTCCCACTATTCTTGCTCTTTCGATGTTCTATTACGGCTGGGTCAATTTCGACTTTATCCGGACACCTCCTAAGGATGCAATGACCGTTAACGTACTTGGGCGAGAATGGTCGTGGCTTTTCACCTATGACAACGGCAAACAGAGCGATGTGTTGAGGGTTCCGCTCAAAAAGCCTGTTAAGCTGATTCTCACTTCGTCGGATGTCATCCACAGCTTATATATTCCGGCCTTCAGGATCAAGGAGGACTGTGTTCCGGGAATGAAAACCTATTTATGGTTCAACGCCGACGTAGCAGGCACCTATGATATTTTCTGCACGGAGTATTGCGGCGTTGGCCACTCCCATATGCTTTCGAAGGTGATAGTGATGCCTGTGGGCGAATATGAAAAATGGTATTTAGCAACCGAGTCGGGGGGGCTGGCAGCTCAGGGGAAGAAGATAGCTCAGGAAAAGGGATGCCTGGGCTGCCATAGCACCGACGGATCGAGGATGGTCGGACCTTCATTCAAAGGATTGCATGGTCGTGCCGAAACTGTGGTTACGGATGGAAAAGAGCGCCAGGTCACGGTTGATGAGGAATTCATCGGTAATTATATCAAGCATCCAAACGTCGACATCATCAAGGGATATCCTCCGATAATGCCGACTATCACGTTTGAAGAAGCTGAAATAAAGGCTCTTGTCGAATATATCAAGACGGTGAAATAGCGTTGAAAGATATTATTTGTTTGTGCAAGCTGAAGGTCTCTTTCTTTGCAGCATTGTCTGCTGCCGCAGGATTCATTCTTGCGTCCGGAAAGATAAATGTGATGACGCTGCTCATCTTTTTTAGTGTCTTTACCCTTGCCTGCGGTGCTTCAGCCCTCAATCAGTATCAGGAGCGTGCAACTGACGCGTTAATGGAGAGGACAAGGAACAGGCCGGTGCCATCCGGGCGAATGGTACCGGGCAAGGCGCTCGTGATCGTAGCGCCTCTTATCCTCAGCGGTCTTATGTCACTCTATGTTGCATTCGGCTTAACCACCCTTCTTCTGGGGCTTTGCGCACTTTTGTTATACAACGGCATTTATACCGGCATGAAGGCGAAGAGTGCTTTCGCTGCTGCTCCGGGAGCCCTTATAGGTGCCATTCCACCGGCTATAGGATGGGCTGCCGCCGGAGGCCCTCTGTCCGATCCAAGATTACTGTCTGTTTCCCTATTTTTCGTCATCTGGCAAATACCCCACTTCTGGCTGTTTCTTCTGAGGTATGGCGTCGAATACGAAAATGCGGGGCTTCCTTCGATTACGCTCTTAATGGGCCGTAAGCAGATTGAGCGAGTTGTGTTCCATTGGCTTTCGGTAACTGCTTTGTGCGGACCCCTTCTATGCCTTTTCGGCCTCGGCCGGTCTGCTGTGGTGCAATATTCACTGATCGCGGCGTCCGCCTGGTTGGTGATTAGGGGGATAGGATTTGTGCGCAACGGCGCGGCAGCGAGCCCTGTCTTTCGGAGTCTGGATAAGTATGTCCTGCTGGTTGTAGCCCTGCTGGTATCAGACCGTATTTTGATGCCCTGAATTTTGATCAGACAACTTTTCCCCTTATACTTAAACCAGCTTGTTTAGTGGAGGATTTATGATGGAGAATTACAAGCTTTCGAGACGCACGCTGTTGAAGGGTGCGGCTGCCATGGCCGCTATGTCTGCTGTCCAGGGCTTTCCGGCCGATATATTTGCAGGCGAGCGAATGGCGCGGTTTCCGGAGAAGACAGATCTGCTGCTCCTGACCGCCAGACCTCCTCAGCTTGAAACTCCTGTGAGCTATTTCAAAGAAATGATAACGCCGAATGAGGCCCTTTTTGTCAGGTGGCATATTTCTCAGATTCCTACGTCTGTTGACCTTAACACCTGGAGGCTGAAGATCGGCGGCAATACTGAAAGGGAGCTGTCTCTGTCCATGGACGATCTCGGGAAATTTGAGAAAGTCGTCTATACGGCAGTTATTCAGTGTTCTGGAAACAGCAGGAGTTTTTTTGCGCCGAGGGTATTCGGCGGCCAGTGGAAAAACGGGGCCATGGGCAATGTTACGTGGGCGGGAGCCAGGCTAAAGGATGTTCTCGACAGGGCAGGAATAAAGGCCGGTTCAGTTGATATAGCCTTCAACGGCCTCGATTATCCGCCGTTGGCTTCGGTGCCCGATTTGGTCAAAAGTCTTCCTGTCGACAAGGCCCTTGCAAGTGACGTCATCATAGCATACGAAATGAACGGCAAACCGCTCCCGATGCTTAACGGGTTTCCGGCGAGACTGGTTGTGCCGGGTTGGTATGCTACTTACTGGGTGAAGTCATTGAGCGATATCACGGTGCTGTCCAAGCCTTTCGACGGGTTTTGGGTCAAGACTGCTTACCGCATTCCCGATACCCCATGCGGTTGCATAGAGCCGGGTTCAGCACCAGCTAAAACCATTCCCATAAATCGCATGACCACACGCTCACTGATTGTTACGCCTGAAAGCGGAGCGACTGTAAAGGCAGGTGCGCCGGTCAACATAACGGGGATCGCTTTTTCAGGAGGTTACAGCATCAGCGAGGTTATCGTATCGACAGACGGTGGAAGGAACTGGGGCCAGGCTGCCCTTGGCAAAGACATGGGCAAATATTCGTGGATTCAGTGGTCATATCCGTGGCGGCCTGAAAAGCCCGGCAAATATGTCCTAATGGCTAAAGCGACGAACAGCATAGGAGAGTCGCAGCCTTCTGGCGGACTCTGGAACCCGGCAGGTTATTTATGGAACAAAGTTGAGAAGAACGAAGTTGTAGTCGAACGGGAGGGCGCATGAAGAGGATCCTCTCGATTAGCATATTTTTTCTGATTGTAACCGCCGCAGCATATTCAATTGGTGACGAGAGGCGCATTACGTTGCCAAACGTCCAGACCGACCTTGCTCCGGGAGCAGGGAAGGAGAAGGTTTCGACCCTCTGCAACATATGCCACAGTGTCGATTATATAACGATGCAACCATTGGGAACACGCGCACAGTGGGCAGCTACGGTCTCGAAGATGATCAAGGTTTTCGGCGCTCCGATTAATGAATCCGATGAGAAAATAATTATAAGCTATCTGTTCGAACACTATGGTGCGGGCAAGTAACATTTGTTGTATAACCGAGGAGATTTTAAAATGAATATTCGTGTGCTGAGATATGCAGTCAGTATTGTGCTGGCGATTTTTGTTGCGGCGTTATCTTTTGGGCCGGCTACCGGCGCGGATGCCGATAAAGAGCTGCTTCAGCGGGCCTGTGGGATTTTCAAAGCATTGCCCAAAGCGATGGAATCAGACCAGAATCCTGTCACACCCGCCAAGGTCAAACTAGGGAAGATGCTTTTTTATGAATCCCGCATATCCATCGATGGAACAGTCAGCTGTGCGAAATGCCACCCGATGAGCCTGTATGCGGCTGACGGTTTGAGGAAGTCGATAGGGAACAATTGCAAGGTCAATCCGAGGAATGCCCCTACGTTGTTGAACGCGGCAGACCAGATCTCCGAACACTGGATAGGCAATAGAACGAGCGTGGAAGATCAGGCTAAACAATCTGTGATAGGTCCGCCGGCCTTCGGTATGGTGAAATATGAAGATGTGGAAAAAAGGCTGAAGGAATATGCGGAATATGTATCAATGTTTAAGGAAGCATTCCCTGCCGACAAACAGTCTGTGACGGTCGACAATTTCGCGAAGGCGATAGGGGCCTTTGAACGCACGCTTGTCACGCCGGCAGCATTCGATGAGTATCTAAGAGGAGATGGAAAGGCCATCGATCAGGACCAGAAAACAGGCCTGAAGACCTTTATGGATATGGGCTGCGCGGGCTGCCACTCTGGAGCTTTTGTAGGCGGCCAGATGTATCAGAAGTTCGGCATTGTTGAGCCTTACTGGAAATACACAAAGAGCGGGCAGATTGATGAAGGAAGGTTTGCCGTATCGAAGGTCGAGGCGGACAAGTACGTTTTCAAGGTCCCTATACTAAGAAACGTTGAAAAGACCCCGCCGTATTTTCATGACGGATCCGTAGACAAGCTGGAAGATGCCGTCATAATAATGGGGAAGGTTCAGCTCGGCAGGGACATCACCGGTCAGCAGACCTCGGCTATTGTCGCATTCTTAAAGTCTTTGACAGGGAAAATACCGGATGATGCGTTGATAATACCGGTGCTGCCTTCTATTGAATAAGACAAATAGCAAGAATCAATAAAGGAGGAATGTAAAATGAAGAAATTTTTTGCAGTATCGTCGGCGACTGTTGCTATATGCATTATGATTGCGGGAGGATCGATAGCGGCCGATAAGAAGCACACAAAGATGTCAGGCGAGGTTGAATTCAAGAATCATTGCTCGGAGTGCCATCCGGATGGTGGTAATATCATAAATCCGGCCAAGACCTTACACGCAAAAGACCTCAAGGCTAATGGTGTTAATAAGGCGTCTGATATTGTGGCAAAGATGAGGAACCCGGGACCCGGCATGACGAAATTCGACAGAAAGACAATGCCTGACGCTGAAGCCAAAGCAATTGCGGATTATGTAATGAAGACCTTCAAATAGAGTATTGGTCGGACAAGATACAGGGCATGTTATTGCATGCCCTGTATTAAATACGTGCTAAGAAGAAGCGCTACCACATGCTCTGCTTTGGTGACGTTTTCCAGAAGCCGCTGCTATTATTGTCACTGTTCAGTTTACATCCTTTACCTTCTGATTGAGCATCAACGATGATGTCCCGCTGATTGATACGCCAATGAATGAAGCAGTTTTCGCTTACCGGCTCGACAAAAGCATAATATCCGTTGGCAAGGGGGTATGTCTTTTCCTGCCATCCTATTTTTGATGCGTAGGAATTCGGATTTTTCATCTGCTGTTTAAGCTCGTCCAATGGCCTCGAAATCCATTCATTGGATATTTCCTCAATGGATGTTTGGTGAGCGCAGCCTGTCAACACAACCGTCAAAAACAGCAGACGCCACAACATGCCTGATAAAATGGTGCTAACATTCATTTTCATTACCTCATCTCAAAAGGAAATTTAGAGTTATTCTAACAAATGAACTAAGCATATTTATAGATTTCAGAATTTATTGCCGGTCTTTACTTTTGAGCGCGAGTAGTGCTAAACAGTATTAATTTCGCTAACGAGAGGGTGCAATGGACATACTATACAAAAACACAAAAAACTTTTCCGCAGGACAGCTGCAGGAACTATTTCTTTCGGTTAAGTGGGAGTCGGCAAAATATCCTCGTAAATTGCTATCGTCCATAAGGCAATCAGACATAGTTTACTCCGCCTGGGACGGACAGAGGCTTGTTGGGCTGATAAACTCCCTGTCGGACGGCGTTCTGAATGTCTATTTCCCTTATCTGCTGGTAAGACCAGAATATCAGGGTGCCGGCATTGGTAAAAGGCTTGTCGAACTCATGCTACATCAATACAGGGGCTGCGTCAGACTTAGCGTTGTAGCTTTTGACGAGCAGGTAAGCTTCTATGAAAAATGCGGCTTCAGATTGGGAAGCGGTACGAGTCCGATGTTTATAATAAAAAAATAATTTAGTGTTAATCTAAAATCTTACCCGGATTCATGAGGTTATTGGGGTCGATCAATTGCTTTATATCCTGCATTAGACGCATCTCACGCTCCTTGATCTCCATATTTATATAGGGCAATTTTGCCAGCCCTATGCCATGTTCACCCGATATCGATCCGCCCGCTGCAAGGGTATTCTCAAATATTTTTTTCACAAGGGCATGACCCTTCGAATACTCATCAGCATTATTCTTGTCGGCCATGATATTAACATGAATATTACCGTCACCGGCATGCCCAAAGCTGACTATTTTAATGCTACTCTCTTCAGAATATTGTCTGAGCTTTCCAAGGATAAAAGATATTTTGTCTCTCGGCACTACAATGTCTTCATTGATCTTGTTCGGCTTCAGATGGTACAAGGCTGGAGATATGGATCTTCGTGCTTCCCAGAGTTTTTCGCGTGCGATGCTATCTGCCGCCACAGAGGACTCGCCGCCGAGATCGCGACAGATCGATACGACCTTGTCAGCCTCTTTTTGAATGGCAGCGGGATGCCCATCTATTTCTATTAAAAGCAGCGCTTCAACATCCGTTGGAATGCCTGTCGGCTTGTATTGCTCGATCACCTGTATGGCGGATCTGTCCAGAAATTCAATAGTCCTCGGTATAACTCTGGATGCAATTATTCTCGGCACAGCACTTCCGGCTGCTTCGATATCGTTGAACTTTACAAGCAGGGTCACAATATCCTCAGGTCGAGGCAATATTCTCAGCCGGATCTTTGTTACTACTGCGAGCGTGCCTTCCGCTCCTATTAGAAGTTGTTTAAGGTCATACCCGACAACGCGTTTGAAAGTCCTGCCGCCCAGACTGACTACGCTGCCATCAGGAAGTACGGCTTCAAGCTCCAGTACATAATCCCTCGTGACGCCGTATTTGACAGCACTGGGCCCGCCTGCATTTGTGGCAACATTGCCGCCTATAGTGCAGATGTTTAGGCTGGCCGGGTCGGGAGGATAAAAAAGGCCATGGTGCTCAAGCTCTCGCTGCAGCCGCCCGTTGACAGTACCTGGTTCGACTAGTACCGTCATATTGTCTGCATCAATTTCCAATATTTTGCGCATCTTTTCGAAGCTCATGATAATTGAGTCGGCCCGATTTGGTATTGCCGCTCCTGCCATGCCTGTGCCTGCACCGCGAGGCACTATCTTCAGGTTTTGATCCGCAGCATATTTGACCAGTTTGACGACATCCCCAGTGTCTTTTGGCCAGGCAACTGCAAGTGGAAGGCCTTCATCAACGATAGAGGAGTCGAAGCCGTAACAAATAAGGTCTTCGTGCTCACTGGATATTTCAATGCCTGATATTTGCGAAAGATTTACCATATGAATAAATTATAATTGCTACCGAGAAGTTCTGTAAATTGATTTATCGCAGGCAGGCTAAAATTGAGTCTGTTGCGCCATCTTTTGCTACGCCACGGCGATATTTTCTGCTTCGCTGAACTTGAGTGAGAGCGCTTTTGAGTTGCCTGGTTCTTCCATCGTTATGCCATAAAGATAATCGGCAGCCTCCATAGTCGCACGATTATGCGTTATAACAAGGAACTGAGTTTCGTTCGCGAGACTTCTGATCATATTAGCAAACCTCACAGTATTTGCTTCGTCGAGCGGGGCATCTGCCTCGTCAAGTATGCACAGCGGAGAAGGCTTGATCAGGAACCCGGCAAACAGCAAGGACAGAGATGTCAGAGCCTTTTCTCCACCTGACAGCAGATTGATGTTCTGCAACTTCTTGCCCGGCGGCTGCGCTATAATGTCAAGCCCGGATTCCAGAATATTCTCTTCATCAGTCAGAATAATATCAGCTCGGCCTCCACCGAACAATGTAGTGAACACATCGTGAAATTTCTCTCTAAGAGCATCGAAAGCTTCTTTCAATTTTCTTCGCGTAGTGGCATTTATGCGTGTGATCGCCTCTTCTAGCTCCGCTATGGAAAGCGTAAGGTCTTGCTGCTGTTTAGACAGAAAATCATGGCGGTTTTTCAGTTCTTCATATTCTTCTATAGCCGCGACATTGACCGGCCCCATCGACTGAAGGGTTTCGTTCAACTCGGCGATCTTTTGGCTATCTTCATCGGGATCGAACCCATCAACTATTATCTCTTCCTTGTGTATTTCAATAATGTATTTTTGCAATATTGATGTTTCAACATTCTCCAGCCTGACCCTATTTTCAGCAAAAGTGGTATTGTTATCGGCAAGCTGCTGAGAAAGATCATCGATTTGCGTGCGGAGTTCTTTTAGTGCTTCATCTTTTGAAACAAGTTCGAGATTTTCGCTATTAATGATCTCTTTGCGTTCTGAACGTTCCCGGTCTATTGCTGCAGCTTCAGCAACAAGCGTTTTGACTTTCTCTTCAATTCGTTCTATCTCGGCATTTGACGATGCTATTTTTTCTTCAGCTGCTACTATATCATCGCGGTCTGAAATCTTCTTCAGCTCAAGCTCTTCAATGGTTGCCGAAATCGTGACGCGTTCTCTTTTTAGGGCCTCCAGTTTCTCATGACAGGCCACCAGAGACGATTTCATTTCGGCGAGCTGAACACGTTCAGCTTCATACTCTCCCCTGACTGCAGCAAGAGATTCCTGCAAGGCAGATATTTCATTATTTATAGAATCCCTCTCTTCATCCAACACAGTTATTTCACTTGTTTTGGCTGCAATTACGGATTGAAGAGAAGACTTTTCGCCTGCAAGGGTTTCAATTTCACTTTCAAGAAATGAGAGGCGTCTTTTCATCCTTTCGATTTCCTCGTTTTTGCCCTGCAGTGAGTGGTTAGAAACGGATATCTCCTTTTCGATTTCAATGAGCATGTTTTCGATGGCTTTTAGCTCTTCCTTTGCTAAGGCCAGTTTTTCGGATGCTGTGCTAATACCTTCTTCCAAGACAGCAATATGGCCTTGACGTGCCCCGATCTCCTTTTGCAACTCTTTAATCTCTCTCTTTCGCTTCAGTACCTCTTTGCCTTTGCCTGCGATGATAAAACCTTCTGCGGTAATTAATTCTCCAGCTAAAGTAACAAAAGACAATTCGCAGTGTGCAGAGTTTTTTCGAAGTTCTAAACCGGATACAAGGTCATTTACAACATAAACGTCTTTGAGCATAGAGCGTGCTATGGCCTGTGCTTCTCCGCTTTCGAAGGTGATAAAGTCGGCAGCCCTTCCGATTACTCCAGCTCCAGTCGGCGCAACAACATTATCGGAAGGCCCATTTGCTGTACGGCACAGGTCTGTGTAGAGAATAGATGTTTTGCCTAAATTCTTGTCTCTTATCATGGATACTGCCGCCAGGACGTCCTCTATTTTATCGATTATGAGCGAATTTATTTTTTCCGACAAAGCTGCCTCAACGGCTGCTTCATAGTCCTTGCCGGCGCTTATTATATTGGATAGAATGGCCGGCGACAGATGCTTACTCTCTTCTGACTCTGCGAGGAATTCATATAAAGACTTATCTACTATAAGCTCTTTCAAAGAAGTGAGGCGCGACAGATTGCCGGCAAGCTCTTCCTTTTCTCTCAATAGCAACGATTTCTTATCCTCTATCTCATCTCGTAATGCAGATATGCCGGCATTGATTTTATCTTGCTGAGTGTAAAGGCGCGACATCTCGCCTTTTCTACCCTCTATTTCGCCACTTATTTCAGCTATCAGCCTTTCACTATCCAAAAGATTCTTTGTGATAGTCTCTTTGTCACGCTGCGATGATGACTCCCTATAGTCGAGCGTCTCAAGCGATGACTGTAATTTATGCAGATCGTTTCTCTTGCCGCTGAGGATGTCGGAATGCTTAAAAAGATCTCTCCTCTTTTGTTCAAGGCTCGCTTCTTTGTCCCCGATCGCATGTTCTATATTAGCCGCCCAGTCCTTCTTGTCCTTGAGAGCCTCGCCAATCTCATTTGATTGCGCAAGAAGCTTACTTTCGGTTTCATCGGCTTCGGTCATCTTGGCGATCAGTGATTCCTTCCTGGCGTCCAGTTCTTCGATATGATTATGCAAGCGCATTATATCTTCTTTTTTATTTTCGGCCATATTGCGCAGAACAGCCGCTTCCTTCTCAAGCTCAGAAATATTTTTCGCTTTATCGTTCAGGCGGCTCTCGAGATCAGCTAATAGTCTTTCTTTTTCCAGAATTTCTATCCGTTTGGAGGCGATGCCGGCCTCGATGGTAGAAAATTCAGACTTTTTGACTGACAAGGCTTCTTTGAATTTCTCAATTTCAGCGCTTAGCGATTCAAGAGCACTTCGGAAGCGTAAATAGTCTCTTCTTGCGATCCTAAGATCTATAGCTCTAAATTCATCCATTAGTCTCTTATATTTCTCGGCTTTCTTGGCGAGCCTGTCGAGACTGTTGATCTGTCGCTTAACTTCGACAATTATATCATTGATTCTTTGGAGATTTTCCTTTGATGAGGCAAGCTTTGATAGCGCCTCTGCTCTTCTGACCTTGTATTTCATGACTCCTGCGACTTCTTCTATAAGGAATCGTCTTTCAAGCGGCTTTGAGTTGAGAATTTCGGCAATCCTTCCCTGATCCAGTATTGAATAGCTCTTAACATCTAAGCCCGTATCAAGAAATATATCTTTTATGTCTTTAAGTCGGCATGAGCGCTTATTAAGCATGTAATCACTCTCGCCGGAACGGTATAGGCGCCTGGAAACCTCAATCTTATCTTCCGGAGCGTCATCAGCAGTTTCGCCGTTGCCCTCCGATTTCTTGCCTTTAAGGGCTGTCGAGAGCACTAACCGCACCTCAGCCATGCCCTTTGACTTCTTGGTTGCAGAGCCCTGGAATATAACTTCCTCCATTTTCTCTCCGCGGAGGCTCTTGGCGCTTTGCTCACCCAAGACCCACCTGAAGGCATCAACAACATTACTTTTACCACAACCATTAGGCCCGACAATACAGGTAATTCCATCATGTAGCTGGAGGGTGATCTTATCGCCGAAGGATTTAAAACCTATTAGATCGATCTCTTTTACTTTCATACGACATTAATTGTACTTTCTGGGGTTAATAAGGGTCAAGCTCAGTTCCGGCATTAATAAATGATAATGAAGCGATAAGTTTTTTTAATTTGACGGTAAACTTTTCCCTATATTAACCTGTAGTGCAATTTCTGGAGGCACCTGTGTCTCTAATCGTGTAAAAGGTAGTAAAAACAAAATAAAGAGGAGGAATTTATGCCCAAGAAGTACGAAACTCCATTGCTGGACGAGCTGGAGAAAGGCGCATTCCCGAGCTTTGTCACCGAGATGAAGAAAGCGGCGGCGAAGTCCGACATGGCTGCAGATGAAGTTGGCGTGCTCGAGAAGTGCTACCGTGAGAAGAAGACTCACTGGAAACATGGCGGTATCGTTGGTGTTAGAGGGTACGGAGGAGGCGTTATCGGAAGGTATTCCGATGTGCCGGAAGAATTCCCTAATGTTGCTCACTTCCATACTGTTCGTATCAATTCAGTATCGGGTCTTTTTTATACTTCAGCAGCACTTAGAACCGTTTGTGACATCTGGGACAAATATGGCAGCGGTTTGACGAATATGCACGGGTCAACCGGCGATATGGTTCTTCTCGGAACTACAACTGACAAGCTTGAGCCTGTTTTTGCTGAATTTTCATCCCGTGGATGGGACCTTGGCGGATCAGGTTCGGCCCTCAGAACGCCTAGCTGTTGTGTAGGTGCGGCAAGATGCGAATGGTCCAATATCGACACCATGGGCATAACTTACGCCATTACTCAGGAATTCCAGGATGAGATGCACAGGCCGGCATTCCCGTATAAGTTTAAATTCAAAACCGCAGGATGCGCTTGCGACTGTATCGCCTCGATAGCTCGCGCAGACTGTTCGATCATCGGAACCTGGAAAGGCAAAATAGCCGTTGATCAGGCCCAGGTAAAGGCTTATGAGAGCAAGGGCATGAATATACAGACGGAGATCGTTGATATGTGTCCTACCGAGTGTATGAGCTATGACGGCAAAACTCTCAAGATCGACGACGCCAACTGCTCGCGCTGCATGAACTGCATTGCCAAGATGGGCAAGGCCTTAAAGGCAACTGGCGAGAAGGGTGCAACCATCCTTATAGGCAGCAAGGCCCCGTTTGTCGTCGGCGCAACTCTTTCATGGGTTATCGTTCCGTTCATTAAGATGGAGCCGCCTTACACCGATTTCTTCGATATGATCAGGAAGATGTGGGAGTGGTGGGATGAGCACGGAAAGAACAGAGAAAGAATCGGTGAGCTCATTATCCGCCGCGGCATGAGAGAGTTCCTGGAGTATGTCGGACTTGATCCGATTCCGCAGCAGGTTAAAGAGCCCAGAAGAGATCCGTTCTGGTTCTGGACCGAAGAAGATCTTGTGAAATAATTTTTGAAAAAATAATTATACAGGAGGACTAATATGGCAGCACCACAAAGAAGAACCGACATAGGACCACCTCATTTTAAAGACTTTCTCCCCCCAGTCATTCAGAAGAACTATGGCGATTGGGCGAATCATGAGATATTGAGCGGCGGCGTGATGGTCCATACCGCCAACAGCGGCGACAAGATTTGGACCGTCAGGTGTGCTTCACCAAGGCTGCTTAGCACTGATACGATAAGATTAGTTGCCGATATTGCAGAGAAATATTGCGGTGGCCATATGCGTTTTACCACCAGGAACAATATTGAATTTTTGGTCTCCGAGGAGAAAAACCTCAAGCCCCTGCTTGACGAATTAAAGAAAGACAAATTTTTCTTTGTCGGCGGCATGGGCGACAGCGTCCACGGCTATCACATCACCAATATCGTCCATACCCAGGGATGGATCCATTGCCACAGCGCTTGTACTGATGCATCCGGTTTGGTAAAGGTCATCATGGACGATTTGGCCGACTACTTTAACGAGAAGACCACCCCGGGCAAGGTGAGACTGGCTGTTGCATGCTGCACCAATATGTGCGGCGCTGTCCACTGCTCTGATATTGCGATAGTTGCAATCCACAGGAAGGTCCCGAGGATCGACCACGACAACGTGAAGAACATGTGCGAAGTTCCTTCGACCATTGCATGCTGCCCGACCGGCGCCATCAGCCCCGATCCGGCAAAGAAGAGCATCAAGATCAACAACGACAAGTGTATGTACTGCGGAAACTGCTATTCCGTATGCCCGGCCCTCCCGATCTCGGATCCGGAGAACGACGGCGTCGCGATCGTTGCAGGCGGCAAGGTAGGCAGTCTTAGATGCGATCCGAAGTTCTCGAAGCTTGTTATTCCTTACATCCCGAACAACCCGCCGAGATGGCCTGAGGTCACAAGCGCGGTCAGGAAGATCCTCGAGGCTTATATTGCCGGCGCCAGGAAGCATGAAAGAGTCGGCGAGTGGATCGAAAGGATCGGCTGGGAGAAGTTCTTCGAAATCACTGGATTCCCGTTCACTTTCCAGCATATCGATGACTTCACAATCGCCAGGGAGACATTCAGGACATCGGCAGCCTTTAAGTGGTAATATGACGGCAGAAGGAAGGGAGCCTGCAAGGCTCCCCTTTCCTGTCAATTGCTGAAAGAAAGGGGTATGACATAATGGAAAAAGAAGAGCTGAAAAAGAAAATATATGAGCTTGTTGAGAAGTCTATGGGCAAGAAAAAGCTCAAAGGCGGAGATATCAAGAAGACCTTCAAGGCCGAGGGAATCCCCGAGGATGAAATCAAGGATGCTCTTAAAGACCTTGTTGACGAAGGTAAGCTGATTTACACCTATTTCGGCGGCAGCTACGTGGAAATCCCCCCGAAAGAATAATTCTGGCTGGGATCAAATAGGAAAACAAAGCGGATGGCTCTTGGTGCGCCATCCGCTTTGTTTTTTTTGGTCAATATATATGGCTATTCTTCAACCTTTTTAAAGAACTTTTTCCCGGAGCCGCATACCGGGCATTTCCAATCTTCCGGAAGGTCTTCGAATTTTGTATCGGGCGGGATTTTACCCTTCCGATCGCCTTTCTTTTCGTTGTAAGTATAGCCGCAATTATTGCCCTGACATTGCCACATTCTTTTCCCCCCAATTTGACTGTCTGAAAGTTATATAAAACTATATATTCATTATACTTGTTTTGCCTAACCCAAATCATGCATGGTGAAAACGTTTTGAGCGGACGTCCGGCCGATGCGTTATAATATAAACTCATGAACTATCCGAGAATAATCATTGCCGGGGTGCGAGGAGGCAGCGGTAAGACGACCGTTTCACTATCATTGACGGCATCATTAAGGTCCCATTGCAACCTGAAGGTGGTCCCTTACAAAAAAGGGCCCGACTATATCGACGCCGGATGGCTCTCTCTCGCTGCTAAGCGGCCCTGCTACAACCTTGATCCGTTTCTTGTTGCAAAGGATGAAGTTGCCCGGTCCTTCGTTGCCCACTTTGAAGGCGATATGGCCGTCATCGAAGGGAACAGGGGGCTTTTTGACGGAATGGATGTTGAAGGATCATTCAGCACGGCCGAGCTTGCAAAGCTGCTTAATGCTCCAGTGATACTTGTTGTGGATTGCACAAAGATGACCAGAACCTCTGCCGCGGTAATTCAGGGATTGATGAGTTTTGACAAGGGACTGGGTATCAAGGGAGTAGTGTTGAACCAATTGGCTGGAGCTCGCCATGAGTCCATAATACGGCAGTCGGTGGAGAAGTATTGCAGCGTTGCAGTTGTCGGCGCCATCCCTCGGCTCAAGGCTGGAGAAATGCCTGAACGGCACATGGGTCTTACCCCTTATCAGGAGCACGAAAACACAACTGGAGTTATATCATTTGCTAAAGGGCTGGGAGAAAAATATCTCGACCTGACCGCAATAGTGGCTATCGCTGAATCGGCAGGCCCTCTGACCCTGATTGCAACAACCATTGATCGGGATAAAAGCGCGGCTTCGGCATCTGTAGTCCGTATAGGCGTTTTCAGGGATGCGGCGTTTCAGTTTTACTATCCGGAGAATTTTGAAGAGCTTCGACGTTTAGGTGCAGAGATAGTTGAAATAGATGCAATTGATGGTGGCAGTCTGCCAGAGGTTGATGCTTTGTATATTGGCGGCGGTTTTCCGGAAACCAATGCGCTGAAGCTTGCAGAGAATACATCCTTCCGGGAACATGTAAAGTCTGCAGCCGAAAAAGGCCTGCCTATCTATGCCGAATGCGGAGGCCTGATGTTTTTGGGCGATGCTATCATTATGAATGGACAGAGATATCCGATGGCCGGCGTATTCCCTCTCGTCTTTGATATGAAACCGAAGCCCCAGGCTCACGGATACACTATTGTTGATGTGGTAGGCGAGAATCCTTTTTATCCTGAAGGTACCGTTCTTCACGGGCATGAGTTCCATTATTCCTCTGTGGTCGAGATCCGTGACCCGGAAGGTTATCGGCTTGCGTTCAGCATGAAACGTGGAAAGGGAATCGGCGAGCAAGCTGACGGCATCTGCTATAAGAACGTACTTGCAACTTATACGCATGTTCATGCCCTCGGAACGCCTGGATGGGCGCGGGGGTTGATAGATAAAGCAAAGGAGTACAAAGAAAAGAATGACAAAATACACGCCTGAATGCCCTTTTTGCAGCAGACCAATAGCAAGACCGAAGCCGACACGGACTGAATTTGTCGAGATCATCAGCGGCAAGTGTGATTGCGGAGCAGTGTATGTCTGCGATCCGACGGGCCACAATGTTGGAGAGGCTTATAGCGACGCTATAGCTGTGGCAACCGGAGAGTGGAGTATAAGCGACATGGATACCGAGAGTTATGATCTAAAAGAGATGGACTATGATCTCAAGAGTCACAGCATGATATATGCCAAAGGTCTAAAGGTCCAGGCCGGCAAACTCATATTTATTAAACTGGGCAAGAAGGACGAGAAGGTGTCCGAGGCCGTAGGCGCCGCATCCGATGCAGGACTGCCGGACGACCCTGCTGTTGCCGGGATGAAGCTCAAGGATCAGATCCGATATTTTCTCGAAATGAAGCGTCCTGATGCGATTGGTAAAATCGCTGTCAAGGACAAGAATGTCATAAAGTGGCTTATTTCGTTCTCGTACGACAAAGAGGGCGTAATGACGTGGCGAGCTATAGAGGCTATGGGATATGTCGCCAAGGAGCTTGGCGCGGCCCGTCAGGACATCCTTAGGGATGCTGTGCGCAAGCTGCTTTGGTCTATGGGCGACGAGTCGGGAGGCATCGGCTGGAGCGCACCGGAATTTCTTGGTGAAATCGTCCGGAGAGTGCCGGATTCATTCAGCGATCTGGTTCCAATTCTCTGGTCCAACCGGGAAGAGGCAAGCTTCAGGCCAGGTGTTGTATGGGCTATGATACGTATTGCTGAAGTAAGACCCAACCTGCCTGATATTGCTGCTGGCGAGTTATCAGAGCTAGCTGAAGATCCAAGCCCGACAGTTCGAGGCTATACTGCCGTATTGGCAAAATTAATCCACTCGGACTGCAAAAACGAGATTTTGCTTAAATTGTCAGAAGATTTAGACACTTTGTTCTATTTCCGAAATGGCGAACTCAATTCGGTCACTGTGGCAGAGCTAGCTGGTTAGGAAAATGGATAAGCACTGTAAATGTATTTATAATTTTATTTAATTTGACCCCGAAGTTGACTCTATATTATTTTTTAACACTCGTAAAATCGCGCATACCGAAATACTGAGTATATATGATTATGCGAAAAACTATAATGACGAAAGGAGGTAGCACAAATGGCCTTACTTGAGTTCGGTGGAAAATCTGTTGAAGTTGATGAGGATGGTTATCTCGTCAATCTTGACGATTGGACAAAAGAGCTTGGTGAGCACATGGCGTCTCAAGACGGTCTTGCGCTTACAGAAGCTCATTGGGAAGTCATCAATTTCCTTCGGGATTACTATGCCAAGTATCAGATTGCTCCTATGATCAAGATTCTCGTTAAGGAGATTGGAAAGGTAATGGGCCCTGAAAAGGGAAACACAAAATACCTGTACGAGCTTTTCCCGGATGGGCCGGCAAAGCAGGCCTGCAGATATGCGGGACTTCCTAAGCCGACCGGTTGCGTCTAATCTTTTCAAAGGAATCAGATTCAGGGGGATAATCCACCGTAAGGAGGGTTATCCCCCTGTTCAAGAGAGTTATACCATTATGAAAAAGTATTGTGAAAGGGTTAGGGGGACTGTCTTGTCTGTGCGTCATATGTCTATCTTGTTGAATCCACTTTCTATTTTGTCCTTATCTCCCTCTGTACCGCGCCTGTTTTCAGTGGGAGGCCCAAATTGAAGCTTGACGAGCTTCTTAAGAAGCAGCGATCTTCAATCATCGACAAGTGGTTTAACCGTATTATTTCTTCGTATCCTGACGACACAGCTGAATTCCTGAGAAAGAAAAGCGGATTTGCTAACCCGGTAGGGCAGACAACATTCCAGGGAATTCAGGATATCTTTGACGGACTTCTCCTTGACGCAGAACCTACCGAGATAGAACCCTTTCTCGATTCCATTATCAGGGTGAGGGCAGTTCAGAATTTCAGCCCGTCCGAGGCAGTGGATTTTATCTATCAGCTTAAGAAGATCATACGCGAAGAGATATCGGCCTCTTTTAAGGATGCCGAGATTAGGGGCGAGTTGGAGTCGCTGGATTCACGAATAGATTCTCTTGCCCTGCTCAGTTTCGATATCTTCATGAAATGTAGGGAAAAATTGTACGATATAAAGGCCAATGAGTTGCGAGACAGGACGCTCTGGCTGCTAAAGAAGTCGAACCTACTGACTGAAACACCGGATGAAACTGAAAAACAGGGTGGTGTCGACATGGGTAAAAATATTAACACTAATGAGACGAAAGAGGTAAGGTAAATGGGTATCGCATTTTCTTTTGCGGCGGTCATTGCATTGATAGTGCTGGCCTTTTTCGGGGTTGCGGTATTGAACCTGCAGATTCTTTTCGGGGTGGTCTTTCCATATGCGGCCTTCCTGGCGTTTATCGTCGGGTTTGTATTAAAGGTCGTTAAATGGGGGCGCTCACCGGTTCCGTTTCGCATCCCTACCACAGGCGGGCAAGGTTATTCCTTCTCCTGGATTGAGCAGAACAAGCTGGACAGTCCTCCAAATGGATTGTGGGTGATCGGCAGAATGCTTCTGGAAGTTCTGGTATTTCGTTCCCTCTTCAGGAACACCAAGTCAGAACTCAACAGCGGCAAGCTGGTTCACGGCTCCGAGAAATTCTTATGGTTATTTGGCCTGATTTTTCACTGGTCTTTTTTGATAGTGCTGGTAAGGCATTTCAGGTTTTTTATGGTAAACGTTCCATTGCCGATCAAGATAATGGAAGCCTTGGATTCATTCTTCCAGGTGGGCGTGCCGTTGGTTTATATTACGGACTTAACATTGCTGCTTGGTGTCACTTACCTTTTCATCAGAAGGGTGCTCATGCCGCAGATCAGATTCATATCGCTGCCTGCAGACTACTTCCCGCTGTTACTTATTTTTGCAGTTGCGACTACGGGAATACTTATGAGATATTTCATAAGGGTGGATATAGTAGGTGTAAAGCAGGTGACAATGGGGCTTGTGAGCTTGCACCCGGTAGCGCCTAATTCAATAGGCTCTATCTTCTACATACATCTCTTCCTTGTGAGCGTGCTTTTCGCCTATTTCCCCTTCAGCAAACTCATGCATATGGGAGGAGTGTTCATGAGTCCGACGAGGAACCTGGCTAACAATAGCCGCATGGTCAGGCACGTAAACCCGTGGAACTACCCTGTCCATGTACATACTTATGCTGAGTATGAAGACGAGTTTAGAGAAAAAATGATAAAGGCTGGCTTGCCAGTGGAAAAGGAGCAATAATGGCAAAGATCCCTAAACCCGAACAACTTTCAAAAATAGATCTTAAGCCGAAGAGGCATTGGTCGCAGTTCCCCATTGATATCCGGCCCGGCATGTATTGCCACGGTGCAAAGGGTAAGGACCTTAAGACCCTTGAACTGCCTAATGCACGGGACTGGTCTCCAGCCGAAGCAGACTGGAAACTCCCTGAGGATTGGAAACAGACGGTTTTAGACGGAATCAAGCAGAGGCTTGAGAGGTATCGCTCATTTCATATTTTTATGGATGTATGCGTAAGATGCGGCGCGTGCGCTGACAAATGCCACTTTTTCCTCGGCTCTGGCGATTCCAGAAATATGCCGGTGGTCAGGGCTGAAATACTCAGGTCTGTTTACCGTCATTATTTCACCCCGGCAGGCAAACTCTTTGGCAAATATGCCGGTGCGCGCGAACTGACCTTGGATGTGCTCAAGGAATGGTGGTACTATTTCTACCAGTGCACGGAATGCCGCCGCTGTTCGCTTTTCTGCCCGTACGGCATCGACCAGGCCGAAATAACTATCATAGGCCGCGAGCTGATGAACCTTCTGGGTCTCAACATTGGCTGGATCACCGGGCCGGCAGCAAACTGTTACATGAAAGGCAACCATCTTGGGCTGGAGCCACACACGATCAAGAGCAGTATAGAGTTTTTCCTGAGCGACATCGAAGATATCACTGGGATTAAAATCGAGCCGACATTCAACAGAAAAGGCGCGGAGATACTATTCGTCACACCTTCAGGAGACCTGTTCGCTGATCCCGGTACATATACTGCTATGGGATATCTGATGCTCTTCCATGAACTCGGACTCGACTACACCTGGAGCACATACGCCTCGGAAGGCGGCAACTTCGGCTTCTTCACATCAATGGAGATGGCGAAGCGGCTTAACTCCAAGATATACGCCGAAGCGAAGAGGCTTGGTGTGAAATGGATACTTGGCGGCGAGTGCGGTCATATGTGGAGGGTCCTGCATCAATATATGGATACCTTCAACGGTCCAGCAGATTTTCTCGAGGAGCCGGTATCGCCGATCACGGGCACCAAGTTCGACAATGCCAAGGCGACCAAGATGGTTCATATCGTCGAGTTTACGGCCGACCTTATCAAAAACGGAAAACTCAAGCTTGATCCAAGCAGGAACGATGACCTTATAGTGACCTATCACGACTCCTGCAATCCGGCCAGAGGAATGGGCTTCTTTGAAGAACCCAGATATGTGATAAAGAGCGTATGCAACCACTTCCATGAGATGCCGGAAGATACGATCCGCGAGCAGACATTCTGCTGTGGCAGCGGGTCGGGCCTCAATGCAAGCGAGGACATGGAACTCAGGATGAGAGGCGGCTTCCCAAGGGCAAATGCAGTCAAACATGTACGCGACAAGCACGGCGTCAATATGCTGGCCAATATATGCGCTATCGACAGGGCTACGCTACCTCCGCTCATGGATTACTGGGTGCCTGGTGTAAGAGTGACAGGAACTCACGAACTCGTTGCAAACGCGCTGGTTATGAAGGGCGAGAAAGAGAGAGAGACCAACCTTCGGGCCGAACCTCTTCCCGGAAAGGGGGGTGAATAATCATGTACGACAGCGGAAAGATTATAGCCGGACTGATTATTTTCATCGTTATAGCATCACTTCCCTTCACGATGAATCTGGGTAAGGCTTCAATAAAACCTGAACCGAGCATTAATACCTTTGCCATCAATCAGATGGCGAAGAAACAGTGTATCGAGAGCAAGGCCTATATGAAAACCACCCATATGCAGATGCTGAACAACTGGAGGGATGAGGTGGTGCGTGACGGCAACAGGCTGTATGTTGCTTCAGACGGCAAAGAATACAACATGAGCTTGCAGAATACCTGCATGCATTGCCATACGAATAAGGATAAGTTCTGCGATGAATGCCATAACTATGTTGCGGTCAAGCCCTATTGCTGGGATTGTCATATTGTTCCGAAGGAAGGCGCATTCGTACCGGTCGCGGCAAAAGCAGCTCCGGCACCGGCAGCTGTTCCAGGCCCTATCAATGTGCACTTTGCGGTCGGCAAGTATGATATTCCGGATGAGGCTCAGCACGGACTGACAGCATTGGCCGCGTATCTTCAGAAAAATGAGTCTGCCAGTGTTGTCATTTCCGGCTATACGGATAAAACCGGAGACCCGGCAAAGAACGAAGAACTGGCCAAGAATAGAGCCAAAGCCGTACGCGAGGTCTTCCGTGCGGCGGGCATTTCCGATGAGCGCATTGTTATGAAGAAACCTGAGGTCATAACGGGCAGCGCGGACAATGCTGAAGCACGCCGTGTCGACGTCAGCATTGCAGAAGGGAAGGGGGTTTAGCGATGGGTGTGAACAGACGCGAATTTCTGAAATTTGTAAGCATGTCGACCCTGCTTGGTCTAGGCGGCACTACTGTTGCAGCTTCGGTCAAGAAGGAACTGGAGGCCTCCGGGCCATATATCCCTGATCCGAAGGGAATCAATGCTAAAAGATGGGCTATGGCAGTAGATATGAGAAAGTTCAAATCTGATGAAGATATTCAAAAGTGCATTGACGCCTGTCATCAGGTTCATAATGTGCCTGAAGCTGATCCAGCTCATCCGACGCAGGAGATAAAATGGATATGGACTGAATCTTACGAACGTGCTTTCCCCGGCAACGAGGATGAATATCTTGCTGCTCATTATAAGCACATGCCGTTTCTTATACTTTGCAACCATTGCGAAAACCCTCCATGTGTCAGAGTCTGTCCGACAAAGGCAACGTTCAAGCGTCACACAGACGGCATTGTCATGATGGACATGCACCGATGCATCGGCTGCCGTTTTTGCATGGCGGCTTGTCCATATGGAGCCAGAAGCTTTAACTTCAGAGACCCTCGTCCTTTTATCAAGAGGGATCTGAATCAGGAGTTTCCAACGAGGACAAAGGGTGTCGTGGAGAAATGCACCTTCTGCTATGAGAGGTTGGCAAAGGGCCTGCAGCCTGCCTGCGCTGAGGTTTCAAACGGAGCTATAGCCTTTGGAGATTTAGATGATCCGGAATCCCCAGTCAGGAAGGTAATCGACAATAACTTCACCATTAGACGCAAGCCCGAGCTTGGCACCCATCCAAGTGTCTATTATGTTATAGGAGGACAGGAACATGCTTGAGAAAGCCCTCAAAGGAGGCAGAACATACTGGACATGGGTGGCAGCTCTGCTGGCTGTTATAGGCGTCGGAGTTGCTTGTTATATTTATCAATTCTTTATGGGATTGGGTATCACCGGCATGAGCAGGGACGTGTCCTGGGGGTTTTACATCGCTCAGTTCACCTTTCTGGTCGGGGTCGCTGCTTCGGGCGTCATGGTGGTCCTGCCCTTTTACCTGCATGACTACAAGGCGTTCGGAAAGATAACTATCCTTGGCGAGTTCTTAGCAATACCTGCGGTACTAATGTGCATGCTTTTCATATTTGTGGATATGGGGCAGCCCCTTAGGGTACTTAACGTGTTGCTTCATCCGACACTCAATTCGGTCATGTTTTACGACATGTGTGTTTTGGCCGGCTATCTTGTGCTCAATATTCTGGTCGGATGGACATCTCTGGGCGCAGAACGCAAGGGAGTTGCACCTCCAAAATGGGTCAAACCCTTTGTGATCCTTTCGATAGCATGGGCGCCGTCCATTCATACTGTTACGGCGTTTCTATACGCAGGTCTTCCTGGCAGGCACTTCTGGCTTTCGGCTATAATGGCTGCCCGATTCCTCGCATCGGCCTTCGCAGGAGGTCCTGCGCTGCTCATAATACTTGCCCTGATCGTCAGGAAGTACTCAAAGTTCGATCCCGGCAAAGAGGCTATCCAGACGCTTGGTAAGATAGTAACCTATTTCATGATCACGAGCACCTTCTTCCTCGGTCTCGAATTCTTTACGGCGTTCTACAGCGGCATACCGGGGCACATGCAGTCGTTTATTTATCTTTATAAAGGGCTGGAAGGACATCACCAGCTGGTTCCGCTTATGTGGATATCCACGATATTTGCGGTTATCGCATTGTGCATACTGGTATTCCCGTTCCTCAGGAGAAACGAGACAATCCTGGCCATCGCCGCGGGTTTGGTATTCATTTCGCTCTGGATCGACAAGGGATTCGGTCTTATAGTTGGAGGCTTCGTCCCCAATCCTTTCGAGGGCATTACCGAATATTGGCCTACAACTCCCGAGTTTCTAATTGCTGCTGGAGTATGGGCAATCGGATTCCTGGTTCTTACTATTCTGTACAAGATTGCTGTTTCAATAAAGGAAGAGAGCGGAGGAGAGGCAATTCACTGATTTAGGTTGAAGGAAGCCCGTTTTATAGGGCTTCCTGTTTGATTGACAACGAAGTAAGTTCATCTGTTATATTAAATTAAGCAAGCGCTCTGATACGAATTTCGTATGAGCTCATATATCAAGGAGGTGACGTTAATGTATTTGGTTACAGTTGATACTGGAAAGTGCGACGGTTGTGAGGAGTGCGTCAATGCCTGTCCTCAGATGGTATTCAAGATAACGGATGGCAAGAGCGATCCTTACCAATCCGGCGAATGCGTTTTCTGTGAGACTTGTCTCAGCATGTGCCCGACCGGCGCAATTACGATCACTGAAATGTAGCAGATATCTGCTTCCGGAAATAAAAAAAAGGAGCATCCGACCG
>Ga0187785_10000069_pt1 | contig 36661 bp, 37 predicted proteins | sample 0815_BV2_4_20_MG_FD_132466 | JGI IMG/M metagenome (GOLD analysis project Ga0187785, IMG submission 132466) | Tropical peat soil microbial communities from peatlands in Department of Meta, Colombia - 0815_BV2_4_20_MG | ecosystem: Environmental > Terrestrial > Soil > Wetlands > Peat | place...
CTCCTTAGCCTCGGAGAACACCTTGCTGCCGGGCTGGGGGGCCTGACTCCCGGGATGTTGAAAAGCAAGCTGATTTCAGGCCGGGATACTGGTACAGACTGGTTCTCTGGGAACAGGCGGGAACGTGGCACATAAACGGGGAAGGATCTGGCGGGCGATCAGGAATTCGCCGGGGATCCAGATTTCCATCTATTTCATTGCGTTTGCTCTTCTTATCGGGCTCTATACATATATTTTCCACCTGTTCTACCCGGTTCTCGAGGACAAACCACTCTCCTGGGTCAATGCCCTGCTCTTTGTGGTCGAATCCATGACCACGGTCGGGTACGGGGAGCTTCTCCCCTTCAAAAATGACCTGACCATGCTGCTTGCAATCCAGATCATGATCTCCGGGGTCATCATGATCTTCATCGTGGTCCCACTGCTCCTTGCCCCGTTCCTGACCACCCTTCTTGCACCCACACCGCCGAAAAAGACTCCCCACATCCTGAGCGGTCACACGGTTCTGTTCGGGTACGACGAACTCACCAAATCGGTCGTTGACAGCCTGATGATCTCTGATCATGATATTGTGATCATTGAGCAGGACAAAGCCAGGGCCCTTGAAATAGCCACCCTGTACCGGAGACAGGCCTATGTTGTCTGGGGAGAGTACGCAGACCCGGTTACCTGGGCAGGGGCACATATTGTCAGTGCCCGCTTCATCGTTATCTCCAAAGACGAGCGTGAGACTGCAAGTATTGTCCTCGGCATCCGGGAACTGGCAAAGGGCAAGATCGTATCCGTTGTCGATAAGCTGATTTTCGACCGATATCTCCGTTTTGCAGGTGCCGATTTTGTCCTTTCACCAAAACATACAACGGGGAAAATGCTCGCGAGGAATGCAGTTCTCAACCAGAGCGGTGACGAATACAACGATATTCCCGGGCTGGATCGGATCAAGATTAATGTCAACAATGCCGAGGGTGAGGAACTCAGGCTGATCAATATTCCCGTTGTTTTCGGCTGCAAGGCGGCATTCCAGTCCCTCGGAGAGCTCCGCCTTTTCGACCGCTTTGGCGTCGTTGTGCCATTTCTCTGGAAGGCAGGAAAATTCCACCCAGATCCATCACCAGATATTGTCATAGACAACACGACATCGCTCTTCCTCTTCGGGAAAGCATCATCGATCATTCTGGCTATCCGCGACGTGTTTTACGGTGAGGGCAGCTCTGACGCTCTTGCCGTTATTGCTGGTTTCGGGGACGTCGGTGCGGCTTCGTACGAAGAACTCCGGGCATCGGGGGTTTCCTGCACAGTCGTCGACTCAAAACCGCATGATGTTAACCAGGTGGTGGGAAATGCGGAGGACGAGCAGGTACTGAAAAAAGCCTGTATTGAGGAGGCGCGGTTCTGCATTGTTGCGTTAAACGACGATGACGTAAACCTTTTTACTACCCTGATGGCTCGCAACCTGAACCCGGTGATTCGGATTCTCTCCCGGGCCAACAATCCGTCCACGGTGGAAAAACTCTATCGGGCAGGCGCGGATTATGTTGCCCTTCTCCCGATGATTGGCGGGCAGACAATTGCCCGTATTATTTTGGAAGGCTATGTCACGATTCTTCTCGATTTGCCGAATAAGGATCTCGTCGTCATGAAACAGGTATCGCAGGGTCATGGGAATTCAGTGGGTCTTTTCAGCAGGAGAACAGGTGTACGGATTATCGGGATTGAAGGAAAATCCCGATCGTCAGTTGCGCCCGGCCGGGAAGAAGTGCTCCTTGCAGGGGACTATGTTGTCGCTATCGGCGACACCGAACAGTTGAAAAAGTTTATTCATCAACTATAACGCTATGCAGTGCCTGAACGGAGACCTTGGCTGCCGGATGGGGCAGGTAGAACAGATGATCCGTTATGCCTACTGGAACAGCGGGTGCACGGGGATCATTATCGGTGTGAGCGGAGGAGTAGACTCTGCAGTTGCCGCTGCTTTCTGCTGCAGGGCCGTGGGACCGGACAAGGTTCTCGGGCTCTCTCTTCCGTCAGCGGTGAGCAATCCGGCAGATTGCAAAGATGCCGCCACCCTCTGTTCGTTGCTCGGGATGGCCCACAACATCGTGAGTATAGAGCCCATGCTTGCCGGGTATAGATCGATACCGGGATTCCAGGATTCGCCCTACCTTTCCGGAAACCTGATGGCACGTATTCGGATGACCGTGCTTTATTACCACGCCAACCGTGATCATCGTCTTGTCTGCGGCACTTCCAACCGCAGCGAGTATATGCTGGGGTACTGTACAAAATTCGGGGATAATGCCGCAGACATCCAGCCTATCCTCCATCTTTTCAAATCGGACGTGTACGTCTTTGCCGAAGCGCTCGGGATCCCTGATCCGATCCTGAAAAAGGCGCCTTCCGCAGGGTTATGGGCGGGCCAGAGCGATGAAGGTGAGATTGGTCTTTCGTATGCCCGGATCGATGCTTCACTCCGTGCCCTCGAGAAACAGGGCTGGCAGCCGGCTACCCCTGATGAGATAAAGGTTCTTGAGATCGTAAAAAAGAACGGTCACAAACGCCTCGGGGCGCCTAATCTTTTAGCAGAACTTCAAAAACAACCCGGTAATCTTCCGGGACAGTGAGGAATGCAAGGGCCTCTTCGTTCCCGATGAGGTCGTACAGTGGTCCTCTGCAGATCGGGTGCGTTCCCCGTTTGCAGCTCGCCCCAAGAAGGCGGATCGCCGGGAGTCCCGGGTAGGAGGGGTTTTTCAACAGCTCTCCGCTGCACATTTCGTAATATGCCGCACCATGAAAGGACTCATACTCTCCGTATTCACTTTCAAAGGCCGTAGAAACGATATTTGCCATGGAAAGTGTCTGATCCGGTGACGGGTTGATGGATATATGCCCGTAATCAGGAGGGATTATGATGAGATCGCCGGCTCGGGCGGAAACAAGGACGATATCGTCGAGCGCGCGTGACTGGAGAAGGTAATGGGCCATCCCTTCCAGAACTTCATAAATTTCGGGATATCCGACGCCAGCCCCGTTCTTCGGATGGTAATGCCCCTTCGTTTTCACCCATTCGCCACAAAGATTTCGGGGCGGAATGACGGTAAGATCGTACCGGAGCTTATGTTCGCGGAGCCACCGGCGGTCCGAAGGTGAGCCGGCAAGATCCCGGTACATAAAATAGAGGGGGCCCGTGCACCTGCATTCCGGATCGGAAAGGACCGAACGCATCTCGTCTGCAGTCCTTACCGAGGGCTGCGGAAGCTTCCCGTCCCACCCGAACATCACTTCTTCTTTCTCATTACAAGTAAATAATACCCCGCGCCTATCAGGATCACGCCGACAACGATCCCGAGAGGCATGATCAATGAACTGAAGGTCCGGGCCGGGGAGGTGATCCTGACATTGACCTTGAAGGTGTCAGACACCTGGCTGTTATCCAGGGCGTCACGGTAGCGGACTTCAGTATCAAGTGCATAATCTTTGGCAGGTGCATCACTTCCGGTGCTGAGGCGGAAATGTGCCGTTGCGGTATCGCCGGGCTTCATATCCCCGAGGTAAGCATTGTTATCTGCACTGGTGAACGGATCTACTGCAGAAAGCCTTGCTTCAGCGTGATAGGCTGTTGTTTCACCGGTGTTCCTGTACGTGACAGCAACAGTAGTATCCGTGCCGGGGGAGAGGGTAAGCAGATCTGACACGATCATAAAACTATTCTTCCCCTGGATGGGAATGCCCACGGTATCGATGGCTGAAGTCACCGTGTCGCCTTCCCGGTTCTCATACGTGACGGCAATATCCACCGGATAGGTCTGTTTTTCAGCATTGTCCGATATCGCTACCTTGTACCGGCAGGTAACCGTGCCATTCCGGGGAAAATCCCCGATATAGACGCTGCTGTCCGTCGGGATGATCGGACTGGTACCGCTGCGAAGGAGTTTTACAGTCGCTTTCTTCCCGTCCTCATATCCCGTATTCTTCAGCTGCAGATTGAGATACCCTTCAGTGCCTACACTCAGGTTTTCAGGAACAGCTTCAATGACCTCAATTTTTACCAGCGGTTTGATTTTGACAGTGACGGGGATTGTCACCTGTTCCTGCCTGTACACTGACTGGAGGGTATCGCTGGCAGGTTGATCGGAAGAAGCCAGGTAAGTATAATGGATATTCAGGGGAAGCTGGTATTCACCAGCCGTTGCATCGGTGGTGATCGTTGTTTTGATCCTGACGGTAGCCGTTGCCTGGCTCTTCAGGTCACCGATATTCTGTGGATCTGTTTTTATCACGATCGGTGCTGTGCCTGAGGAGAGGCTCACGGTGACCATCTTGGCAGTTGTCGGAAGATCGTCCCGCTCTATCGTCCCGGTGAAAACGAATTTATCGACATTCAACCCCTGGTTCTGAAGGGAAATGCTGATTTCGGCATCCTGACCCGGCGAAAATTCGTTCGTGCCGGCAATTGCTGCGGTCAATGAGGGAGTGCCACCGAGATAGGTCGTCACACCCATGACCGGCATGCTGCAGCACAGAACGATGACAAAAAAAATGAGGGTAATTATGCGGTAGTTCATCACGGATCACATGTTGTTATTGTTATAACAACATTTATTATCGCATGATATAAAGTGATGTTCCAATGAATATGCCGACAGAGGATCCCGTCCGGCTCATTGAATGCCTCAAATCCCTCGGAATAACGAAATATGAGGCTCTGGTGTATATCGCTCTTCTGCGGGTTCCGAATGCCACCGCGAGCGAAATCCATGAATCGAGTGGTGTTCCGCGCGCATCGGTCTATCCGGTCCTGGACCAGCTGGTGGACAAGGACCTCGTTTCGGTGTCCCAGTCGACCCCGAAACGGTTCGCCGCAACACCTCCCGGCGACGCAATAACAGGACTGGTGGGCCGGATCGAAAGGGATGCGGATTATGCCCGTGGAGTCCTGGTGGCGATCCACCACGAACAGGTTGCTGGAGAACAGGGAAGCGAAGAGCTCATCTGGAACCTGTACGGCATCGACTCCATACGGAAACGGCTCCTTGAAATCATAGCCGGGGCCACCCGTGAGATCCGTATCATTGCCCACCCTGACGTCCTCTCTGCCGAAGTGAGGGCGCTGCTCAGTGCAGTTGACAAGCACGTTAGCATTGAGATCATCACTTCCCGCTGGGATCGTATCGCCGGAGAAAATCTGAAGGTTTTTATCAGACAGCATCCCGCAGCAGCCCGGGAATCCGGTGGCGCAAAAGATATCCTGGCGGGCGGTGTGTGCATCGTTGACGGCAGCCGCGTGATGGTGATTGTAGGATCCGGCGATTCAGATATGGTCGCCCTTTTCTCCGAATCCGAAGGCTTTGTACGGTTCTTCACGAGATATTTCACGCTTGTGACGGACTGGGCAAAAAAACCCGAATGAAAAATCCTTTAATAATCCCTCACTTCGCTCATAAGAGTGATGTCCATGAGACCCTTCATTGCCTGTGTCTGCACCCACCTGCCCCCCTCGCGGATCGCTGCCATCGGGTTTGTCCCACCGACAGCGGCAATGGCGATATACTGGGGACTTACCGGAACTCCAAGAAGAGCAAGATTCGGCATCCCGACCTCAAGAATGCCCGAATAGCTGCTGCTGGCGAGTTCGTCCAGCACGGTCCCGACAACCGGCTCCGCCTCCATGTGGAATTCCCGGATATTTGCCAGGATATTTCCGCTGCCTTTCCTCATCACGCTGGTGACGGATGTCGTTTTCTGGGAAATGAGAACCTGAAGGGGATCGATCGTCGTGTATTCATACAAAATGATGTGGGTAAACCGGATAGGAGTGCGGTTTTCGATCTCGACAACCCCCCCGCCGATCGGGTTGACCGGAATACCCCGCCGGATGAGAAGACCATCGAAGGTGATGCTGCACATCGTGCAGATTGCCGTACACCCCTTCGGCACCGTATAATCCGATACCTTCTCCCCGGAAGCGTAGAATTTGACGAGCCCGCTGACACTGACGCCGGTCTTATAGGCATCCTTGAGTACCGAGATTGCGAACTCAAGATCTTCGTTTTTGATCAGCGAGAGATTAAAGACAACCGTGCCCTCGCCCTCAGCCGGATCGAAGGTCACCTGGATGGCATAATCCTCGATGTTGTTGTTGACGAACTTGAGCGGGGGGGTCATTACACTAATCTCGGACAGCGCAATAGAAAAATTGTTCTATGAGCCCATGGCATTTTATGTATGATGGAACACGATATGCGGGAAAAGGCCAGGAATGCCATGCGACTCATTCTTGAGGCCGCACGGTTCGAAGTTGAGGAGGTGGATGAACCACTCGATCTTTCAGCAGTGCGGGATGGGACATGCCTTCTCGTACTCTGTTCAAACGATAGGGATCTTATCGCCCAGTTCGACAAGACCAATTACAGCCTCATGATTGATGACCATGAGATGAACTGCAAGAAACTCCTCTTTTCCCTTGAAAAGGAGATCGTGACGGAGAACTGTATCCAGTGGGGCGTTGATGAGTTCGTCCGGTACACCGGGGAGGCGGTCCTTGCCGATATTCTGAACCGGGAACTGGCCCTCGATCTCACCCCCTCAAAAAGCAGAAGAGCCACCGGGATAGCGGCAGCAGGCCAGGGATCTGCCCAGCAGGCCGAGCCTTCCGGGATCTCCATCCCTCATTTCCCGGTAAAACTTACCGAGCAGGCAGCCATCCGTGCAGGCGGCATACAGGGGACAGCAAAACTCAGGTTCATGCCCTATTATCTCTTCCATTATACCAGCAGCGGCGAGCAGGTGTACAAGGACCGCCGAATTCCGTTCGACGCCGACGGCTGGAGCGCTCTTAACGGGATCAACGGCATAAAAATTGATCTTGATGGAAAACAGGTCGAAGAGTCGGAGATTCCCGGGGGTGCCGAGGTTTGCAGCCCGCATATCAGAAAAGACGAGGCTACCGAACGTATGGTCAATGAACTGATCGAAAGACTCACCCAGAAGGTCAGGATAAAACAGGAAAAGGGAGACGCTATTTTCTATGAAGAGAAGATCCTCAAGCCGGATCGGAAGAACATAACCGTGGATACGAAACAGGTCTATATCCCGGTCTGGCAGATCCGCGGGAAGAAGATCGTGGAAGTGAATGCGTTCACGGGAGAACTACTCTCTGAACCGATGGATGAGGGAGTCGAAGTATTCTGAACAACCGGATGACTTTTTTTTGTTGCATATGGTTCTATGAGCGAAACCGGATTCCCAGGCTCCAGAGATCATCAGGCTGCGAAGGGATCCAGAAATAATATTCTGGTCTTCCGGGAGCGGTTATGATCGTTATCCTTGGCGGAGGCCCCGCAGGCAGGATCGCATCGATCAGGCTGGCTTCTGCAGGGAAAGAAGTGACACTTGTCGAGCGGCTCGGTCTCAACGGGATTGGCGGGCAGTGCCTCCACTTCGGATGCATGCCAGTCTGTGCCATGAATGACGTGGCCCGCATGATCCACGAGGCACGGACCTTCAGAAGCCTCGGGTTGTTTGATGGGGTTCCCTCCCTTGATTTTGGGGCCATGGTCCGTGAAATGCAGGCCATCCAGTCCAAGATCGCATCGGTTCTCGATTCCGAAACCCGTAATGCAGGGGTCGACGTAATTTACGGGAAGACCGGCAGACTGGAAACCAATTCCGTCTTTCTTGATGATGAGAAAATTCCTGCCGAGGCTATCATCGCTGCGACAGGGTCCCGCCCCAATATCCCATCAGTACCCGGCCTGGATCTCAAGGGTGTCTTTACCCCTCATTCCCTTTCCGGCCTGAAAGATCTTCCCCGAAGAATGGTAATTATTGGAGGCGGAGTGATGGCTGCAGAATTTGCTTCCGTATTTAGCTCATTCGGGAGCGACGTCACAATCCTCTCCCGGAGTATTTTTTTAAAAGATATCGACCGCCATCTCCGGGCCCTTGCCCTTAAGGATCTCGCAGGGGTAACAATCCGCGAAAATACCACAGTTCTTGCTGTCAATGGGGATACATACGCCGGTTCAGTGACCATACGCAGGGCGGACGAAGCGGAGGAAACCCTGGATTGCGACACAGTCCTGATCGCTGCCGGGCTCGTCCCCCGGTCAGAGATGCTGACCGGCCTCAAAAAAGGGCCCCTCGGGGAAGTCATCGTTAACGGCTACATGCAGACGAGTGTCCCGAACGTGTATGCCTGCGGAGACGTGATTGGCCCCCCCTACCTTACTCCGGTTGCCAGGTACCAGGGAATCATCGCCGCTGATACCATTCTCGGAAAACCAAGGACTTTGGATTACCGGTATATCCCCCAGTCCATTAATCTCTCCCAGGAGCTGGGTTTTTGCATTGCTGAACAGGAAGGTATGGCATCTCTCGTGATTCCAGGGCCTGCGGGACCGGGCACGTTCTGGTCAGTTCCGTCCGGGTCAACCGGGCTTGCAAAGATAATAGTAGAACCGGGCACGGGTGAACTCATGGGTATTGGTATCGCAGGACCGGGTGGGGGCCTGATAACCGGCTATATGGCATTCCTGATGCGTCACCATTTTTCCGTCAGGGATTTTGAGGATTTTATTGAGGTCCATCCATCTACGGATGGAGCATACTGGCTCGCTAAATATGCAGCAGAACAGCTGGAAAAACGATATTCTTCCTGAAAAAAGCGTCCGTAATTTTCACGACAATGCCAGGACAAGGGTTTTTCCGATAGGGATACAGACGCTGGCTCCGAATGGTATTATCAGCTCAAAAATTGCATTATTACGATACATATCATCCCACCCGCGGGTGTTTTTACGATGAGCAGTCCCACCGAGAATACAGCATTCGACCAGACGCGGCTTGACAAGATCCGTGCACTTCAGGACAAAGGAATCACGATCTTCCCTTCCACATTCGACCGGCAGCACACCGTGAGCCAGATCAAAACCCGCTATGCGGACATCACCCATGACAAGAGTCAGGACACGGTCGCAACTGCAGGCAGGATTTATATTGTCAGGAATCACGGCAAGACCCTGTTCGCTGACCTTGGGGATGAGACCGGCAAGATTCAGCTTTATATCCGGAAAAATGACCTCGGCGAGGAACCGTTTGAGATTTTCAACCAGTTCATCGAGCGTGGGGATATTATCGGGGTTACCGGCCATGTCTTCCGGACAAAACTCGGTGAAATAACGATCTGGGTTGACCGTTTCACGATCCTGTGCAAGGCAGTCTGTCCGCTTCCTGAAAAATTCCACGGGCTGACCGATATCGAAAAGCGCTATCGGCAGCGGTATGTCGATCTCATTGTGAACGAGGAGAGCAGGCAGACATTCCGGAACCGGAGCCGGATTGTCTCCCTCATCCGCAGATATCTCGATGACCACGGGTTCCTCGAGTTCGAGACCCCGATCCTCCAGCCTGTATACGGGGGGGCCAATGCCCGGCCATTCACATCGTACCACAATTTCCTCGACCAGAAACTCTTCCTCCGCATCGCGCCTGAGCTCTACCTCAAACGGCTTATCGTCGGAGGCTTCGAAAAAGTCTTCGAGATTGCGCGCAATTTCCGGAACGAGGCCGTGGACACCGACCATAACCCCGAATTCTCGATGGTCGAGATTTACTGGGCATACCAGGACTTCAGGGACATGATGGCGCTGACCGAAGATATCGTCGCCTCCATCGTCTTTGAGATCCATGGCAAATACGAAATTCCGTACGGCGAGACGGTTTTGGATTTTAAGGCGCCCTGGAAGAAACTGTCAATGGCCGATTCGGTATGGGAAGTGGCAGGGATCGATATCTTCACTCATTCCGTGGAAGAGCTCCGCATACTTGCCCGTCAGAACAAGCTGGAAGAACCGGACAAACCTCAGAGCCAGCGTGAGTTCCTTGTCGCTTTCTTTGAGGGGCTCGTTGAGGAGAAACTGGTACAGCCGACATTCATCTTCGACTACCCGGTCGAGAATTCCCCGCTGGCAAAACGCCACCGTACCAAGGAGGGCTTTACCGAGCGGTTCGAACTCTTCATCAGCGGAATGGAAGTGGGGAACGGTTTCTCGGAACTGAACGATCCGGTCGACCAGAAGGAACGGTTCGAGGCGCAGGATGAAAAGCGCCGCCTGGGGGATGTGGAAGCCCAGATGATCGATTATGATTTCATCAATGCTATCGGGTATGGCATGCCCCCGACCGGTGGAGTCGGGATCGGGATCGACCGCCTCGTGATGCTGCTCACGAATAACAATTCCATTAAGGAAGTGATCCTGTTCCCCTCAATGAAAAAACTCCAGGAGGGAGCGGAGGAGGTTCCCGAGACTCCGCCAGCCAGAACATAGTAGTCCTACCCCCCATCGATACCTCATATTCCACTAGTTCTTATTTTCACAACTTCGGGCACAATGAAAAGCTGAGGCACTATGGTATGCCTCTACATCAGATACCGTTCCAGGGATACAGTAAAAGGTCTGTTAATCCAGCCTCTTCCTTGCCAAAGAATCCCGGGCATACCCCTCGCTCAGTGGTAAATCCGCTTCTGTTCTTCCCTTCCGGTGCTCTTGGAGAGTGATACGTGAATACTTCCTTTTTTAAAAAGCTTTTACGACCGCGACAACATCTTTTTTGTCCGTATCCGAGACCTTATGTAGTCCATCGGGATTATTGCTATCCGGTGAGAATCCATGGACGTCCAGCAGGAACAGAACAAGGATCTTGTACGGAATTTTTACCACCTCGCGTTAAACCTGAAACGACCGGAAGAGGCGGTTAAGAACTACCTGGGACCGTTTTACCGGCAACACAATCCCGGCGCAGCTGACGGGGCAGGTGCATTTATCGATTTTGTAAAGGGTTTTACGAAGGCATTCCCTGCCCTTCGGTTCGAATTCAAACGATTCATCGCAGAAGGCGACATGGTCGTTGTCCACAGTCACCTTGTCCGCCAGCCAGGCGACCGGGGGGTGGCAGTTATGGACATATTCAGGATAGAGAATAATGCGATTGTCGAACACTGGGATGTCCTGCAGGAGATTCCCGAAACCTCCGCAAATATCAATACCATGTTCTGAGGTGGATTCGTGCCATTTCCAGCGGGTGCCGAAAAAGCTCAGACCCGGATGATCGCACGGGTCCTCAGGAGCAGACCGACGATAGAAGGAGCCGGAGTCCACCTTAAGCGGGCATTCGGCTACAGCCAGGTCCCGGCCTTTGACCCGTTCCTCATGCTGGATGATTTCCGATCCCATAACCCTGACCACTACCTTAAGGGATTTCCCTGGCATCCCCACCGGGGTATTGAGACGATCACCTACATGCTTACCGGATCGGTGGAGCACGGGGACAGCATGGGGAACGCCGGGATCATCTCACCTGGTGATGTCCAGTGGATGACTGCCGGGAGCGGGGTAATCCACCAGGAAATGCCCAAAGGCGACCAAACGGGTTCGATGGGAGGTTTCCAGCTCTGGGCAAACCTCCCACGGAGCCATAAGATGATGGACCCCCGATACCGGGATGTCAAGTCCGGGCAGATCCCTGAAGTTGTTATTGATAACGGATCAAGGATTCGGATCATCTGCGGGATGGTTCAGGATAAACAAGGTCCGGTCCGTGATATCATCACGGATCCTGAATATCTTGATATCTATGTACCGCCCCGGACTGAATTCATCCATCCGACCCTACGCGGCTACACGGTATTTTCCTACGTAATCGAAGGAAGGGGATATTTTTCCGAGGGGAAAAAACCCTTCGCGTATGATCAGGAAGGGGTCAATTATTTTGATATGAGCCGTGATTCCTTGCTTGGCGACGGGGACCTTATCCTGTTCCAGGATGGAGACCAGGTGAAGATCTCGACAAAAGAAGAGCCGGTCAGGTTTCTGTTGATGGCGGGCAGACCGATCCGTGAACCTGTTGCATGGTACGGGCCGATCGTGATGAACACAAACGAAGAGCTGCGGATTGCATTCGAAGAATACGATAACGGTACATTTATCCGGAAACGGGATGGTTAGCCTCACCATAGGGTATCATAACCCGTAAGCCGCGGGTCTCCAGAAACGCAGCACGACTGTATGAGTGAAACGACTGTGTCCTCCGGAACACCACGGTTGAGTAGTCGAGGAGGAAACGAAGTAGACCCTGATGATGCTCCCTAAAGGATGCCCTCGAATATTCTTATTCATGGCCGGCACCGGGATCGGCCGGGCTGTTATCTACGGTGCGGGGCACTGCCATTGTACATGATACAGGAACATAGTAGCGTTTCCCACCACTCAGGACCCTGCCACAGAAATCCCTGCAGGTGACCGGTCTGTTCTCATAAATAGCGCATCCGTACCTGCGGACACCGGTATCGTCCTGTCCCGTCTCCTTCAGGTGCCGGCAGGGAGCATCGGCAAGAAAGTATCCGTCGGCTTCCCGGAGGCCCCGCTCACGGAGGTAATGGACCTGGTGAGGTTTGCATTGCCGTACCTGAACGATGGGCAGCCAGCGGCAGCATTCCCCGCACCGACTGCAGGTGTCTGGAGCCCCGGGAGTGGCGGACTTCATAGAGTACCATGGATACAGGAAGGAAAAAAAAGGTTGGTATCCCTGATCCACTTCCATCCTGTTACATCCGGGAGGGATATTCGGTCTTTAGAGAAATTCGGTCAGAATTTTCCCTCATCGTTATTAAGATGATCAAGCACATTACCACAATCCGTTCATCTTCAACAAGGTATCCGCATAAGAACGCAGATCCAGATCCTCCTTTTCATCGGTAATAAAATCCCTGAGGCCTCGAAGGGCACCGGTACTCCGTATCATGGTGAGCGCAGCCGCGGCCTCCCGGCGCGTGGCAGGGAGTTCTTTTTGATCTTTCAGCCGAGCAATCAGATCATCGACCGGCCTGCCGCTCTTCAACTGACCCAATGCTGATGTTGCACAGAGCCGGATCTCAGGATTTGCATCATCCAGCAGGTCCACCAGAGGGCGGACAGCCCGGGGATCGTCACTCTTGCCAAGAGCAGAGATGGCCCGCAGGCGTTCTGTTGTGCTATGCCCTGATCGCGTGGCATTCACCAGATCGTAAATTCCCCCTTTGACGGGAAGTGAATCAAACCATTCCCCGTCCTGTTTCTCAAGGCTTGAATCCATATGAGTCACCGTCATTAAGATCAATTGGTACCGTTTTTTTAACCCCCTCAGGATGCATGAAATGCGGTCCTAGCAGGAACAGAAAAGCATCCGCTTACCATAAGCGGTTCGTACCCATGTCATTCCAGCTGCCCGCAGCATCTCCGACAGGTACATTGGGTAGTATGATGCAGACCGGAGTTATATAATTAATTCAAAAAAAATCAGGGAAATCAAAAAAAACTATTACTTTCTGGTGTTTCCTTTCTCATCGTGATGGATTAAGCGGCATTTGTTCACGCATTCCCAGTTCTCCGGGAGAAACTTTCCGTCAGCGCCGGGCTTCATGGTAGTATGGTATTTCTCGCCGCAGACGAGGCATTCCATTAATCCTGACTTCTCATCGACCAGTTTTGTCGTGCGTTCTTTTTTGGTCATTACCCATAGTTCCGGCGTGAAGGGTTTTAAACGTGTGGATCTGCCTATTCAGGTCTGCAAATACCCTCGAAAAGAGGCTGCCAGCAGGAACTATTTATGGTACGGCTCCCCCCGGCTGATCCGGAAGGCACGGTATATCTGCTCGATAATAAGCAACCTGGCCATAGGATGAGTAAAGGTCATGGGAGATAGCGAGAGCCTGACAGTACTCCGGGCCCGGACTGCAGGCGAGATCCCGATATCCCCCCCGATAACAAATACTGGCATAATCCCGGAGAGCTCCCATTCTCTGAGGGTGGCCGCGAGTTTTTCACTCGACCATGACTGGCCGCTTACTTCCAGAAGGATCATCGGCGAACCAGAAGGAATCGCCGCAAGGATTCTCTCTCCTTCCTTTTCGATGGCAATTGACTCCACTGCCGGTGAAGAAATCTTCGGACGTTTTTCGTCTGCAATCTCGATGACCTGCAGTTTCACGTACGGCTCAAGACGTTTCAGGTATTCTGCAAGACCTTCCTGTAGGAATTTTTCCTTGATCTTTCCAACTGCGATGATCCGGATCCTCATAGGTAACTTTTGGTATGGGGATGATGGTTCAATAACGTCCGCTAGAATAGTTAAAGAGGTGAACGGTGGAAGTATGTTACCTATGGATTACTTTTGCTATCCTTTGCATCGATTTTTTCGTGCGATAACACATCCAGGAGCACTTCTTTCATCATTTTTTTCATGAGTTCCCGTCCCTCATCAGAGGACATGTAGTCCCTGAAGAGGTCTTTGAACTGCCCCATATCGTGGTGATTATCGACGAAGGCTAATAAAGCTTGCGTGATACAATCCGAGACCGTAGAGAACTTTTTTTCCTCGTACACGAGTTTATTGACCTTTTCATAGATATTGGGGGGCATTTTGTAGGATATTGCAACCCGCTCCCCGCGACTCCCGGGTCCTCTTTCAGCCATTCCCTAAAAAGTAGGGTAAAATACTATAAATAGGCTGTTAATTGCCTGGAATGTTCCATAAGTATTTCGAATTTTTTATTCGTAATTCTTATGTAATCTTTAAGGAGTACTATTTATAGCGCGGGAGGTAACAGGATATCATTGTGAGGTGAAACGAGATGAATGAATTATTCCTGCTACTCCTCGGTATCGTTGGCCTCTTTGCGGTTGGCTGCAGCATCGCGCTTCTGGCCCTCGGGAGGATGATCGATCGTTACCCCGCCGGCGACGAAACCCGGCGAACCAGGAGCATTTCCAGCCCCATCGAAACCACACAGATCTCCGTTGGCCTGTTCTGGGTACTGTTCCTTGCTGGTGGCTGGTCTGTCCTGCAGGAGACCCGCATGCTGCTCATCCTCGGCATTACGATACTCTTTGCCATCTGCCTCTTCATGTTCACGGCATTGGCATTCTCTTTTGCCGTTCTCAGTACTTTACGAGGGCGGAGGAAACAGACATCATTCATTCAGCCCGATCCGGTTTCCCTTACAGATACTGTGCCAAAACCCGCACAGGCTGCCGATATCGTGATCCGGAAGCGGTATCATAACCCGATCTCGGACTTCATGCTCAATGCACTCTTAAAAAAGGATTAAGGATTATCCGAATATCTTTTTTGATTGTTCCAGAGCATCTACTGCAGGCAGGATCTTGCCAGTCAGGAATTCGATACAGGCTCCGCCTCCCGTGGAGATGTGGGTGAAACTCTGGTCGAGGCCCATCTTCTCTATCACCGCAGCGGTATGCCCGCCTCCCACCACAGAAAACTCAACCCGCGATGCGGCTTTAAGCAGTTCATAGGTTCCCGTAGCGAAATCCGGATCCTCGAAGACTCCTGCAGGACCGTTAAAGACCACGGTTCCGGATTTTTTGAGAGTCTGGACCATGGAAGCAAGGGAGTCCATGCCCAGGTCAAGGACCGGGGCATCCTGCGGTATTTTCGTGACCGGGTACTCAGCACGACGATTGTGTTCCCGGACCGCTACTGACTCCGGCATGACAACTCGGTCACGGTACAGGGTAAGAATCTCCCGTGCTTTGTCGATCTCGGCCTGGTACTTTAACTGGGTGATGAGTTGCAGGGAGGGTTTTCCGATATCGTACCCTGCAGCGGTAAGAAAGACATTGGCTACGACGCCAATCACGATTACCGTATCTGCAATCCCCTTGTCAAGCACATGACGGGCGACATCGATGGAATCGTCAACTTTGGTTCCCCCGAGCACCATGCAGACCGGGCGGGGGGCACCTGAGAAGACCCGCGAGAGGGTAGATACTTCCTTTTCCATGAGAAGCCCTGCGGCCGATCGCATGACCATGGGAAGCCCAACGACTGTCGGCTGCGAACGATGAGCAGTCCCAAAAGCGTCATTGACAAAGACGTCCGCCATCGAAGAAAGTTTCCTGACAAGGTGGGTTTTTTTCGCGTCTTCAGGTTTCAGGGTTAGGTTTTCTTCGGCATTGAAGCGGACATTCTCCAGCATCACCACGTCACCGCTCTTCATGGTTTGCACTGCCTCCCGGGCGTGTCGGCCGAAAATACTGTCCACGTAGGTGACCTGCTTATCAAGGAGCTGTCCCAGCTTTTCAGCATGGGCTTCGAGCGTCGTGAAATCCTTTTTTCCCGGCCTGCTCTGGTGGGTAACTATGACTACGCGGCTCTTTTCGAGTGCCCTGATAGTCGGGAGATGTTCGCGGAAGCGCTTATCATCAAGAATAAGATTGGAGGTAGGATCGATGGGGGAATTGAGATCGAGCCGGAGGAGAACCGTTTTTCCCTCGGCTCCCAGTTCCCTGATAGTTCCAATCGGCATCCGGATCACCTCGCGACTACGAAATGTTCCGGGACTTGATCTTCTTCATCCGGAAGAGTTCTTCCCGTTCCATTTCATCGAGCCGCATTTTGATGAAATCCCGTGCTTCGGTAAGCTCCGGGATAACTTTAAACTCAAGAGCATTGACACGCCGTTTGGTCTTCTCAATCTCATCCAGCAGGCGTTTCATCGTGGTCTCGATCTCTGCGCTTTCGATAATAGACTCAACAAGTTCTTCGAAAGCGGAGGCCGTTTCATCGATGACGGTGGAAGTGCCAAGCACGCCGTACCCACGGTCCACGAGGCTCTTTCTGACCTTCGATGAGTCGATCTGGGGAACAACGACACCCATGATGTTCTTGCTCTTGAGGGTTATCTCGGGAACTTCCTTGACGGAGAATGCTGCTGATTTGACCCCGATGGCGCCTTCGACAGTGTTGGCGAGCGCCATCATCTCGACCGCATGCTGGTACCTGTTCAGCAGTTCCCCACGGGTGTCCTTCGCGTTCCCCAGTATCTTGAAAAATTCCAGGATAAGTCCATCGCGCTTCATCTTAAGGATCTTATAGCCTCGTTCGGAGAGCTGGATCTTCCTCTTGAGGTTGATCAGTTCCGACCGGGTTGGCTTGATATCGCGCAGGGCCATGGACTTGTTACACCTTCTTTGAGCCGGTCTTGAATTTCGGGTGGTACTTGTTGATCAGGTCACGGTCGATACGGGTCAGTTGTTCCACTGGCAGTGTTGACAGGAGGTCCCAGCCGTTGTTCAGGGTATCATCGATAGTGCGGTCCTCGTCATATCCCTGACGGACAAAGCGGTTCTCGAAGAGATCGGCAAACTCGAGTAACAGGCGGTCACGCTCGGAAAGCGCATCCTTACCGACAATAGCTACCAGGCCACGGAGATCGTTGCCTTCCGCATACCCGGCGTACATCTGGTCAGAGACTTTCTTATGGTCCTCCCGGGTGTGTCCCTTGCCGATACCGAGGTTCATCAAACGGGATAAGGATGGCAGTACGTTAATCGGCGGGTAGATGCCTTTGCGGTGCAACTCACGGTTGACCACGATTTGGCCTTCCGTGATATAACCGGTCAGGTCGGGGATCGGGTGCGTGATATCGTCACCGGGCATCGTCAGGATCGGGATCTGGGTGACCGACCCTTTGAGGCCCTTGATCATACCGGCGCGTTCGTACAGCGATGCGAGATCAGTATACATGTACCCGGGATAACCCCGTCGTCCGGGGACTTCCTCACGGGCTGCACCGATCTGACGGAGCGCTTCACAGTAGTTGGTCATATCCGTCAGGATAACCAGCACGTGCATACCCAGCTCGAAGGCGAGGTACTCTGCAGTGGTAAGGGCAAGCCTCGGCGTAATGATACGTTCGACGGCAGGGTCATCCGCAAGGTTGAGGAAGACAACAGCCCTTTCGAGAGCGCCAGTTCGCTCGAAGTCCTGCATGAAGTAGTTTGCCTCTTCCTTGGTGATACCCATGGCAGCGAAGACCACGGCGAAGCTCTCAGTAGAACCCGGCACCTTTGCCTGTCGTGCGATTTGCAGTGCAACATTGTTATGGGGCAGGCCTGCACCGGAGAAGATCGGGAGTTTCTGGCCACGGACGAGGGTGTTGGTCCCGTCGATAGTCGAGATCCCGGTCTGGATGAAGTCCGCCGGCATGCCCCGGGCATATGGGTTGATCGCTGCGCCGGTGATGTCGAGGCGTTTTTCCGGAACGATCTCAGGGCCGCCATCAATCGGTTTGCCGCCACCGGAGAGGATACGGCCAAGCATCTCTCTGCCTACAGGCATCTTGATAGTCTCACCGGTGAAGCGGACCCCGCTGTCCCTGCCGATACCGGCAGTTGTCTCAAAGATCTGGACAACGACCAGTTCATCACTCGTATCGAGCACCTGACCGCGCTTTGTTGAGCCATCGGCAAGAATGATGTTCACGAGTTCCCCGTAAGCGATCGGCTCAGTCTTCTCGACGAAAACGAGGGGACCGGCAATCTTGCTAATCGTCCTGTATTCCTTCATGCTGCCGACCTCAGTGTGTTGAACTCTGCATCCATCTGCTTCTCGATCTTGGCTAGTTCAGGCTTGTAGTCCTTGATGAACTTGATCTGGGGCAGTTCGTTCTTGGATTTGACACCATTGATCTGCGCCGGGCTGACTCCCGCGAGCTGTGCAGCGTAGGACAGGTCGGCAAAGAGCTTAATCGCCTTCATCATATCGTACTGCTTGCTCATGTCACAGAAGGTGTCGACGGAGTCGTATGCGTTCTGCTGGAGGAAGATCTCACGGATCATACGGGCTACTTCAATAGTTACCTGTTCTGATTCGGGCAGGGCGTCGGAACCGACGAGCTGCACAATCTCCTGGAGTTCTGCCTCTTTCTGGAGTACTTCCATGGCCCACGATCGGAGCTTGTTCCACTCCGGGGAGACTTCCTTGTCATAATGATCATGGAGGGCTTCAAGGTAGAGCGAGTAGGAGTTAAGCCAGTTGATGGCGGGGAAGTGCCGGCGCTGGGAGAGCTTGGCGTCCAGTGCCCAGAATACCTTGACGATACGCAGGGTGTTCTGGGTAACCGGCTCTGAAAAGTCTCCACCGGGGGGTGATACAGCGCCGATGACAGAGACGGACCCGCGGGCGCCGTTGAGGGTCTTGACCAGTCCTGCACGCTCGTAGAATTCCGAGAGTCGGGCCGCAAGGTAAGCGGGATAGCCTTCTTCACCCGGCATTTCTTCAAGACGACTGGAGATCTCACGCATGGCTTCTGCCCAGCGGGATGTCGAGTCTGCCATAAGAGAGACGTCATACCCCATGTCACGGAAATATTCCGCAATGGTGATGCCTGTATAAACGGATGCTTCACGGGCCGCCACCGGCATATTGGACGTGTTGGCGATGAGCACGGTCCGCTCCATAAGGGGTTTGCCACTCTTCGGGTCTTCGAGATGCGGGAATTCTGTCAGAACTTCCGTCATTTCATTGCCTCGTTCACCGCAGCCGATATAGACCACGATCTCTGCATCGGACCACTTCGCCAGCTGCTGCTGGGTAACGGTCTTACCGCTGCCGAACGGGCCGGGAATTGCCGCAGTACCACCTTTGGCGATCGGGAAGAGACCGTCGAGAATCCGCTGACCGGTGATCAGGGGGATTGTCGGGTTCATCTTCTCTTTCACGGGACGGGGTACACGGACGGGCCACCGCTGGATCATCGGGAACTCGCGGCCGTCTTCAAGAACACAAATCGTTTCATCGACAGTGAAGTCCCCGCTCTTGATCGTCTTTACCTTCCCTGCTTTCGCATTCGGGGGCAGCATGACTTTGTGAACGATATTTGTCTCCTGGACTTCCCCGAGAATTGCGCCGGGTTCAACGCTGTCACCGGACTTGACAATGGGTTTGAAGGTCCATTTTTTGGTATGCGAGAGCCCGGGTGCAGAGACACCACGCTGGATGAAGTTGCCCATCTTGTCCACGAGTACCGCGAGCGGACGCTGGATTCCGTCATAGATGCTCGTCAGAAGGCCGGGCCCCAGTTCAACTGCGAGCGAGAGCCCGGTATTTTCTACCGGTTCGCCCGGGCGGATGCCCGATGTGTCCTCGTAGACCTGGATGATGATGTTATCACCCTGAATCTTGATGACCTCTCCCATAAGCGCTTCTTTCCCGACCTTCACCACATCATACATGTGGGCGTCAAGGTTGACTGCCGTCACGACAGGGCCGGCGATCCTTTTGAGAACCCCTTGTTTTGTCTCTTTAGCTTGTTTGTCTTTTACTTCCACAGATCAACACCCACCGATCTCTTGATTCTGTCTCGCATGGAAAGTCCCCCTTCCTCGCCCCCGAGAGCGATGACTGTCGGCTTCACGGAATTTTCGAGGGTTGCGCGAAGCTTTCTGGGGATACGTTCCATGTCACTGCTGTTAAGGACCAGAATACCTACGTCTCCGTCCTGCAGCACGCTGGTGATTTGCTCGTTCAGTCTCTCGTCGCTTTCCGCCGCGTAGGTCTTTCGGATACCTGCAAGGCGGAAGCCAAGGATGAACTCACTGTTGCCGATTACTGCGATCTCCATTTACATCACCAGATAATCAATGATTTTTTCCGAGGGGAGACGCGATTCCTTACCCCGTGCAAGCGCCCGGAGGTTGTAAACCTCGTGTTTCTTCTTCTCAAGGTAAACAAGGACAGGATGAATGGAGAAGGGGTTTCGTTTGCTCATCTTCTCCATCTGCTCCAGCTGAACGCGGCTGAGCCGCGCCTCGATATCATGGACGCCTTTCTTTGTTTTCAGCTCGTCGAGAAGAGCGTGAAGGGTGTCGTTCATAATATTTGCCTTGAGCATGTCGATGAATTCATTCTGGTCCTTGACTGCGTTGAGGCTGGCAAAATCTCCCGCTGTCAGGGTTCCGCCCGGAATAAACATGTCGCGGGCATCCTCGTCCTTCTGGTCTGCACGGAGGCGGAAGAGGGTCTTGACATTCTTGATATCGATCTCAAGCCGGATGTACGAAAGGAACGATGCCCCTCCCTTTACACCGGTTTTTGCATCGTTGATGATATTGGCATAGAGATGCTTGTAGAGTTCGTTCTCCATGCGGGAGAATGACCCGGACTCCTTTGCTGCAGGGTATTCGCCCGCAAGGACCGGGTACATCCGGTGACCTTTAAGCATCTCGATGATCCGGTCTGCACTCTCCTCAGAAAGCATGCGATCGAGCATTCCCCTGTCGAGACTCCCTGCAGGAACAAGTACTTCCTTGATCTTGCCGCTCTTTTCTCCCTGGGTCTTCCCCCGCAGGATGGTGAGGACGTTCTGGATGTCCCAGCGCCGGAGATAGACCTGGGTGAACTGCTTCAGCGAACCCGGTGTGATCTCCTGGATCTTCTGGTACTCCTTGGCAAGGTTCCAGCTCAGGGCAACCTCGATCAGGTCGATTCCCCTGAAGGTTGTCCCGAGTTCGTCGATCTCCTGTTTGTATTCAGTTTCGCCAATGACGCGGGTGATTTCGGATACACTCATGTTGAGCATCCGCATGTACTCCTCTTTGGGGAGGAGTTTTGCTTTTCTCATCCGCATCCTGGTACACACGTAAATGTACGGTGCTGAAATGTTCACACCCATACATGTTCCCCCTCAGCCAAACAGGATATCTGACGCATCCTTCAACCCTGATTCCCACACCCGTGCCAGGAACGTACGGTAACTGTAATCAATCTGCAACGCTCCCCCCTCACCTTCAATGAGGATTCCCCCGTCGATATCGACGGGATTGCCGACCTTGAACCCGGAGAAATCCGCATGCTCAGCGATTACGGCCCTGAGGGCTGCGATATCGCGGGCATTGCTGAAGATTGTCCCGCTGGGGATCTCCTTTTTTGCCTCGGTGAGGAGTTTCTTGATGGCTTCACGATGGAAGCTGTCAGGGAGGCTTGCGATCTCTTTTCGCGTGGACTCGTACACCTGGTCAAGAAGGGCCTTCTGCGTATTGAGGAGCTCACGCTTAACGAGAAGGTTAGCTGCGGAGACGTCCTGGCTGACGAGATGAGCCGACTGCCGTGTGACTTCATCCTCCGCCATGAGCTTGATCGACTCGGACCGCTTCGTGGCGGCTGCGATGATCTGGCTGGTTTCCTCTTTTGATTCCTGGTGTATTTTATCCGCTTCGGATCTGCCTTTTACCCTGATCTCTTCGACAACTGCTTCCAGTCCCATTGTCCGCTCCGGTTAGAACAACAGCAGGAGACCGACGACAAGGCCGAAGATGACAATCGTCTCCGGGATAACCGTGAAGAGAAGACCGAGACCGAAGAAATCCTTGTTCTCAGCGATAGCTCCGACTGCTGCCGCACCGATACCCATTTCGGCAACACCGGTGCCCACGCCAGTAAGACCTACGGCGAGTCCTGCACCGATTGCCTTCATTCCCATCTGCGATGCCTGAATTGATGCAAGATCTGTTGCTGCTACTGCTACTGCTTCTGCTGCCATAATTTATTCCTCTGTAAACCTTCTTTTCATTCCGAACGGAACGTACTTTTTGCCTCCACCTTTGTAGAACTTGGTGAAGAATTCAACATAATGCAAACGAATCGAGTGGAGCCCGCCACCGAGGATTCCCAGCGCAGTATTGAGTGCATGCCCGAGAAGGAACACGACAATACCGACGAGGATCATTACTACCCCCACGATCGAGAGATTTTTCAGGGCGGGTCCTATGAACATCCCGATGGACATGTAATTGACGACCATCGCGATAGCCACCGACGAGAGCCCGACTGCTACGAGACGAGCGTACGAGAGGACGTGAGATATGATGGTGGGCAATTCCACAACTTCGAGAACCGAGTCCCGTGCGATGCACAGGACACCGATCAGTATCAATGCACCCCCGGTGAAGGTCCCGGCATTAAATCCAGCCGCGATGACCGGGAGCCCGGTGAGGTTGGGCATATAGGGCATCGCTACATTGGACCAGATGGCAAAGACGAGCCCCCACATGACTGCAAGCCATCCGAAGTTTGCCATTACCGCTTTGGTGCGGTGATCGCCATGGTCCTGCACGGCATGGTTGTACATTCCCAGTACCCTGCCAAGCGTTATGTGAAGAAGACCGATCCAGATGGACATGATCATCAGTGCCGGGATCGCCGGACCTGCGCCCTCACCACCACCGATCAACAGGTGCCTGCTGAAGATTATCGGGTTCCATGGTAATTCGAACCCTAAAAATTCCGAAAACAACAACCCGAAGATGATGCTGGATATACTCGCGTTCCGGAGTACGGTCAGGAACATCTGACCGTCCTCTCCTTTCATCATTCTCCCGAGGGCAAAAACCATCACGAGGAGAATAAGCCCGTAACCGACATCCCCGAGGATCAACCCGAAGAAAAGCGGGAAGACGATCGCGAGCATCAGGGTCGGGTCTACTTCCGTATATTTGGGACGGGAATAGACATCCATGAGCATCTGTGCAGGTTTTGCAAAGTCCGGATTGTTGTATTCCACCGGGACCGTATCATGTTCTAGGTCTGTCGGTAATACCGTAACATAGATCTTCCCGTCAGTTGCCCTGACAAGGGAATCCATGACGGTATTGACCTTTTCCGAAGGGACCCAGCCGTCTGCTACGAAGGTCTGTTTCGTGGTAGCAAACCGGAGGGGGGCCTCGGACTGATCGACTTCGGCTTTCAGGAATTCTTCGCATGCGGCCAGGAAATCCGTGTGCTTCTGCCGTACGGCGTCGAGGTTCTTTGAGATCTCTGCGATCTCTCCGCTGAGAGTCGTAATCTGGCCCCGGTAATACGTGATGCGTTCCTGCGGACTCCCCGACTCATCCGGCACCGGAACCGACTGGAACCCGGCTTCCTGGAGGACCCGTTCGACCTCCCCCCGTTTTTCGGAAGGAACAATTGCTACAAGGAAATTTTTCTCTTTCCCCGGGGAAAAATACATCTCGTGAGGAACCGGAATGGTCACTTCACGGGAGATGGTTCCTGCAAATGTGGTAAACCTCCTGTACCCATGATACAGGTCGAGGTCGACCGGGACACTGGTGAACGGAAGTATCTCCACGATTTTTTGCTCGTACTCCTTGACCCGGGTATCAAGTTTTGAGCGTCGGGTGGTCAGATCCTCTACCTCATGTTCCAGGACCGGAAGTTCCCGTTCAATCCGTGCCTTCAGTTCAGAACCCTTGCCGGGTTTTTTTGTTTCTGCGTCATCAGTATTGGCTGAAATGGCGCTGGTGATGGCACGGATCTTGATCAGATCCGCTGACTTTTCGCTGGCACCCGGCAGCGGCGACCCAATCTTAAAGCCTTCGTATCCTTCAGCACCTGCATCGACATACTCTTCGATATGAAAAAGATTGTGACGGTACAGTTCCGCAATTACGGGGGCCATCCTGTCCCGTGAAGCGGCGATGAGAAGCCGGCTCATCTGCTTAGGCTTTAACATGAAGCTGCTCCTTAAACCGCAAAACCAGCAGCTGCACCGCTTTGGAAAGGTTCTGTTCCCCTTTCTGTTTCAATGCTGCTGCGCGCTGATTGCCACTTTTAATGATTTCAGCGTGCTTAAGTGCCGCCTGGTGCCGTGCTTCTTCCAGTCTCAGCTTTTTGTATTGTTCTGCATTGCTCTGCGCTTTCGATACCAGATTATCGGCTTCGAGCTCAGCCTGGGAATGCTTGTGTTTCTTCTCTTCCTGGGCCTTGCTGATCATCGATTGGTACTCTTCTTCAGCTTTTTTGATGTCTTTTAGGACCTCAGTCTTCATCCAACCCTCCTCTCACGGCAATACAATAGTTGGGAAAAAAACGCATATATGTATTGTTATTTCATTCAGACAATTCAGTCTATAAGAGAAATTACGGGGAAAACAGATGAATTTCGGGTAGTTCCGTGGTTATCCGGCATTTCACAGCCCGGATGGAGGCAGACAATGGCAGCCCTGAAATCTCGATCCCTTCGACTGTCCCTTTCAGCATCATGCCTGCCAGTTCATCGCTCGAACAGACCAGGTGCTGCTCAGGATGGGTTCCCCTCCTGATGGAACAACTGGTGAAAATTTCCGGGGCCACGGATACTACCCGCGATATCCTGCGCGAACCCGGGTGATCTTTCGGCAGGACCAGAAGAGGTGTCTGGTAGGACCGGACCAGATCCACCAGCATCATCGCAGGCTCCAGCGGGCCTCCTTCAGGAGCCGAAACAACAATCAGATCGGTTGGTTCAACTCCCTGGCAAATTTCTTCCGTGGATGTTTCTATGCAAAGACAGAATGGCCTGCCTGCCTTTGCGACAAGCAGGAACGATTTATTCCCCCGGATGAGCAGGACCTCATCGGCGAGGGGATACTTCATACAGCAGCCACGTCTTCCGACTGGCAGCTGGGACAAACGGGTTTTTTTCCGATACCTTTGAACCGTTCGCCGCATTCGTTGCACCGGTAATCCTTCCCTTTGACCCTGTCGGGGGGAAGGTCAATATCCACCGGTCCGCCTACTGTGCACATAGTTTGGTACCTCACTACGACTTCTTCATTGCACTCATTTAATTCTATCTGAATGCCGTCTCATTCAGGAAGTGTCCCGGGATTATCCGATAAGGATAAAATTGAACGTTATCAGGGAGATGAGAAGAAGAATGCAGGAATGCTTTACCCCTGCGGCAAGCGATGACTCCCCCATCTGGCCGGCTATCAGCCCGGAAAAGAGTGCCTGGACAAGACAGGCGTGATAGAGGAGCCGGTTAAAGGTGATGACCGGGATCGACCCTATACCGGAAAGAGCTCCGCCTGCCGGCAGTCCTGTTGTTGTTATATGTGCCAGGACCGGCAGAAACTGCGTAGTCAGGACTCCCACAACGAAGAGGAAGACAAAAAAAGACAGGTAAACAATTGCGGTATAAATGAACATCTCTCCTTTCCGTTCTTTTTTAAGTATTTCTGTCATCTTCGCATCGCTGGAGGCGATCGAGAGGACCTCGCCTATCTGGCCGCTCATCTCGCTCGCCTTGGTGATCAGGGTCACCGTCCGTGCTATGGAGGGCGTACTGACCCGTTCTTCGAACCGCATCAGTGCCTCCGTAAAGTTGGCTCCCCATTCCATATCACGTTTGATCCTTCGTATCTCGTAACTGAGGAGGCCGAGATTCGTATTGACCATGATTGCAATCGCCTGGGCGATGGTCAGGCCAACCTGATTTATTCCGGCCATGCGTTCCAGGAAATCCGGGATCAGCGACTGGATACCGAGTACCTTCCGGGACCAGATCTCGTAAAAGATGGCATAGGGAATGAGAATGATGAGAAGGGCAATGACAATGTGATCGTCAACCACGTTGATGTAGGTCTCAATATCGGTATAGTGGGGCGTATTCAGGAGCACAACGATCACGTAGATGCAGGCAACGGGAACCGTGATGAAAAGCGTATGGTTAACATTGCTGACGAAACTCTCGAGGGGATGTTTCAGATGATGGATGAAATTTCGCAGCTGATCGTACTTTTTCAGCTGCTCGAAAAGGGAGGCTTCCCCTTCCTTTCTGACAATTACGACATCGGAATAAGTATGGAGCCACTTTGTCCTGACGAACCGTTCAGTCTTTTCAGCCTTGATAGAAATGAGATCGATGATCAGGATAAAGACAACGGAGCCTATAGGCATGATAGCGTAGGTAACAAGTGCCAGCTGGAGAACAGCGGAGCCTCCCATCATTCCCATGACAACCATGATGATAATGAGGAACAGGGGACCTGCGACAAACAGCGTGACATAGGATTCGGCCACGATCGAAAGGACATTCAGAAATTGTTTCTGTTCAAACCGGGCTTCTTCCTGATACAACCGGACCCTCATCGACAGGAATTCGGACATATCGCCGCCGCTCTCGATGACCGAGAGGAGATCCTCGAGGAAGTCCTTGAGTTTTTCCGACGGGGTCGTCTCTGCGAGGTGGCGGATAGCAGAGACTACATCGTACCCGAAAATATCGGCGTCACGGACAATCTGTCGGAACTCCAGTGCAACTTCCCCGTAAATATTCGCCCGGTCCGAAAGCGAGCGGAAGATTGTCATCATCTGGGCCCCGCCGCGCCGCATGGCATACATGTAAGCGACTGCGTTGTGAAGCGTCAGATTGATCTTGATCTTCCGGTTATTTTTCTCAATCCCCGGCAATTGCAGGATAAGTGAATAGCCTATAACACTGCCAATAAGGAATGAAACGGCGACAGCGATAGCCTGCATATACTCCGCGGGGTAAACCGCATTGAATATGACGGGAAACTGGATATTGAGCACATTGTGAATGCCTGCCCTCCCGGTCAGTATCTGGAGGCTGAAGTATGTACTGATGAAGTAACCGAGAACTGCAAAGAGTGATCCGACCGCCAGCGATAATTTTACCGATCTCCAGAGGTACTGTTCGAGGGTCATTCCCACCCGTGCAGAGATCATGTCAGCATGGAGGCTGTGGTAACGGAGTGGATCGCGCTGTATCCAGGCCCAGAGAAAATCCCTGCCGATCATTGGATTACCTTGCGGAGATCCGTGAGATGGCCAAGGACATTGCCGGGATCGATGTTATACGCATGGAAGAGTGTAGCAACGGTGATGTAATCCCGGATCCCCTGGTTTTTCATCTCTTCAAGGAGGTTCTTCCTGACCAGGATCTCCGATTCGAGCTGTTCCCGTGTCCAGCCCCGTTTCTCGGCAATATCGGAATAGATCTGGGACCGGCCGGTAAAGCTGAAACGGTCGCGAACCGGATCGTATACAAAAACATTGTTGACCCGCAGGTTCCCTGTCGAAGGATCGATCCCGGCGATCTCGACAATCTCCTGAACCCTCCGGACACGTTCCGTGCCGTGATAGACGAGGGCCTGGACGCTGATGATGTTCAGTGCCTGCACCATGTTTCTCGGAACGTTAAGGGGCTCACTTTCCAGCCGGTGGATTGCCGCGTCGACACTCCCTGCATGCATGGTGGAGAACGTCGTGTGGCCGGTGTTCATCGCCTGAAAGAGGGTCTGTGCTTCGACACCCCGGACTTCGCCGACGAGAATAAATTCCGGTCGCTGGCGCATCGCCGCCTTGAGCAGGTCGAACATGCTGATTGCATTCCCTCCCTCAGCGATCGCCTCGCGGGTGACGCTTGCGATCCAGTTGTCATGGTATAACGTGATTTCCCGGGTGTCTTCGATACTTACGACCTTGGCAACGGGAGGGATGAACAACGATACGGCGTTCAACGAGGTCGTTTTTCCCGAGGCAGTGCCGCCGATAAAGAGCAGGCTCTTGTTGTTCTCGATGGCGAGCCAGAAATAGGCAAGCGACTCTGCATTGAAGGTGCCGATTTCCATCAGTTCAATGGGGGAGAAAGGTTCTTCGCGGAATTTCCGGATGGTGAACGATGTCCCCCGCGTGGTCACTTCTGTCCCAAGCGTCAGCTGGAGCCGCGAGCCTTCGGGAAGGGTCGCATCGATCATAGGCGACCCGGTAGAGATGTGCTTGCCTGACCGCTGGGCAAGCGTAATGGCAAGCGAGTTCAGGACTTCCGATTCGAAAGCGATGTTTGTCTTGATGTTCCGGTATTTCCGGTGGTACAGGAAGAGCGGGATCTTATTGCCATCGCAGGAGATATCCTCGAGGTTCGTATCCTTCATCAACGGGTCAATGCGTGACCAGCCGATGAAATTCCGGATCAGGAAATACTGGAGTTTATAGAGGGTTGCCGCTTCCAGTGTCAGCCCGTAATCATCGATGAGGCTGTGCATCTTTTCCAGGAGGACCCTTTTTCGATCTTTCCTGGTTTCTTCCGACGTCAGGATGAGAACATCCCGCAAATCTTCATACAGCCGTTCCAGGAGTTCGTATTCAAAGTCAGATAATGAAGGCTCGAAGAGAAGGTACTCTTTCTGGTTGGTCTTTTTATTAAGGGCGATAACCACCAGGGAACGACCTTCCTCGATCCAGTACTGGTCAAGAGGCTCATAGTTTTTCGGGATCTGGGCCTGCACGAGAGTTCCATCACGGTCAAAATCATACTCGATGATTGGTGATCGTTCGGATCCTTTGAGCAGGTGAAAATAATGGCGATAGGATCCGTCTGGCTGAATCGACGGTGACAGTTTCCGGGAACTGCTGCCGGGGTCGGTCATACCGGCATTTTTCGTGCCTGATGGAACGAGGGACATGTTGCCAGGATCTTTTTTTATGACGCTGCCGAAAACTTCAGGTATCCGCATGGTGCCAGGCACCCCCGACGGGTATCTTTCCCGTAAATAGCATTCTCAGGATCATTCTATATAACTATGTATCATTCCCTGAATATTTGAGATTTCACGATTTTCCTTCTTTTACGCCAAGATTATGCCGAAGGATCAGATATATTTATCAGTGCGATATTGAGAATTCTTTTTAGAATTTTTTATTTCGGCCGTATTTGAGGGAGATTGATGCAGGAACAGAAAAACCAGAGAATGCCAACCGGAATCGAGTCGCTGGATCCCATACTTGACGGGGGGGTTCCTCCGGGGTCCGTGGTTCTTCTCCTCGGGGATCTGGGGGCGGGTAACTATGAGTTCGTGTACAGCTCGATCGTAAGCCTTCTGGATCGTTCGAAAGCCGATACTTCCTCTCCGCAATCAGGGCCAAAGGAGATCTGTTATATTACCTTCACCCGGGTGAAGGAAGATGTCCGTCAGGAAATTCTCCACTCATTCAATGTTGACCGCCTCAACCAGCTGGTAGATACGATCCGCTTTGAGGATCTCTCAGAACTCTATTTTGACAGCAGTGTCGTCCCCGATGAATGGTACAGTCACAGCGACATCATGACCCGGCTGCAGAAACGATCCGGTCACGAGAATATTTTTGTCCAGTTATCGAACCTGATCAATACGTTTTTACCGGGGAGCCTGATTATCCTCGACTCGATCACCGATATTGCAGTGCAGTCAAAGGACCCCGCTTCGTGGGGAAACCTCACCGGTTTTTTACGGGGGCTCCAGCGGGTTTCGAAACAGAGATCCATTACGAGTTACCTCCTGCTCAGCAAAGGGATTCTGGATACTTCGCAGGAGCGGGAGCTGGCGGATATCGCAGACGCTGTCCTGCTCTTCAACTGGGAAGAGACACAGGGTGCCCGACGGCAGCGGGTCATGTACTTCGAAAAGTTCCGTGGCGTGATGACGCACCTGGAGGAGCGGGACCTTGTTAAATTTGCGGTCAGGATATCAACAACGAATGGGTTTGAAGTGAGCAATATCCGGGTGATCATATGAGTCCGGAGAGGGTAAAGGTCGGTATCGTCGGTCTTGATGATATGCTTGGCGGAGGACTCATTCCCGGGAGCATTAGCTCGATCATCGGTACGTTCGGTACGGGCAAGACAACCTTCTCCCTCGAATTTGTCTGGGAAGGGCTGAAACGGGATGAGAAGATCATCTATATCAGTCTTGAAGAGCGTGAGGAACGTATTGTTTCTTACATGAGACTGAAGGGCTGGGACGTCGAGCCGTACCTGAATAAGGCCCTTTTTGTCATCAAGCTCGATCCTACAGACTTTAATCTTGCCAATAACCGCATCAAAAACGAACTCCCCCGGCTCATCGAGCAGGTTGGTGCAACACGAGTGGTTATCGATCCCATTTCTCTCTTCGAGGACCTGTTTACTACCGACTCTGAGCGGCGGCGGGAGATGTACCGCTTTATCGAAGGGTTGCGGGATAAAAAATGTACGATTATGCTGACCTCGGAGACCGACCGTGACAATGCATTTTCAAGCCGCCACGGGCTCATAGAGTACCTTTCCGATACTGTCATCCTCCTGAGGTATGTGCGACCTTCAGATCTCACCGATGTTCATCTCGCCCTTGAAGTGGTGAAGATGCGGATGTCTTCCCATTCCCGGGAGATCAAGCCGTACGAGCTGATGCAGGACCAGGTACTAGTTTATTCTGAGGCCAATGTATTCTAAAAGGAAGCCGCAGCAGATCCATTCGGGAAGGAAAGTCCTTGAATTTTTTGGTTTTTTATAGAGTGATGCCCAGAATGTTGAGGAGGATGAGGATGCAAACTCCCGGTATACCACCAATCGCCGATATGATAATCGTGGCAAGCCCATAGCCAAGATCCGGTTTTCCCATCAGGGGAAGGATATGGAAAAAATTGAGGAGAACCAGAAAAACCAGTCCAAGAATTGCATTGACAAGGAGAACCATGAACTTTTTAATAAGGTAGTACCCGATGAGGAGGATGGCTGCCACCAGCAGTATCGTTATAAGGGCAGTACTCATGGGATACCGTTTCCTTCATTTACCAATGATACGCTGGTTATTTATCTTTATCGACGGCAGGATAAACGACCCGATTGCCCGTGTCTCCCTGCTCAGGCCGCCGATTTCCTTGTGAAAGTCAAAAACATTGCCTGAGAACATCGCACTGCGGATTGGGGCCTGCAGCGCTCCGTCTTCCATCCAGAAAGCATTAGAGATCTCAACTGAAAAGTCACCGCTCATAGGGTTTGCCGTATGGGCCCCGACGATGTTGTGGATATACATGACTCTTTCGTCGGCGAGATCGTCTCTTTCCCCGTCCACGATGAAATTGTGGTGGCCGATCGCCGGCAGGCCCCCGAATCCACCCCGGACAGCTGATCCGGTACTTGTTTTCCCGTACCGGTAGGCAGTCTTGAGATCGTACGCAAAGGTTTCGAGGACTCCCCCTGTGACGAAATCAACCCGGCGGGTCGGCGTCCCTTCGGCATCCCACCTGACGCTGCCGCTCGCCCGGGGGATCAGGGGATCATCAAACATCGTGATGCCGGGATCGGCTATCGTCTCCCCCAGTGAGGTTGCCAGGCGGGACCTGCCGGAATGGACATTGCGCCCGCTGAGTGCCGGGATGAAAACACTGCCAAGCAGTTCCGCGTATGCGAGTGGCGAAAGGAGAAGAGGGTACGAGCCGGTGGGGATATCCCGCCCGTTATCGGATTCGCGGGCAAAGAAGGTCGCCCGTTCACCCACGTGACGGGGATCGACATCATGCAGGAAGCTGGAGTGGTCGAACTCGTACCCGGTAGACTGCCGGTAAATCGCTTCGAGGGAAAGGGAAACCCCGGTATGATGATCGACGTACCGGATGCCATGACTGTTTGCGAGGGTCACGGAAGTGACCGAGAGGGAGGCCGAACCACCAGTAATATCGGCGGAGTGTTCAGCAGCACCCTCTAGCATCTCCTCCACCAGCCGGCGGGCAACCCCCGGCTCGCATGTGAGAGAGGGGTCAAATGAGAGGCTGGAGCCTGACAGCGGAGCCGGTTCCGGAAGCCCTTCCCAGTTCTGGGGCGTCGCAAGTTTCCCGCTTGCAATTGCTGCTTTCAGGCAGTCACGCCAACCGGCGGGGTTGTTGGTGCTTGAAGATCCGATCTTTCCCTGATGAATGGTGCGGATCCCGAGTCCGCGGTCCTCTGAGGTCGTTGCCAGATTCACCTTATCCCGCTTGAGATCGGCTGAAACCGATACTCCGTCAATGAAAAAGACCTCAACCTCGTCAACCGATTTCTCAGCTTCCCGTATGAGTTCTTCAATCCACGCCACTGCCACCCACCACCGCGTCGAGAAGAAGAATGTGAGGTGCCCCGTCGCTGACCGGAACACTCTGGCCACCTTTACCGCAATATCCCGGGCTCATTTTCCGGTCGTTCCCGCAGAGGGAGATTTCGTGGAGGGTTGAAAGGATCTCGCCAGAAAGTGAGACATCACGTACCATTTTCGTACATTCCCCATTCTCCACCAGGTACCCGTATTCGGCGTTGAACTGGAAGATCCCCCGGCCCGGATCCACCTGGCCGCCCCGGGAACCTTTAAGGAAGATCCCATCCCTGCATTCCGCAAAAATCTCCGCTTCCGTTGCATCACCATTTTCGATGAAGGTATTACTCATCCGGACAAGCGGTGGTTCCCCGGGCATTGCCCTTGCATGGCCGGCTTTGCCATTCCCTACTGCAGCGAGCGATTCCCGGTTATGAAGAAATGCAGCGATGATCCCATTCCTGATAATCCCGGTCCGGCACACCGCACTTCCCTCCGCGTCAACCGGGTCGAACCCGAACTCGTGGATGCCGGGATCATCGACAATCGTCAGGTTCTCGTTGCCAATCTTTTCACCGATCCTTCCTTTCAGCACGGAATTGCCCTCCTGGATGAGGTCTCCCTCGCTGGCATGGCCGACGGCTTCATGGGCAAAGACGCCGGCAAGTTCGGGGTCAAGGACAGCATGCATCTTGCCGCCTTTTACAGCGCCCGCGTCCAGTAACGCGAGTGCGACCCCCGCCGCTTTTTTTCCCGACTCCTGCCGGTGCCTCAGATCGAACCCATGGATGGAGTGTTCCCGTTCGTAACCCATCTGGACGTTTCCGTTCCGGGAAGCGACGGCAAGAATATTAAAACCGGATCGGCAGATCTCGTATGCATACTCGTTGGCGGAACTGTCGGTAAACCGGACCTGTTCGATCCGTTCGATATAATTCGCCCGCCGGTTCACCACTCCGGGCAGCCGGGCGGCCTCCTCGATCTCCGCGAGAAGAGCAGATTTCTCCTCGATACTGACATCACGGGGATCTTCCCGCATGGGGGGCACCGGAAGGACGCCGTGGGGGACATCTCCCAGTACGACCGCCTCTTCCGTGATATCCGATAGTTTTCTTGCCTCCTGAAGGAGGTCATCGAATTTTTTCCCTTTGCTCGGTGTGTAATTGTCTATCTGGACAATTCCCCAGCCGGTTTTATGGAGGACCCGGAGCACGGCTTTATTAAAAAAAGATGTGCCTGCTGACTCCACGACGCCGTTGTCTATGTCGATGTGGGTCACCTGGCCGGTTACGTGCCGGAGGTCATAATAGGATATTTCAGCCATCAGCTCAGGCCGTCGTCTGGTTGATCACGGGTACTTCCGGAATCATCGCGGTAGAGCGGAGCGCCATTTTCTTGAGCTTGATGAGGAACCCGTCGGTGTTTTCCGGGACGAGCGCATACTTGAGGACATCGTCGATCGTGTCGACCGGGATTACGGTGACGAGAGGTTTGAACCGCTCTTCGATCAGCACATCGCCGACGTTCATGCGGGGGATGAGTACTGTCTTGATTCCCGCCTTGGCCGCTGCCTCTATTTTATAGGTAACCCCGCCAACGGGAAGGACATCTCCCCGCACGGAGAGTGAGCCGGTCATGGCAATATCCTGCCTGACAGGAATTCCCTCGATAGCGCTCACCACGGCCGTTGCGACACTGACCGAGGCAGAGTCCCCTTCGACACCCATGTAGGTTCCGATGAACTGGATGTGGATGTCAATGTTTTTCACATCCCGGCCGGTGAATTTCTTCAGGATGGCACTGACATTCTTGATCGATTCCTGCGCAATCTCCTTGAGCATCCCGGTCGCTATGACCTCTCCTCCCTCTTTTCCGATAGAGGGGGTCACCTCTGCCATGATCGGCAGAACCGAGCCAGCATCGCTGCCGGTGACTGCAAGGCCGTTGACCCGTCCGATACGCGTTCCTTCCACGACCGTCATCTCGTATTCCCTGAGGTGGCGGGTGATCTCGTCGGACACCTGGTCCTCGATGGATCGTGCAGTCTTTTTAGCGGTGATCACATGGGCCGCTGTTGTCAGCTCTGCCTTCTCCTGCCGGGCAATATCGCCGGCAACGCGGATCAGCCCTCCCATATCACGGAGTTTTAAGGTGAGATGCCCCTTGCGGTTCGAGCGGCGGCGGGCTTCCCGGATGATCTCTTCGATCGCGCTCTGGTCAAAATGCGGAATCTTGCCGTCATTTTTCACTTCCTGGGCAATAAACCGGATATATTTCTGGCGGTTCTCCGCTGTGTCTTCCATGCTCTCTGCCATGTAGACTTCATACCCGTACCCGCGGATTCGGGACCGTAATGCGGGATGCATCCCCTGGATTGCATCAAGATTCCCGGCGGCGACCATGACAAACTTGCAGGGAACGGGTTCAGTACGGACCATAGCCCCGCTCGATCGTTCGCTCTGGCCGGTGATCGGGAATTCTCCTTCCTGGAGGGCTGTTAGGAGGTTCTGCTGTGAGTGTGGGTCCAGGGTGTTGATCTCGTCGATAAAAAGGACCCCGCCATTAGAACGGTGAATTGCTCCGGCTTCCACCCGGTCATGAGCAGGCGTTTCCAGGCCCCCGCTCTGGAACGGGTCGTGACGGACATCCCCCAGAAGTGCCCCTGCATGGGACCCGGTCCCGTCAATAAAGGGTGCAACATTCTTGGTATCGTTGGAGACCAGCAGTTTCGGGACCATCGCTTCTTCTCTCGGAGTCCCATACCGCAGTGCCATAAAAACAAACGCCCCCGCGATCAGACCCATCAGTAACTGCATGGTTATGATCGCATAGCCGGCAATTCCCAGGAGGAGGAGCATAAGCAGGGTATTCCTGAACTGGCTCTTTTTCTTCGCCTCTGCCTTGTGGGCAGAAACAATCTGTTTCCCCCGGCCACCAGCAACGGTTCTGATGATTGGGTTGTTGGAATCATCTGAGTTCGGGTAGACCAGGATATCCAGCAATTCCTCCTTGGGAAGCAGCTCAGCCATCGCTTTTGCCAGCATCGACTTTCCCGTGCCCGGGCTCCCGATCATCATCACGTGGCGCCGCTGGATTGCCGCCTTCCTGATGACTTCAACGGCATGTTCCTGTCCGATGACCTGGTCGATCAGTTTTGCCGGGACCTCAATCTGGGATGATGTTGCAACCGCTCCACCCGCAGGTATGACTTCATTATAGCTGACTTCGGGCGTTACAGCATCCGTTTGCGGTGACAACTGTTCAGAATTTTCCATTGCAGAATTGACCTCTTCTTCAACCGTAGGGTTTTCATATAATTTGTCTCATGATAGTTTAAGTACTTTCAGCTGATCACACCGACTGGCGTAAAGACAGGATAATGATCCTGAAATCCGGGTCGGGTGCTGCGGATAAACTACAATACCTTCAATGGCACAATACTCCCTAGAAGATGCGATCGACCGATGCTCCCGGGTTCGGAAGGATATCATGAAAGTAATCAGTACGGAAAGATCTCAGGTCCTTGCGACCCAGCTGGCAAAGGTGTTAAAAACGAGTATTGTCGATGTCCGTTTCTCACGTTTCCCGGACGGAGAGCTCTTCCTCGAAGCAGGGAGTCTTGACGAGCAGATGATCATCGTTGGAAGCGTTGTCGACAACGATGCACTCGTCCAGCTGGTTCTGCTTATCGATGCCTGCGAGGGTTCAGAAAACCGCCTTGTCCTTCCTTATATGGCATATGCCCGGCAGGATAAAAAATTCCGGCCGGGAGAACCCGTCAGCGCCCGGGCAATCGCCGCCATGCTGAGCCGGGGCGTCTCCGATGTTACCACGGTAAACATTCATGATACGGATGTACTCCGCCACTTTTCTGTGCCGGCACGGAATATCTCCCTTGCAACCGACCTCGGTTCCTGCATTAAAACATTCGACCTGGATAATCCCCTCATTCTTGCCCCTGATGACGGGGCCCTGGCATTTGCCCGTGACGTGGCATCGTCGGGCAACTGGGACTGCGATCATCTTGAAAAGACACGCCTGAGCGGGGAGAAGGTTACCATGGAGCCAAAACAGTTGTGCGCCGCATCCCGCCCGGTCGTCATTGTCGATGATATCATATCAACCGGAGGAACGATCGCGACAGCGGCAGGGATGCTCTACTCCCAGGGGGCCACTGA